>Ga0247831_1008510_pt1 | contig 10790 bp, 3 predicted proteins | sample LaCruzMarch2015__9_FD_192406 | JGI IMG/M metagenome (GOLD analysis project Ga0247831, IMG submission 192406) | Freshwater microbial communities from meromictic Lake La Cruz, Castile-La Mancha, Spain - LaCruzMarch2015_1m | ecosystem: Environmental > Aquatic > Freshwater > Lake | place: Spain...
TTTTAAAAATTAACAGTTTCAGTTCAGTAGCTAAAACCTAGAAATTCAAGGCCGATAATGGTTCGCTAATATTCACCAAATAGCTCTCACCTCGATTAAAGTATTGATTTTCAATATTAAAGTATTTTACTGGTACGATTGCGGATACTCAATTAATTGAGACAAAATATTAATATTCAATTATTTATTAAATGGATTCCCCTAAGTTTTTTAAGGGAAATTTTTCATTTTACAACACGGTTACGTTTTTCTGAACATTTTTAAGGCCACTTAGAACATTATTGTTAAAAGTACTACTAGTCAGGTGTAACTTTGATAACTGAATATTCCATTTTTAAAATTAACATATACATACTAAAAAACACAATTCACTCATAATGAAATCATTAGCTTACATATTTAACACGTTTTTAACTTTATGCTTCATATTATTAGGTTTATCAATAACTTTTGGTCAATCACCAATTAACACAGGAACTCCGAGTTTGATTTATAATCAAAACATAATTATTAAACAACCTAAAAAGTATTAATTTTTTTCAAAATCGACTATGATTCAAATAATCTTAAGTAAAACATTTTCTTTTTTTGCTATTGTTCTATTAATAAATTTTAGTGCGATTAGTCAAACAACCCAATGCGGGGTTCCTGTTTATGTTCCATATTCATATTGTGGTGGACCTACAAACGGATGTTACCCATCAGGATACATTGTTGCTTATCAATCAGGAGGTGTTTGGAGAAAGTATCAATCAATACATAATTTCAATGGTAATCTACCAACAAATACAGATTGGTGGACAAATCTAGGTTGTTGTGATAATCCTTCAGCTCCTTCAGCGTTAAGTGCAACGAATATATCATATACAAGCTTATCAGCAAATTGGGGTTTTGTTTCTGGAGCAACTGCTTATTTGTTAGATGTTTCGACTTCAAGTTCTTTCATTCCTTTACTTTCAGGATATCCTTTAAATGTTGGTAATGTAACAACTAGGAGTGTAACTGGTCTTACAGTAGGAACTACTTATTACTATAGAGTAAGGGCAACAAGTGGCTGCGGAACTAGTTCAAATTCATCTTCTATCAGCGCAACTACTACTGCTCCATCTGTTGGCGGAACTATCGCAGGAAGTGCTTCCGTTTGTACGGGAACAAACTCCACTACTTTAACACTCAGTGGACATACTGGTGCTGTTACCCGTTGGGAATGGTCAGCTGTTAGTAATTTCGCATCAGGAGTAAATATAGTTGCGAATTCAACCACAACATTAACAGTAACTAACTTAACAGCCACCCGATATTATCGTGCAATTGTTACAAATGGTTCTTGTTCGGCAGCAACCAGTGCAACAGCCACAATAACCGTAAGTTCAGTATCGGTTGGTGGAACAATCGCAGGAAGTGCAACTGTTTGTACGGGAACAAACTCCACAACATTAACACTTAGTGGACATACAGGAAATGTTGTCAGATGGGAGTCTTCTGCTTCTAGCAGTTTTGCGTCAGGAGTAACGTCTATCGCAAACACCAGCACCACTTTAACAGTAAGCAACTTAATAGCTACTACTTATTACAGAGCAGTTGTCCAATCGGGTTCGTGCACAAACTTTGTTACACGAACAATTACAGTAAATGAAAAAGTAACCCCCACTTTTACATTACCCACCTCAATTTGTTCAGGAACAGCATTGACTTTACCAACTACAACTACAAATTCCATAACAGGAACATGGTCTCCAGCGTTTAATAATAATTTAACAACAACCTACACATTTACTCCAACTGAGGGATTGTGTGCGAATATTATGACACAAACAATTATTATAAATGAAAAAGTAAAACCAACATTCGCTCAAGTTGCTGCAATTTGTTCAGGCGGTTCATTTGTATTACCAACTATTTCTGAGAATGGGATTTCGGGTTCATGGTCACCTGAATTAAACTTTACAGAAACAACATCTTATTTATTTACACCAGCAATTGGTAATTGTGCAACTACTTTAACGATGACAGTAGTTGTAAATCCAATAATTACACCAGCATTCAATCAAGTTGCTGCAATTTGTTCAGGCGATTCATTTGCTTTACCAGCAATTTCTGAGAATGGGATTTCGGGTTCATGGTTACCCGAATTAAACTTTACAGAAACAACTACTTATACATTTACACCTACAATTGGTGCTTGCGCAACAGGTTCAACAATGACAGTTGTAGTAAATCCAATAATTACACCAGCATTCAATCAAGTTGCTGCAATTTGTTCAGGCGGTTCATTTGTATTACCAACTATTTCTGAGAATGGGATTTCGGGTTCATGGTCACCTGAATTAAACTTTACAGAAACAACATCTTATTTATTTACACCAGCAATTGGTAATTGTGCAACTACTTTAACGATGACAGTAGTTGTAAATCCAATAATTACACCAGCATTCAATCAAGTTGCTGCAATTTGTTCAGGCGATTCATTTGCTTTACCAGCAATTTCTGAGAATGGGATTTCGGGTTCATGGTTACCCGAATTAAACTTTACAGAAACAACTACTTATACATTTACACCTACAATTGGTGCTTGCGCAACAGGTTCAACAATGACAGTTGTAGTAAATCCAATAATTACACCAGCATTCAATCAAGTTGCTGCAATTTGTTCAGGCGGTTCATTTGTATTACCAACTATTTCTGAGAATGGGATTTCGGGTTCATGGTCACCTGAATTAAACTTTACAGAAACAACATCTTATTTATTTACACCAGCAATTGGTAATTGTGCAACTACTTTAACGATGACAGTAGTTGTAAATCCAATAATTACACCAGCATTCAATCAAGTTGCTGCAATTTGTTCAGGCGATTCATTTGCTTTACCAGCAATTTCTGAGAATGGGATTTCGGGTTCATGGTTACCCGAATTAAACTTTACAGAAACAACTACTTATACATTTACACCTACAATTGGTGCTTGCGCAACAGGTTCAACAATGACAGTTGTAGTAAATCCAATAATTACACCAGCATTCAATCAAGTTGCTGCAATTTGTTCAGGCGGTTCATTTGTATTACCAACTATTTCTGAGAATGGGATTTCGGGTTCATGGTCACCTGAATTAAACTTTACAGAAACAACATCTTATTTATTTACACCAGCAATTGGTAATTGTGCAACTACTTTAACGATGACAGTAGTTGTAAATCCAATAATTACACCAGCATTCAATCAAGTTGCTTCAATTTGTTCAGGCGGTTCATTTGAGTTACCAACCATATCAGAAAATGGGGTTTCGGGAATGTGGTCACCCGAATTAAACTTTACAGAATCCATAACTTATACATTTACACCTACAATAGGTGCTTGTGCGAATACTTCAACAATGACAGTTGTAGTTAATCCAATAATTACAAATGATACCATAGTTCTTGCATGTTCAACATATACTTGGCCAGTTAATAATCAAACTTATACGATGTCAGGAAATTATTCTTTCTTTTCTGACTGTATTCTTAGCAATTTAAGTTTAACAATTACTGATATTGATTCTTTAGAATCACCAAGTTTAATTGATGGACAAACAATTGGACTTTGTATAAATGGTAATTCAAATCCAACTTATACTATCATACCTATAGAGGGTGCAACAAGTTATGAATGGATAGCTCCTCAAGGTACAGAAATAGTTTCAGGCCAAGGAACAACATCTGTTACATTGAATATTTTACCAAATTTCATAGGAGGAAATCTTTCTGTAAGTGCAGTTAATCCTTGTGTATCAAGCCAACCAAAACTACTTTACATTCGCTCTGTTTTTTATACTCCATTAACACCAGTTGGCCAAACAAGTGGTTTATGTCCTCAGGGAGTTTCGACAGCAGTATTTAATGCAGCAATTGTTTCTGGTATAACAAGTTATATTTGGACTGCGCCAGAGGGAACAAGTATCATTTCTGGTCAAGGATCAAGTACAATTGAATTAAACATTTCTGAAAATTTTTCTTTAGGAAATTTAAAACTCATTACAAATAATGTGTGTGGCAGCAGTGCTGAAAGAGTAGTAATACTCCGTTCTATTTTGGGTCAACCTGAATTAATTACAGGTACTACTGTTGGTTTATGTCCACAAGGTATTTCAACTGTTACTTATTCAATAGCAGCCCAAGAAGGTGCAATAAGCTATACATGGACAACACCAATTGGAACTACAATTCAATCTGGGCAGGGTACCAACTCAATTGAATTAGCAGTTCAAGAGGATTTTACATCAGGAAACTTAAGCGTTGTTGCTAACACTTTGTGTGGAAGTAGTATTGAAAGAACATTAACTGTACTATCAACTTTAGCTAAACCTGGAGTGATTTCTGGTACTACGATAGGTTTGTGTACTCAAGGAATTTCATCAGCTACTTACGTCATAGCTGCTGTTAGTGGTGCAACTAGTTATACATGGACAGTTCCAGCTGGGACATCTATAGTTTCAGGTCAAGGCACTAACTCAATTGAGCTAAGTATTTTAGAAGGATTTTCTATCGGTAACTTAAGTGTTGTCGCTAATAATAGTTGTGGTAGCAGTTCGCCTAGCACACTTTCCATTCGATCTACATTAACCCAATTAGGCTCAATTTCAGGGACTACGGTTGGTTTGTGTTCACAAGGAACATCCTCATTAACTTATTCTGTATTAGCTCAAACGGGTGCATCTAGTTATACTTGGACTGCTCCAGCAGGAACAACAATTGAATCTGGACAAGGAACAAATTCAATTGTTCTCAGCGTTCAAAATAACTTTTCATTAGGAAGCTTATCCGTTACTTCAAATAATCAATGTGGAAGTAGTTTAACTCGGGTAATTTCAATCTTTTCGACACCTAGCGCACCTGGAACTATAACGGGAACAACCAATAATCTTTGTCCTAATGGAGTAAACAATCCATCGTATTCAATTGCAGCAGTTGCAGGAGCATCAAGTTATACTTGGATAGCGCCAACTGGAACTACAATAACCTCTGGTCAAGGCACAACTTTAATAACACTAAATGTGTCAGGCAGTTTTGTTTCAGGAAATTTGAGTGTTATTGCAAGTAATGCATGTGGATCAAGAGTTGCTAGAACTTTAGCATTAACTTCAATTCCTGTTGCTCCAGCAACTATAACTGGAACAACTAATAACATTTGTCAAAATGGAATAAATAATCCAACTTATACTATTGCTGCAGTTGTAGGAGCGTCTAGTTATACTTGGACTGCACCTTCTGGAACAACTATTGTTTCTGGACAAGGAACAACAGCTGTAATCCTAAATGTGTCAGGCAGTTTTGTTTCAGGAAATTTGAGTGTTATTGCAAGTAATGCATGTGGATCAAGCGTTGCTAGAACTTTAGCATTAACTTCAATTCCTGTTGCTCCAGCAACTATAACTGGAACAACGAACAACCTTTGTCCAAACGGTGTAAACAATCCAACTTATACGATTGCATCAGTTGCAGGAGCTTCTAGTTACACATGGACAGCACCAACTGGAACTATAATAACTTCTGGTCAAGGAACAACATCTGTATCACTAATTATTACTGGAAATTTTGTGTCTGGAACGTTAAGTGTAGTAGCAAATAATTCATGTGGATCAAGCAAATCTAAGACTTTGGCATTAACTTCAATTCCTGTTGCACCTGGATCGATTATTGGTAGAATTAATAATCTTTGTCCAAATGGAATTATAAATCCAACTTATTCTATTGCAGCAGTTTCGGGAGCATCAAGCTATACTTGGACAGCACCAGCAGGAACGACAATTATTTCAGGTCAAGGAACAACATCAGTTACCTTAGAAGTATCAAGTTCATTTTCATCTGGAAACATATCTGTGATTGCAAATAATGCATGTTCTTCGAGTGTTGCAAAAACTTTAGCTTTATCAAATACACCATTAACTCCAACATCAATATCTGGTTCAACTACTCCATGTGGTATTGTAACATATACATGTGCAACGGTAGCGCAAGCAGTTTCATATACTTGGACAGTTCCATTAGGTATGGAAATAACAGCTGGTCAGGGAACAAAAACTATTACAGTGAATGTTATTGCATCGTCTGTTACTGGAAATATTTCAGTTAGAGCCTCCAATAATTGTAAAATAGGTAATGCAAGGAGTTTAGCTGTTAATTCATGTAATTTTAGTACTAGAATTTCTGAAGCTATACCTATTCAAGCAGTTAACGAGAATGAAGTTGAAGTTATTGTTTTCCCAAATCCAACAAATGAAATTGTAAATGTTCAACTTTCAAACGAATTTGAAGAAAATATAAAAATTGAGTTAATTAATATGATTGGTCAAAAAGTTTCCGAAGTTGTAATTCAAAAAGGAAATACAACTACAAGTGCAACTTTAGAAGGAATGCCTTTAGGGATTTACCTTTTACAAGCGTCGAAATCAGATGGCACTTTAATTTACACTACCAAAATATTGAAACAATAATTAAAAATATTAACCTACGAAAAATGCCCATAGTGAACTTTCGCTAAGGGCATTTTAGTTTTAAAGCTTTACTGCTTGACTTTTCTTAATTTTGCTGAGAGAGAGGGATTATTTTTATGATTCCAGAGAGGGGAGTTGCAAAACAAATACTTTTATGCTTCACATTCGTGTCCTTTTTTATTTAGCTTGATTACTCAACTGAAAAAGTTGGCATCAACCTAAAATAAAAAATACCACCCGTAAAACGAACAGCATTTATTTTGGCGGAGAATGAGGGATTATCTTATGAACCCAGATGGGGAGTGCTAAAATTTCGAAAATTCATCGACTAAAGTCTTTTTTTATGTTCAATAAATCAGCATGAAAAATGCTATTTATTGAACATAAAAAAAGCCAAAGCGTAAACGCCTGACTTTTCTTCATTTTGCGGAGAAAGAGGGATTCGAACCCTCGATAAGCTTTAGACCTATACACACTTTCCAGGCGTGCTCCTTAAACCACTCGGACATCTCTCCAATATTAATTCTTAATTCTTAATTCTTAATTCTTAATTCTTAATTCTTAATTCTTAATTCTTAATTCTTAATTCTTAATTAAATTTCGGGTTGCAAAAATACTATTTTTATTCACTAAACCTCTAAAAGAAGCATTCCAATTGTAAAATAGATAAATAATCCAATTACGTCATTTAAAGTAGTGATGAAAGGACCTGTTGCTAAAGCTGGATCTATTTTGTATTTATTTAATACCAAAGGAATAATTGTTCCAAGAATAGCTGCGAAAATAATAACTGTAAACAACGATAAACTCACTACAAATCCAAGTTGAACAGTAGCAAAGACACAGGCGATTCCAAAAATTATACTTGCCAAAAGCAATCCATTTAATACACCAACTGATGCTTCTTTTAATATTTTAGGGAGAAATTTCCCCAAATGTTTGTCTCCTCGTGCTAAACTTTGTACTACAATCGCTGAGGATTGAACGCCTACATTTCCTCCCATCGCTGTAATTAATGGTATAAAAAAGGCTAGCGCCGGAATTTGAGTAATACTTCCTTCAAAGCGTGAAATTACATTTGCTCCTAAAACTCCACCAAACATACCAATAATCAACCAAGGTAAACGTGCTTTCGAGATGCGCCAAATACTGGCATTGGATTCCATCGGCTCCGTGATACCTGTCGCCAACTGGAAATCTTTATCTGCACCTTCCTTAATGAAATCAACAACGTCATCTAAAGTAATTCGCCCGACTAATTTATTTTGATAATCCACAACTGGTACAGAAACTAAATCGTATTTTTCCATCACGTCTGATACGATTTCTACTGAGTCGCTTGTTTTAACTGAAATAATATTCTTCGCTTGATATAAATCGCCAATTTTTGTATTAGCTCCAGCAAACAATATTCGTTTTAAAGACAAGACACCCAATAACTTATCACTTTCATCAACAACAAAAATATTATAAACTTTTTCTACGTCTTCGGCTTGTTTGCGCAATTCTTCCAACGCATAATTTACCGGCCAATCTACTTGTGCTTGAAAAAATTCTTTCTGCATCAAACCACCAGCAGTGTCTTCGTCGTAATTCAATAAATCCACAATGTCTTCTGCCGCTTCATCATCTTCCATTTGAGAAATGACCTCCTGAATTTTCTCATTTGGTAAATCCCCTAAAATATCGGCAGCATCATCCGAGTCTAAGTTTTCTAACTGATCTGCAAATTCTTTAGTGGAAAGAGAAGCCAAAAAGCGATCGCGCACTTCTTCGTCCAATTCCATCAAAATATCCGCTTGTAAATCTTCATCTACAAGGAAATAAACCAATTTTGCTTCTTCGTTATTCAATTTATCTAGAATTTCGGCAATCTCAGCGTAATGCAATTCCAATACGTTTTCTCGAATCCATGGTAAATCCTGCTCCGCTATTTTCAAACGAAGAACTTCAAGGAAATCTTTGGTTAGTTCAAAACGCATTTTACTTTAACTATTTAAAAAACAATTAGTTATAAATTAAAACTCTCTTTTTTCTCTCAAAATTTCTGTTTTGATTTGAAGCGGATTTTCTGTTATTTGTTTCACAAATTTTCTGTTTCTATAAATGTCCATTGCCATATAAATTGCACTTCTAAACGATGCTTCAGAAGCCAAATTTTTTCCTGCAATGTCAAAAGCAGTGCCGTGGTCAGGAGAAGTTCTAACGATTGGTAAACCTGCAGAAAAATTAACTCCATCTTCAAATGAAAGTGCTTTGAAGGCTGTCAATCCTTGATCGTGGTACATTGCTAGTACACCATCAAATTGATTTTTAGCACTTGAACCAAAGAAACCATCTGCTGCAAATGGACCGTAGGCTAAGATTCCTTCACTTTTCGCTGCGTTTATCGCTGGAATAATTTGTTCTTGTTCTTCTGTACCGATTTTTCCATTTTCTCCTGCATGCGGATTCAAACCAAAAACAGCAATCTTAGGACGAACCAAGTTAAAATCGCGCTTTAAACTATTTTCAAACACTTTGATTTTACTCAAAATCGCATCTTTTGTCAAGGCTTTACTTACTTCATTGATTGGAATATGAGTGGTAACCAAAGCGACACGTAAAAACGGCGAAGCAAGAATCATCAATGCTTCATCTACATTTGAATATTTTGCAAGGTATTCAGTATGTCCAGGGAAATCAAAACCAGCACTTTTCATCGCATCTTTCGAGAAAGGTGCAGTTACCAACACATCTATTTTTCCGTCCGCTAAATCTGCTGTTGCTGCTTCTAAAGATTGAAGAGCGTATTTTCCACCAGTGACGTTTGAAACCCCAGGTTGAACATCTACTTCTTCGTTCCAACAGTTGACAATATTGATTTTTTTGTTTTGAATATCAGCTCCAGAACGACAATTTTGATAATTGAATTCATGAATTTGAAGTAGCTTTTTATAAAACGAAATTACTTTTGAAGAACCATAAATTACAGGTGTAATATCACTTAATATACGATTGTCCTTCAAAGCTTTAATGATAATCTCTGGACCAATACCATTGATGTCACCAAGCGTAATTCCAACTTTAATATTTTCAGATGAAAGAATTTCTTTTTCCATTAATTATTTGCTATAATGAGTTTTTAAAAATTGATAAAGCAAGCGCACACCTGCTCCCGTTCCACCTTGTCCTTTGTAATCTTCTTTAGCATCTAGCCAAGTTGGACCTGCAACATCCATGTGAATGTATGGTGATTTAGCAAAATGTTCCAAAAATTTACCTGCTGAAATCATTCCTGCGTTTGCACTTCCGATATTTTTCAAATCAGCAATTTTTGATTTCATGTGTTTGTCATAATCATCCCAGAAAGGAAAACGAACAACGCGCTCGTGTACTTCATTTCCAGCCTCTTCCAAGCTTTCAAAATACTTGTCTTTGGCATTTCCCATGATTATACTTGCCTCTGTTCCAATCGCTCGAACGGCAGCACCCGTAAGCGTTGCGGCATCAATCACAATTTCAGGATTGTATTTTTTAGAATAAGCCAAAGCATCTGCTAAAATCATTCGACCTTCAGCGTCGGTATTTAAAACCTCAACCGTTGTTCCGTCAAACATTGTAATTACATCACCCGGCGTGTAAGCATTTCCTCCCGGACGATTATCTGTTGCAGGAACAAGCACAATAATGTGAACGTTTAATTTCTGTAAAGCCGCCAAATACAAAGCTCCAACTACAGCCGCAGCTCCAGCCATATCACTTTTCATCGTGTCCATTGACCCTGGAGTTGGCTTTAAACTCAATCCTCCTGTATCGTAAACCACCCCTTTTCCAACTAGAACAATCGGGTTCTTATTTACTGGTTTTTTAGGTTTGTATTCGGCAATTGTAAATGATGGTGGATCAATAGAACCTCTGTTAACTGCTAATAAACCACCCATTCTAAGTGATTCAATTTGCGTTTTTTCCAATACTTGTACTTGAAATCCTGCTTCGTTTCCAAGTTCTACAATTTGATTAGCTAATTGCTCAGCGTTCAAATGTGAAACAGGAGTATTTACAGAAGTTCTAGCCCAAAAAACAGCTTTTATAGTATTGTTTAACTCAGAAATTTTAGCTTCACTCACCTCATCAGTAACTGAAATAGCGATTAATTTATGAAAAGTTGGTTTACTAAAATGTTGTTTAAACTCGTAACTACTCAAAGCAATTCCTTCTGCAACTGCCAACGAAGCTTTTGAAGCCCCTTGAATATGAACGGATTCGTTCTCTTTGTTAATGTAATCAAAAATCTTGGAACCAGCGATTCTTAAATCTTCTGTATTTTGATTTTCATCC
>Ga0247831_1008511_pt1 | contig 10789 bp, 5 predicted proteins | sample LaCruzMarch2015__9_FD_192406 | JGI IMG/M metagenome (GOLD analysis project Ga0247831, IMG submission 192406) | Freshwater microbial communities from meromictic Lake La Cruz, Castile-La Mancha, Spain - LaCruzMarch2015_1m | ecosystem: Environmental > Aquatic > Freshwater > Lake | place: Spain...
CAGCGCCTTCGCCTATCAGCCGGAGCGCCGGCCGGCGATGGCCGTCGACGGCGACCCGGCAACGGCCTGGATCGTCGGTGATCGCTTCTATCCCGAGGGCGACTTCCTCGAGGTGTCGTCCACACCCGGCGCCCTCGTGCTCCTGCAGCCGCAGGACCCCGGCGCCAACCGACGGATCACCGAGATCCGGCTCGAGACACCCGACCTCGACACGGCACCGGTCACCGTGGCCCTCGACGACCGGTCCATGTTCGCGCCGGGTCAGCGCGTCGAGGTGCCGGCCGACACCCGGGTCCGCATCGTCATCACTCGTGTCGTCGACCGGCCGGAGGGCACCGACACGGGCGGCACCGGGGTCGGGTTCGCCGAGATCGGCCTCGAGCCCCAGCGCGAGGTCACCCGCGTGCCCACGGGTGTGCTCGCCGACGTCATGCCGAGCACACCTGTCGATGTGGTGCTCACCCGCCTTCGGAGCAACCCGCTCGACCGCTGGCGGAGCGACCCCGAGGCCGTCCTCGACCGCACGCTCGACCTCCCCACTGCGCTCAGCGCCTCGCCATCGGTCACGCTGCGGCTCGACCGTCGCGCCGACGACCGCGTGCTCGCCGATCTGGCCGGCCTCGGGCCCGTCACCGTCGCCGACTCCCGGCTCACCGGTGACCCGGGCTCGGCGGGCCGGTTCGCGACCGACGGTGACCCGAGCACCGCCTGGACCAGCCCGTTCGTCCACGTCGTCGGCGCGACGCTGACGATCCCGATCGACCCTGCCGTGGCGGTCGACGAGCTCACCCTCCTCCAGCGCGTCGCCGACACCCACAGCACGATCACCGGCGTGCGGCTCACCGCCGATGACCGCAGCATCGACGTCGATGTCCCCGCGCCGGACGAAGCCGGCCTCAGCACCCTCCGGCTGGGCCAACTGGACGGCGGCCCACTCACGGGTTCGTCGATGCAGCTCACGATCACGGCCATCGAGCCGCGCACCACGATCGATCGCCGCTACTCCGAGATCACCACCCTCCCGGCCTCGATCGCCGAGATCGAGGCGCCGGCCATCCGCTCGCCGGCCATCGGTTCACCGGTCCCGCCGGAGGTGCCCGAGTGCCGTGACGATCTGGTCGTTGTCGACGGCGTGCCGTTGCCGCTCGCTGTCGACGGAGCCGCCGTGCAGCGCCTGCTCGCCGGCGAGGCGGTCACCGTGGGCCGATGCGACGCCGCCGACGTCGCGCTTGCGGCCGGCGAGCACCGCCTCACCAGCACGGCAGGATCCGTCACAGGCATCCACGTCGACCGAGTGGTCCTCCGCAGCGGGACGCCCCCCGCACCGGCGCCGTTCATCGGCGTCGAGGTCGGCCGCACGAGGACGACACGGTCGGTCACGGTCGACCCGTGCCCCGCCGGGTGCTGGCTCATCATGGGCGAGGGGCTGAATCCGGGGTGGCAGGCGACCTCGGGCGGCACGCCACTCGAGCCGGGTCGTCAGGTGAGCGGTGGCTTCAACGGATGGTGGATCCAACCGTCCGACCGACCGACCGAGATCACCATCACCTGGACACCGCAGCGGGCGGTCACGATCGGCCTGATCCTGTCGCTCCTGGCGGTGCTCGGATGCATCGCGCTGGCGATCCGTTCCCGCCGCGGGGCGTCCGGCGACACCGGTTCCCTCACCGGAAGCACCGAGCCACCCACGCTCACCCGCACCATCCTCCTGCCCACCAGCCGTCGGACCGCGGTCACGAGCGCCGTCGTGCTCACCGTTGGCGCGACGCTCATCGTGTCCCCTGCGTACGGCGTCCTCGCTGCCGTCGTCGCTGTCGCCATCGTGCTCACCCGCCGACCCGTCATCGCCGGACTGGCCGCCGTCGTGCTCGCCGGGGCGTTGGGTGCGTTCGTACTGCAGCGCCAGCTCCGCTTCCGCTTCTTCGCCAGTGCCGCCTGGCCGTCGAACTTCGAAATACTCCATCAGGCCGGCCTGCTGGTGGTGGTGCTGCTGGCCGCATCGATGTGGCCGCACGAGCGCGCCACCACCGCGCCCGACGAAACAGTCGACGACTCCGGCGATGACGATTCGGGCGATGACGACGCCGGCGCTCCCACCGAACGCAAAGCTGTCATGTGCAGCGACAGCACCGGCTGATGGTGACGGCCTGTCGCCGGATCGCGGTGCTCGTCGTCGTAGCTGCGCTGATCGGCGGGTGCGGGTCGACGGCGCCCGGCAGCGATCCGTCGCCAGCGGGCACGACGACGGCGACGGCGGAGCCTACCAGCACCGGCGCGAACACCAGCACGACCACGACCACGACCACCTCGCTGCCGGCACTCGAGCCGAACAGGACGCCGCCTACCGCGCCTTCACAGCGCTGGTCGCCAGCACCGGCGCCCAACTCGTCTTCGTGACGCTCCCGCCGATGAAGCGACCCGACGAGCACCGCGACGTCGATCACCTCCGATCGGTGGCCGCTGCACTCGCCGACGAACAGCCCGGAACGGTGCACCTGCTCGACGCCGACGTCGTCTGGGGGCCCACGTTCGTGCGCGACATCGGTGCCGACGGTGTGGCCGACCGGATGCCGGACGGCGTCCACATCTGCCAAGGCGGTGCGATGCGGTTCGCCGACTGGCTCACCGGCGAGCTGGCGGACCTGTTCGATGGGTTGCGTGTGCCGGCACCGGCCGACTGGGTCTTCGGGCACCTGGAACGCGTCGACCGCCTACGACGTTCCCGTGGGCGCCTGTGACCCTGTGACGCCCTGGTCGGGAGTACCGTCGAGCGAGTGAGCACGACGGTCACATCATCGGCGCCGACAGTGGCGCAGACGACACCCGGCCCGATCGGCTACCTGCCCGCCCTCGACGGGCTGCGCGGTCTCTCCGTGGCCGCCGTCCTCGTCTTCCATGCCGGGTACTACCGCGGCGGGTTCCTCGGCGTCGACCTGTTCTTCGTCCTCTCCGGCTTCCTCATCACCAGCCTGCTCATCAAGGAGATGTCCGCTACCTCCACCGTCGCCGTGATGCGGTTCTGGGGACGCCGCTTCCGGCGACTGCTGCCCGCCGTGCTCGTGAGCCTGGTCGGGGTGACCCTGTTGGTGTTCGCCTTCGGCAGCGTGGCCGAACAGGCTGCAGCGTTGGACGACGGGCCGTGGGCGCAGTTCTACCTCGCCAACTGGCACGCACTGTCGAAGCCGGGCGGGTACTGGGCGTCGTTCGAGCTCCCCCGGGTCTTCGGACACCTGTGGAGTCTCGGCATCGAGCAACAGTTCTACGTCATCTGGCCGGTCGCGGTGCTCGGCATCGCCCGTCTCGGCCGGCACCGCGAGCGGTGGCTCGCTGTGGCCTGCGCCGTGCTGGCGCTCGCGTCGCTCGTACAGTCGTTGCGCCTGTTCGACCCTGCGAACCCGACCCGCGTCTACATGGGCACCGACACCCGGGCCAGCTCGCTGCTGCTCGGCGCGCTGTGCGCGACCTCGTTCGTGCGCGCCGGCGCCGGCGCCGTGCAACGCCGGCTCGGCCGCTGGGTCGACGTCCCGCTGATCGCGCTCCTCGTCGGCTTCGCCGTGGCGTGGGCGCTCATCGACGGCACGTCGTCACCGTGGCTGTTCCAGGGTGGCATGTTCGTGCACTCGATGTTCGCCGCAGTCCTGGTCGTGCTCAGCGCCGAGACCACCGGGACATGGACGAACCGGTTCCTCGGCCACGGCACGCTGCGGTGGCTGGGCACGATCTCGTACAGCCTGTACCTCTGGCACTGGCCGATCTTCGTGCTGCTCTCGCCCGAGCGAACCCACCTCGACGGTTGGCCGCTCGTCCTGCTCCGAATCACGGTCTCCATCGCTGCGGCGTGGCTGTCGAAGCTGCTCGTCGAGGATCCGATCCGATTCCGTGCTGGTTGGATGCGCGGACGCGTCGGTATCGCCACGTTCGTCGCCTCCATGGCCGCTGTCGGCGCCTTCTGGGTGCTGGTCCCCTCACCCGACACCGCCCCGGCCGCGTTCGACCCCTCCACGGTCACCGTTGCACCCACGGCCACGACATCGCCGACGTCCGCGCCGACGTCCGCGCCCGACACAACACCCGATTCGACGCCTGCGCCCTCGACCACCGCCACCCCCACCACCGTTCCGGCGCCGCTCCCCCCGATCTCCCGAGTGCTGCTGCTCGGCGACTCGGTCCTGTTCGACTCGTCGCCCGGTGTCGTCGCTGCACTCGAGAGCAGCGGTATGGCGGTCCTGAACAACTCGTTCCCCGGTGCCGGTGTCCTGAGCGACCAGATCGACGTCGGCCCGCTGTACGCCGAGTCGCTCGCCACGTTCCAACCAGATCTCGTCATCTACCAGTTCTCGCTCTGGGACCAGGGCACCCCCGACGAGCAGTTCGCCGCCTATGAGGCGTTCGCCGCACAGGTGAACGCTGCAGGTGCGAAGCTGCTGTTCCTCACCGAGCCCCCGATTCGCACCGATCTGTCCGGCGGCGCGATGGCGCAACTGCCGGATGTCGCCGCGCGCGTGGTCGCCGAAGACCCGACCCGCCGAGCTCTCGTCGACAGCAGCGCGGTGTGGGGCACGAAGTTCCTGATCGACATCGACGGCGATTCGGTGCCCGAGCGGAAACCTGATGGCGTGCACGTCTGCCCCTCCGGATCGGCCCGGCTCGCTGCATGGCTGCTCAGCGAACTGGCGTCTCGCTATCGGGGCCTCACGCCCATCGACCCCGCGACGTGGGCAGCCGGGCCGTGGATCACCGACAAGCGGTACACCACCCCGGCCGGCATCTGTGCCACCGTGAACTGACCAGGCGCTGTTCAGGCGTTGTTCAGCGGCCGATCGCGCCGGCCACCATGCGCGCCAGCCGGTCGAGCCCGAGATCGGTCAGTGCCCCGGAACCGTCGGTGACCGGAACGGCGCCGTCGATGCCGCACGGCTGCAACCAGACGGCGTCCCACCACTCGCACCCGAGCACGGTGTCGGGGGCGCCGTTGCCCACCAGTCGCTCCGGCTCGACGAGCACCGCACCCGAGTCGGCCAGCCCGTCGGGCCAGGCAACACCCGGCTGACGCACGACGACCACCGTGGCGACCTCGTCGCGGAGCCGCTCGACGACCGCAGGCAGCTCGCAGGCCTCGTCGCCGCCGTACGAGACGACGACAGCACCGGAGGGGTGCACCACGTCGGCAACTCCCGAGACGACGGCCGGGTCGCACCAGCCCTGCGGCGCGGTCACCTCGACGGCACGCCCGGTGTCGCGGATCTGGCGCTCGAGGGCGCCGGAGGCCCGCTCGAGGAAGGCATCACCGACGACGACCACGTCAGTGCGGTCTCGGTGACCCGCCAGGACGGGCCACTGCCACCACAACACCCCGAGGGCCGCAGCGCCGAGCGAGAGCGCTGCGCCGCGGCCCATGCGGCGGCGGACGTTCACGGCGGCCGAGGTCACGGTGGTGCAAGCTACCAGGTGGCCCTCTCCCGGCCCGGCCGCCGATTATGGTGACCAACGATGTTGGCGCACGAGGCAGGTGGACGCGTGCGCACCGGCATCGTGACGCTCACCGTTGCGACGCTCGCACTGCTCGCCTCGCTCGTCGCCGTGTCGAGCACCCAGCCGATGGGGGCGCTCGGTGCGCTGGTGGTCCGCCTCGACCTGGCAGCCCCGCTCCTGGTCGCTGTCTCGACCTTCGTCCTCGCCCTCGTCCTCGAGGGCTCCGCCGCCCGTGCTCGCGTGCCGAGGCTCCTGGCCGGCATGTGGGCCGCGTGGCTGATGGCACTCACGTTCATCGTGGCCATCGGCGACGTCCGGCCGTCGATCGAGCGGCTGGTGCTGACGGCCGTCACGATGCGGCCCTGGGCCCCGGGCTTCCCCCAGACCGCCGCCGGCTCGCTGCTCCTCACCGCCGCCGTCGTGACGGTCTGCCTGCCTTTCGCGGCTCGAGCGCTCCGCTCCGGCAAGGGGCTGCTGCACCGCCTTCGCCTCCCCGCGGCGCTGATCGTGGTCGGATGGGTCGTGCGGCTGGCGCTCATCGCTGCCGAGGCCACGGCACCGCACGGCCTCCTCGGCACCGTCCCCGGCCACCTCGACCAGATCGGGCTCGGTCTCGCCGCTTACGTCCTCGTTCGACACGCCCGGTCGACGGACCACGCCGCGCCCGACGACGACACGGGCACACTCGCCATCGGGAAGCGTCGCCGACCCGCAGTGCTCGGCGCAGTCGCGATCGGGTTGCTGACCCTCGGCGCTGCGGCGTGGTGGCTCGGCCTGCCCGAGCACGGAGCGCCGGTCACGGGCGGCGACCTCGTCGTCCATGCGCTCTGCGCGCTCGTGCTGTCGGCATCGGTCCTCGCCACCCTGATGCTCGCCACGCCCACCAGTCCGGCCACACGAACGGCGACGCGGATCACCGCTCTCGCTGCCATCGTCGGGCCGGGCGTCCTGCTCGTGTCGCCCGCAGCGTTCGTGTCGATCGCCCTGCGCTACCCGGAACGAGCCGTGGTGTCCGGCGGCACGGTCGAGCTCGCCGGCGCCGCGCTCCCCCTCTGGATCTGGTCGCTCGTCATCGGCGCCGCCTTCGGCGTCCTGATCGCTGTGGTACTCGTGACCGGTCGGTGGCTGCTCGGCGGTCGCCGGCCCGCCGAATTGCCGACCGCGCCGCTCGCCGTCGCGTCGGTCACCTCCGTCGGCTTCTTCATTCGCCTCTGGGTGCTGTTCTCCGTGGCGCCGCCCGGGGTCGACGGCGGCGATCCGCTCTTCTACCACGTCACCGCGAACCTCCTCGCCCACGGGCGGGGCTTCGCCGAACCGCTCACCTGGCTGTCGACGCAGACCTTCCGGCCGAGCGCCCTCCACGGCCCGCTGTACCCCTTCGTGCTGTCGATCAGCTCACGCTTCGGTGGGATCACGTACTTCGACCATCAGATGGCCTCCACCCTCATCGGCAGCGCCGTCGTGCTGGCCACCGTGCTCCTCGGGCGTCAGATCGGTGGCCGAGCCGTAGGCCTCGTGGCCGGCCTGCTCGCCGCGTTCTACCCGAACCTGTGGCTCATCGACAGCCTCCTGTTCCCCGAGGGCCTGATGGCCCTGCTCACCACGCTGGCAGCGCTGGCCGCATACCGGTGGCGCGACGCCCCTCGTCTCCGCACCGCAGCCCTCACCGGCGCGCTGATCGGCCTGGCCGCGCTCACCCGCGGCGAGGGACTCCTGCTCGCTCCGTTCGTCCTCGTGCCGTGGACTCTCACCACCTGGAGCCTCGAACGTCGGCGGCGTCTGCAGCACCTGGCCGTGTCGGTGGCCGCCATGATCGCGGTGATCGCGCCGTGGACGGTGCGCAACCTGCTCTCGTTCGAACACGTCGTCCCGCTCTCGACCAACGGTAACGAACTCATCGTCTACGCGAACTGCGAGACCACGTACTCCGGGCGGCTGATCGGCTACTGGGACTTCGGCTGCCAGCAGCGCATCCGTGACGTTCAGGGCGACCCTCCCGGCGACGAGTCCGAACGCGCCCAGTACTGGCGTTCGGTGGGCCTCGATTACGCGAAGGACAACCTCGACCAGGTGCCCAAGGTGCTTGCGGTTCGGGCGCTGCGCCAGTGGGAGCTCTTCCGCCCGATGCAGAACTTCCGCCTCTCGGGAATCGAGGGGCGAGTGGGCTGGGGCGGGTTCACCGGCCTGCTCATGTTCTACGGGCTGGCCGCGCTGTCGGTGGTCGGCGTGATCTCGCTGCGCCGTCGGCGCCAGCCGATCCTGCCGCTCGCCGCCCAGTTCCTCGCTGTCACCGTCACCGCTGTCTACGCGTACGGCACCGTGCGCTTCCGGGCGCCTGCCGAGCCGGCGCTGTGCGTGCTCGCCGCCGCCGGGCTCGTGCCGCTCGCACGGCGGGCGAAGCGATGGCTCGAGTCGGACGATCCCGACCCGCAACCGTCGGGAGCGTTCGTCGAAGGCGGCAACCGGGGCTTGCGCGTCCGGATCGACGGCGTCTGGAACCGCGGCGCGGTCCGCACCTGGGGCGCGCTCGCAGCGGTCGCCGCCGTGGCGGCGCTCCCCCTGCGCGGCCTCTACCGCACGACGGGACCGACGATGGAGGAGGGCTTCATGCTCGTCTTCCCCGAGCGCCTCCTGGCCGGCGACCTACCGAACCGCGACTTCCTGCACCTCTACGGGCCCGGCGCGATCGATCTCCTCGCCGTCTGGTTCGGGCTCCTCCGCTTCGACATCGGCACGGAGCGGACCTTCGGGCTCCTCCAGATCGCCGCCGTGGTGCTCGCGCTGTTCACCCTCGCCCGTCCCTGGGGCCGCCTCATGGCCTGGGGCATCGCCAGTTCGTCGGTGTTCTACGTCCTCATCACGAACGGCCTCACCGCGATGGCGTGGAACGGCGGCCTGGCGCTTGCCCTGTGGAGCATCGTGTGCGGTGTCCGGGCGCGCAACACCGCGACGGAAGCCGGGTCGACGACATCGGGTGCGCGGTGGATCGTCGCTGCCGGCGTCCTCGCCGGTGCTGCGCTCACGTTCCGGCCGGACCTTGCGATCGCCGTCGCGGTCACGCATGCGTGGCTCCTGTGGCGTCGTCCCGGTGTCCGCCGGTTCGTCATCGGCGCTGGGGTCGGCCTGCTGCCGATGTGGGTCCACCTCGTCATGGTCGGCCCGGTGAAGGCGATCGACGGCATGGTCATCGACCCTGTGTTCCGGCTGCGCCCCGGCCGCCGGCTCCCCATCCCGCCGTCGCCGCACGAGATCCAGGGCGCGTTGCAGGCGATCGGCGAGCAGGCCGCCCCGTGGTGGCGGCTCCCGGCGCTGACGGCACCGCAGTCGTTGTTCGTGTGGTTCTTCGTCGCCGTGGCGGCGCCGATCGTCGCGCTGCTCGTCAGCCGGGCGCTCCACCGGCGGGCGTCGTCGCCCGGCACCGTCGTGCTCATGGCCGGCAGCATCTTCTCGCTCGGCATCCTCCCCCAGGCGCTCCAGCGGCCCGACTCGACGCACCTCTCGTGGGTCTCGTGCGTCTCGTTCGTCATGCTGACGCTCGTGCTGGCCGAGGTCCTCCGCCGCCGGAGGCCCACGCTTCGGCCGGTCCGACACACCGCCATCGCGCTCTCAGCGCTCACCCTGCTCACGTTCGTCGTGGCGCCGCTCTACACCTACCGGTACTACGTGTACTTCAGCCGGATGAGCATCGGTCAGATCGCGTCGCCGTTCTCGGTCGAGCGCGACGGACGCTGGTTCCGGCTCGGCGATCCCCGGTCGTACCGTGCGAGCACCGAGCTCATCGCCGAGCTCGATCGCCTGTCGTCGCCCGGCGAACGGCTCCTCGTCGGCCCGGCCGACCTCAGGCGCACCTGGTACAACGACGCGTTCTTCTACCACCTGTTCCCCGAGCTGCCGCCCGCCACCTACTACATCGAGATGGACCCGGGCCTGGCCGACGCCCCCGGCTCGCGCCTCGCCGACGACGTCGCGTCCGCCGACTGGCTCATCCTGTCGCGCATCTGGGACGGCTGGCTCGAACCGAACGCCTCGATGGACTTCGGGTCCGACGAACCGAACCAGGTGGTCCGCGACCGGTTCTGTCTCGTCGGCAGCTTCGAGGACGGGCTGATGGAACTGTGGAGACGATGCCGACCATGACCATGCTCACCCAGCTCCGTTCGTTCGCCAGGCGCCGGATCTCGATCCCGGCGACCCATGACTGGCTGGTTCTCGACGTCGGCAGTGGCGACAAGCCCCACTGGCGCGCCGACGTGCTCCTCGATCGCTACGCCGGCGAAGAGCACGCCGTGCAGCGGTCAGGAGGCGCCGGGGCACGCATCACCCGTCCCCTGTTCGACGCTGATGCGGCCGACATGCCCTTCGCAGACCAGGTGTTCGACTACGTCATCTGCTCGCACGTCCTCGAGCACGTGCCCGACCCCGGTGCCGTCATCCGGGAGATGATGCGGGTCGCGAAGGCCGGCTACATCGAGGTGCCCGACATGGCGAGCGCCAAGATCGTCGACTTCCCGAGCCACGTGTGGTGGTGCTCGCTCGTCGACGGCACGCTCGTGTTCACCGCGAAGGAGCACCCGTACTTCGACGCCGACATCGACCGGTTCCTCGACGAGAGCGGTCTCCGCCGTCCGCTCGCCGACCTGCTCGACAGCCACCTCGACCACCGCGTCGTCGAACTGCCGTGGCAGGGCACGGTCCCCTACCGCGTCGACGGCACCGTGTCGGAGGCACTGCTCGCGTCCGCCCACGAAGGCGAGTTCAAGCACCGCAGCGGCCAGACGCTGGTCACCCGGGCGCTCACGACGGCGTTCGTGCTGCCGCGACGAGGCGACCGACGACGCGATCCGGTCGCGTTCAACGACATCGTGCTTCCGCACCTCCGCCGAACCGACAACCCGGTCCTGCAGCCGCAGATCTACCGGTTCGACGACGAGCAGCTCAGTGAGCCGACCGGCGCCACCGACGTGGCAGCCGATCGTTCAGACCCCACCGCGTGACCAGGACCATCGACTCGATCACGATCCGGCCCGACATCTTCGACACGCCTCGCTCGCGGTCGCGGAACACCAGCGGCACCTCGACGATGGCGAACCCGGCATTGTTGATCCGGCGCGCCAGCTCGGTCAGGAACGCGTACCCGTCGGCAGTGGTCGACAGCGGATCGATCGCCTGCAGCGCCGACGCCCGATAGGCACGGAACCCTGACGTGCAGTCGCGCACATCGGCACGCAGCACGAACGACGTGTACCGGTTGCCCCACCGCGACAGCAGTCGGCGGTGGATCGGCCAGTTGACCGTGCCGCCGCCCGGCACGTAGCGC
>Ga0247831_1008520_pt1 | contig 10781 bp, 10 predicted proteins | sample LaCruzMarch2015__9_FD_192406 | JGI IMG/M metagenome (GOLD analysis project Ga0247831, IMG submission 192406) | Freshwater microbial communities from meromictic Lake La Cruz, Castile-La Mancha, Spain - LaCruzMarch2015_1m | ecosystem: Environmental > Aquatic > Freshwater > Lake | place: Spain...
GATCGACCGCCATCCATTTCAACCGCGATCCCGACCCCTTTGGAAAAGCTGTCGAAGCAAGACTCGAAACACTCTGCAATCAACTTGGCATCGGCTGCCACGGTCATGACGACGTCGCCCTACACAACCCCACCGCCGCCCTCACCCAATCCGGCTCCCCCTACAAGGTCTACACCCCGTATTCGAGAAATTGGCTTTCGCTGGAAAAACCCGCTCCGCTGCCGAAACCAAAATCGCTTTCCACTCCGAACGGCATTCAATCCCTCGATCTCCCCACCGTCGCCTACTGGGGTTTAGAAGCTCCCGACACCGAGCTTCCCGAAGCGGGCGAACGCGCCGCCCGCCTCCGCATGGATCGCGCTATTTTACAAATCATCTCCACCTACTCCGCGCGCCGCGACCTCCCCGCGGAGGACGGCACCTCCCGCCTCTCGCAGGATCTCCGCTACGGACTCATCTCCGTGCGCACCCTTTTCCGCAAGGTCACCGAAGCCCGCCAATCCGCCGCCCCCGCCGCGCAGGCCTCCATCGACATCTACATCAAGGAGCTCGCCTGGCGGGAATTCTACTTCGCCATCCTGCACCACTTCCCGCATGTCCTCGACCACGAGTTCAATGAGGATTGGAAAGGCCTACCCTGGGACGAACCCGGGGAAAAATTCGACCTCTGGAAAAACGGCCGCACCGGTTTCCCCATCGTCGATGCAGGGATGCGCCAGCTCCTCGCCACCGGTTTCATGCACAACCGCGTCCGCATGATCACCGCCATGTTCCTCACCAAGGATCTCCACATCGATTGGAAACTCGGCGAGTCCCACTTCATGCAGCACCTCACCGACGGCGAGATTGCCTCCAACAACGGCGGTTGGCAATGGTCCGCCGGCACCGGAGCCGATGCCGCACCGTATTTCCGCATCCAAAACCCATGGTCGCAGACCGCCAAGCACGACCCCGACGGGAAATACATTAAGCGCTGGATTCCCGAGTTGGCAAACATCCATCCGAAACGTTTCCATGCCCCTCCAGAAAACAACTGCCCCCTCGCCGACGGCTACCCCCTCCCCTGCCTCGACCACAAGACCGAGCGCGACCGCACCCTAGCCATTTTCAAAAAACATCGGGCAAAATGAAATTCGCCATCTGCAACGAAACCTTCCGCGCCCACGACTTCCCCGGCACCTGCGCCGAGGCCGCCCGCCACGGCTACACCGGCCTTGAGATCGCCCCCTTCACCCTCGGAAATCCGGAAACGCTCACCATCGACGACGCGGAAAAGCTCGGCTCCATCGTCCGCGACCACGGCTTGGAAATGGTCGGCTTCCACTGGCTGCTCGCCAAAACGGAGGGCTACCACCTCACCCGTCCCGACCCCGCGGTCCAAGCCCGCACCTTCGCCTACGCCCGCCACCTCGCCGAGCTCTGCTCCGCCATGGGTGGCGGCATCATGGTCTGGGGCAGCCCCCAGCAACGCACCCTCCATCCCTCCTGGTCGCGCCCGGACGCCGAGGCGCGCACCATCGATTTCTTCCAGCGCCTTTCCCCGTACCTCACGGCGGCGGGCGTCACCATCGCCTTCGAGTTCCTCGGCCCGTCCGAAACGAACTTCCTCAACACCGCCGCCGAAACCATCGCCCTATTGGAAAAAATCAACTCGCCTCAGGTCCGCCTCCATCTCGATGTGAAAGCCATGTCCGCCGACATCCGCCCCATCCCGGAGATCGTCCGTACGTCCCTACCCTGGACTGCCCATTTCCACGCCAACGACCCCAACCTCCGCGGCCCCGGCATGAGCGAGATCGACTTCCCCCCCATCGCCGCCGAACTCATCCAAGGCGGCTACGACAAATGGGTCTCCGTCGAGGTCTTCGACACCACCATCCACCCCGACACCCTCGCGGCGGAGAGCATGAGAAACCTCCGCGCCGCCTTCCGTTAGTGGCTTTTGACTGCGGTGAGCAGCACCGCTATCCATTCACGGAGCAGCGGAAATGAGGTGGGTGGATTACGAACGGTAGGGTCACTCTGCAGGATTGACCGCCTGTCCGATTCGGTCGTTTCGGCGAAACGACCCTACCCCGGAACGCAGAACGGGAAGTACAGGTTTCCCCATCGCTGACTACTCCGGCAGCGGCTTGCCTTTCGTTTCCGGAAGGAAAGGCAGGACCATCAGTCCTAGGAGGAAAATCAGGCACATCCACGAGGCGGCATCGCGGAAGGCATCGATCTTCGCAATGCCCACGTCCCCACCAACCGCGGCAGCCTTCACCGCGGCCTTGTCTGCGAGGCTCTTGGCCAGCAGCGCGAGGGTCAGGGGTCCTGTCGCGGCGAGATAGCGGCCGACGTTGTAGCAGAACGACACGCCCGTCGCACGCAAGCGGGTTGGGAAAAGCTCGGGCAGGTAGATCGAGAAACCTGCAAACACGGAAAGCTGGAAGAAGCCCATCAAGGGTGCCATCCACAGGATATCCCAGCGCCCGTTGATTTTCCCAAGCATCTGGAAAACGAAGACCGTGATGACCAGCGCACCCAGGAAGAAGAATGCGAAGGCTTTCTTGCGCCCGATCCTCTCCGTCACACGGGTGAAGATCATCATGCCGAAAAACGCTCCGACGTTGAAACAAAGCAGATTCAGGGAACCCCAAATCTGTTTCCCCTTGCTGATCTCCTCCACCGTCGCGCCGCTCGCCTTGAAATGATTGGTGATGATATCGCCGACCAGATCGGTCGAAAACACCCCGATCCCCCACAGCCCGATTACCCCGGCGCATGAAAGAATCATCCCGAGAAGGGCATGCCGCCGCCATGTGGGATTGCTGAAAAGATCCTTGTAGGATCCGGATTTCTTCCCCTCGGCAGTGGCGCGGTCACGGGCCTCGATCCACGCCTGGGGCTCCTTGATGCGGAGCTGGATCGTGGCGACCATGAAGGCTGGCAGCGCGCCGATCACAAACAACCACATCCAGTAGTTCGGGTTGGTGCCGATCGCGGTGAGGGCGATCCCCAATCCAATGAAACCCGCTGCCACGTTTCCGACTGCGGAAAACGATTGCAGCACTCCCAGCGCCCGCGGCCGCACCCCGCTGGGCACCGTGTCTGCCACAAGAGCCACCGCGAGACCGAAAACCCCGCCTACACCCAGCCCGGTGATGAAGCGGAAGATACAGAAATCCATGTAATGCGGTGGAATCCCCTCAAACCAAGGCACGGCAGTCAAATGGAGCGCCTTAGCGATCGTCGGTAGATTGGGAAATCCTGCCAGCGCCGAAAGGCCCGTCGCCAGTGAGTAAAGCAGGACGGTCACCGCCAGCATCTTCACCCTGCCGTAGCGATCCCCCAGCGATCCGAAAATCATCCCCCCGGTCGCCCAGCCGAAGACGAAGATCGCTGTGGCGATTCCGCCGAAAAACTTGGTGTCCTGTCCCTTGTCCAACAGCGCCGCCATCGCAGGATTCCGCGCGAGGTTAAAAAGCTGCTGATCCAGGCAATCGAACATCCATGCCAGCGTGGCTACGATGAACACCAAGCGTTGGTAAGGCTTTAGCTGGCTCCACCAACCGGTGGCGTTCGTGGTTGAATCTGCGGCTTGGTTCGACATGGTTTGGATAGGTAAAGAATTCAAGTCACTCCACCGATCCACGGCCCCACGGGCAAGCACTATTTCGGGCAAAGCCGGACAGGGATAAAAATCCCCTCGCGGGCGATCTGGCGGCCATCAAGGGGGAAATCACCGCGTCCGGCAAGGACACGCCGGGCAATGTGAAAGCATTTCCAAGCCCGCGCGATGCGCACTTCCTGCAGCGGCCCGCTCATCCGCGTGGCGAGGTGCTGGAAATGGCGCACCGGATTGCCGAGGAATCCCGCCGTGCCGTCCGCCGCGTGTTCCATGATCCACTCCAGGGCGGCGTAGGGCCACGGCCATTTTTCCAGAACCGGATCATCGTCCCGCAGGTCGGCGGAGAAAGCCTTGTTGAGTTGCAGGATCGCCTGCGCAGGTTTTCCCGCAAGCCAATATCCCTGCGCGAAAGCGAGCGCGTCGAGATAGAAGGCGGCGCAGCGATTCGTCCCGTGGCGCGCGGGTAGAGACCGGTCACAATCCGGCAGATGGGGGCATGGCATCATTCAATGGGTCGTTTAGGGCATATACGGCCTCTCGCAAGGCCAATCTACTATCTCCTTGCCCCGCTCGGGGGAAACCGGAATCCTCGCGCCCGTATGAGCAACCGTCTCGAAGGAAAAGTCCTCGTCGCCCAAGGTGGCGGCCCCACCCCGGTCATCAACCAGAGCATCGTCGGCGTCGCGCTGGAAGCCCGGAAATTCTCGCAGGTCACCTGCATCTACGGCGCGGTGCACGGCGTTTCCGGCATCATCAACGAGAACTTCGTCGATCTCACCCGTGAGACCACACACAACCTGGAACAAGTCGCCGGCACCCCTTCCTCCGGCCTGCTTTCCACGCGCGACAAGCCGAACGAGGAATACTGCGCCCGCATGTTCGAGGTGATGAAAGCCCACGACATCCGCTACTTTTTCTACGTCGGCGGCAACGATTCCTCGGACACCGTCCGGATCGTAAACGAGCAGGCGAAGGCCGCGGACTACGAGCTGCGTGCGATCCACATCCCCAAGACCATCGACAACGACCTGATGGAGAACGACCACTGCCCCGGCTTCGGCTCGGCGGCGCGCTTTGTGGCTCAGGCATTCATGGGCGTGAACCTCGACAACCGCGCCCTGCAGGGCGTCTACATCGGCTGCATCATGGGCCGCCACGCCGGTTTCCTCACCGCCGCCTCCGCTCTCGCGCAGAAATATTACAACGACGGCCCGCACCTCGTCTATGTGCCGGAGCGCCACTTCAGGACCGAGCAGCTGCTCGCCGATGTGGATCGCGTCTATTCGAAATACGGCATGTGCACGATCGCTGTTTCCGAAGGTATTTCCGATCCCGACGGCACGCCGATGATCGTAAAACTCCTCGGCAAGGAGGAGCGCGACTCCCACGGCAACGTCCAACTCTCCGGCACCGGTGCCCTTGGCGACCTGCTCGCCGATACGATCCGCGACGGCCTCAAGATCAAGCGCGTGCGCTCCGACACCTTCGGCTACCTCCAGCGCTCCTTCATGGGCATCCAGTCGGATCGCGATGCCCGCGAAGCCCGCGAGGTCGGCGAGAAGGCCGTGCAATACGCGATGTGGGACAACGTGGACGGATCGGTAGCGATCAAGCGCCCCGTGCTCGATTACTCGGTGGACTATGAGTTGGTGGATATCAAAAAAGTCGCCGGAAAAACCCGCCACATGCCGGACAACTTCATCAACGCGGAAGGCAACGGGGTAACGCAAGATTTCATGAACTACTGCCGCCCGCTGCTCGGCTCCAACATGCCCGAGCCACACCGCCTCCGCGCACCCGCCGTCGCTAAAATTCTCAATCGCTGAACACACCGTCCTTTTAAGAGCGTTTGCCCATTCGCGTCAATTTAAGGTGTAAGTCCGCAGCCTCGTTGATATAGCGATGATCGTTTGCGCTTACATCGCCTAATATGCTTGGGATATATCGGTATTTCTGACTTCAAGCTTCGCATTATGCGGAGTCACCCCGATAGCCATGTGTAGAGTTTTTCGCGCTGATCTCTATGCGAGGTTTCCACTTTTTAAATTGACGCGAATGGGCAAACGGTCTAGTCCATAATGTTGTAAAGGTAATATTTCTGGCCCGCCCCCCCGCTTTTTCAGGAGCCATGGGGCGCGGTTGCGTGAATGCCGCCTGAAAGCCGAGGTCGAGGAAGCCGGTAAGAGAAATTAGGGAGAACGCAGCGTGTTTGGTTGCGGTTGACGATTACGACGCTTGCCAGGCGGCAGAGCTTGGTGAGGTTCGGCTGCTGCGTTCAGCTGGGTTTCCAGAGCGGAACCAACTTTGATTTTCGGATCAGCCGGTGTTTGGTTGCCAAGGGCAACTTGAGTGCGTGGGCAGTGACAACGGTAAGGCGATCCGCCGGATCCCGATGAAAGGAGGCACTTGGTCTTGAATTCCGTAGCGGTCACTGTTCGCTTAATGACCAGTGTATGTGACCAGTCAGGCAAAGGTAAACGAGGACGGCGTTGTGTCATTTCCCGCGCTTGCCCAGAATCTGCTCGAAAAGTTCATAGATCACATCACGTGTGTTCGTGTATTCGAGGAGAATTTCCTTTCCTGAAATCTGACGGAAGATGATGCGGATGCCGCCGATGCGGAGTCGGTTGAATCCCTCAAGGTTTCCTTGCAATCCCTTGATGTCGCCCCTCCCTTTCGCCAAGGTGCGCAAGGCCGTGCGGACGCGGTGCTTGGTTTGCTGCGGCAGGGCGCAGAGCCAGTCAGCGACCTGATCAGAGGCCGAAATTTTCATCGTCGAGGTTCAGCGGCCGGTATTGGGTTTTGCCGACCTTGGCGGAGCGGATGGCGGTCATGGCGGCGGGATCGGCGAGGACATCCATGGTTTCCATGAGGGCTTCGAAATCCTCCACCGGCATCGCGACGACGACAGGTTGGTTGCGGTTAGCGATGACGAAGCGCTTACCCGAGCGGCAGAGCTTGGTGAGGTTCGCCTGCGCCTCCTTCATGTTGTACGTATCAGGCATAGGTTTTGTATAGACGAAAAATGGGGCGGTAGCAAGGCGTGAGTTCAGAAAGACGGAGACTGCAAGTCTCCCGGACGGACCCGCCTTCGCCAAGGCTAAGGACGGGCAGGCTGGGGACTGCAAGTCCCAGCCACTTACAGGGAGCGGCTTGAGATCTCGCTGAGGAGGTCGTCGATGAACTGCTGGACGGTCTTGGTGATCGGCTGCTCCTCGCCGCGGATGCGGACGGAGACGGTGCCGTCTTCTACTTCTTTCGCACCGAGGATCGCCATGTTCGGGACTCGTTCCATGCGGGCGTTGCGGATTTTTGCGCCGACCTTGTCAGAAGTGCGGTCCACGGAGACGCGCACGCCGAGATCGGCGAGCTTGGCGGCGAGTTCCTCCGCAGCTTCCAGGGATTTTTCGGAAATGGGGAGGACGCGGACTTGTTCCGGGGCGAGCCAGGTCGGGAATTTCCCTTCGAAATGCTCGATGAGCAGGCCGGTGAACCTTTCCAAAGATCCGAAGGGCGCGCGGTGGATCATGACGGGGATGTGCGGTTTGTTGTCCTCGCCGACGTAGGAGAGCTTGAAGCGGACGGGCAGATTGTAATCCACCTGCACGGTGCCGAGCTGCCAGTCGCGGCCGATCACGTCTTTTACGACGAAGTCGATCTTTGGCCCGTAGAACGCGGCCTCACCGAGTTCCTCGGTGTAATCGACGCCGAGATGGATCACGGCTTCGCGGAGGGCGGCCTCGGCCTTGTCCCAGTTCTCGGAGGAGCCGACGTATTTATCGCTCTCCGGATCGCGGAGGGAAAGGCGGACGCGGTAATCGTTCATGCCGAGGGTGGTGAGCACCTTTTTCACGAGGTCGAGGCAGCCTTTTACTTCCTGCGCCACCTGATCGGGGGTGCAGAAAAGGTGGGCGTCGTCCTGGGTGAAACCGCGGACGCGGGTCATGCCGCCGAGTTCGCCGGATTGTTCCCAACGATAAACGGTGCCGAACTCGGCGAGTCTAACAGGCAGGTCGCGGTAGGAATGGTGATCGCTCGCGAAGATCTTGATGTGGTGCGGGCAGTTCATCGGCTTGAGCAGGTAACCTTCGTAGGTTCCGTCCGAGAGGCCGTTGATCAGGGTGGCGCAGGTCGCGTCCTCGTCGGCGAGTTTTTCAAGAGTGTCCCGTTCGGCGATCGGGGCGAACTGGCTTTCCTGATAGTAGGGGAAATGGCCGGAGGTGCGGTAGAGATCGAGCTTGCCGATGTGCGGGGTGAAGACCTGCGAGTAGCCCTGCTTGTCGAGCTCGGCGGTGATGAATTCCTGGAGCGCGCGGCGGACGAGGGCGCCCTTCGGTTTCCAGAGGACGAGGCCTTGGCCGACCATTTCATCGATGTGGAAAAGTCCCAGCTCGCGGCCGAGGCGGCGGTGGTCGCGTTTTTTCGCCTCCTCCAGGCGGACGAGGTGGCTTTCCAGCTCCTCCTTGTTCTCGAAGGCCGTGCCGTAAATCCGCTGGAGCTGGCCCTTCGATTCATCGCCCAAGTAGAACGAGGACGAGACCGACATGAGTTTTACGTTCTTGCACTTCGAGGTGTAGCCGACGTGCGGGCCGGCGCAGAGGTCGATGAAATCGCCGTTCTGGAAACAGGAAATCTGCTCGCCTTCGGGGATCTTGTCGATGAGGTCGAGCTTGAAGCGGGAGGGGTTCCCCGGGCGCTCGGAAAGCCCACCGAGGCGGCCGCTTTCCGCCATTGACTTCGCTTCCTCGCGGGAGATCGCCTTGTAGTCGAATTTCTGATTTTCCTTGGCGATTTTTTTCATCTCCGCCTCGATTTTTTCAAAATCATCCGGCGTGATGCGGTGGGCCATTTCGAAATCGTAGTAGAAGCCGCTCTCGATGGGCGGCCCATAGGCGAACTGGGCGTCGGGCCAGATGCGGAGGATGGCGGTGGCCATCACGTGCGCGCTGGAGTGGCGCACGCGTTCAAGATCGGTCATCTGGGCGCGTTCGTCGAGGGTCTTGCGGTCGGACATGGGGCGGCGTTTGAAGCAGGGAACGGGGAACAAGTCAACTGTGGGAGCGATCCGTGCGGAGCAAGCAGATTTAAATTCTGAGGATTTTTCGAGGGACGAGTTCTTCCATCTGGCACGTTTGATAGGTCCTTTACTGACGCGATTTTTATCGTTTCAAGGCCGATGGGATTGAGCGACAATGATAGTTAGATACCCTGATATTTCTTCCTCTACCGCAGCCCGCAGGTGGACTTCGATCCCCTGTTGCCGCACTGGTGGATCTAGGTTGGGAAAACGCGCTCATTCCCACGCCACCGTTGGCGGGGTGGCCTAGTCGTTCCATATTTGGTCGAGGAGCTACTTGTCGGGTGCAGCGTCGAACGTGACGAAGCGGTATTCGGAGCGGTATGCCTTGTCGTGTGTGATCTCCATGTCTCCCGCCATCTGCGGAGCGAAGCAAATGAACGGCTCCAGCGGGTGAACACGGATCGGCTGGGGCGCACGGAAATTTCCCGGATGGCCGCGGATCGGAGCAGATACACCAAGCGGAGCGGGAAGGGCTTTGAGATTTTCTGTTAGAGCCATGAGGATCCTGCTCGATACGAACATCTGTATCTACGTGATGAACGACCGTCCGGCGCGTGTCGTCGAGCGGTTCAGGCATTACAAACTGGGAGATATCGGTGTGACGGCGATCACGCTGGCGGAGCTCCAATTCGGTGTTTCCAAAAGCAGCCAGATCGAACGCAACCGCAGCGCCCTTTTCCGATTTCTGGCACCGCTTGATATCGTGCCTTTCACGGGCGAAGCCGCCGAGCATTACGGACAGATCAAGGCACAACTGCATGCGCTCGGGACGATGATCGGCGAACTCGATTGCCTGATCACCGCACAGGCGCTTTCGTTGAAACTCCCACTGGCCACCAACAACACTTCGGAGTTCGAGCGGATCGCTGATCTAGTTGTCGAGAACTGGGCGGAGTAATCGCGAGATCACTTACATCAGGCATGATCCGAGAGATCCGGACGATTTTTGCGAGTGCGCTCCTCCGCCTTTTCCCTTCGCCATGCCTTGATCTTCGCGTGGTTTCCGGAAAGTAGGACGTCAGGGACTTTGATGCCCATGAAATCGATTGGACGCGTGTAACAAGGAGCCTCTAACAGATCTGGATCGGAGAAGGATTCCTCAACGGCGGATTGCGAATCGCCGAGCGCGCCGGGCAGCAGGCGGATGACGGCGTCGCAAAGTATGGCAGCGGCGATGGCTCCGTTGGTCAGCACGTAATCACCAATGGAAACCTCCTCGTCGATGAGCGTCTCGACGATGCGGTGGTCGATGCCCTCGTAGTGGCCGCAGACGATGAGGAGATGCCCTTCAGAGGAAAGCTCGCGGACGCGGGCCTGTTTCAGCGGTGCGCCCTGCGGTGTCATCAAAATCACGCGGGTGTTTTCCTTTTTCAGCGCCATGATCGCGGCGTGTAAGGGCCCGGGCTGCAAGACCATCCCCGGCCCGCCGCCGCAGGGCGAGTCATCCACGCGGTGGTGCTTATCCTCCGACCAATCGCGCAGGTTGTGCCCGCGCACATCAACCAACCCCGCGCCCCGCGCACGCTGGCTGATCGAGTCACTGAGGGGTGCCAGCGCGATCTCGGGAAAGAGGGTGAGGATGTCGATGCGCACGGGTCTCAGATACTCATCGCCTGGAATCCACCGTCGACGATCATTTCCATGCCGGTGATGAAGGAGCCGGCCTTGGGGGAGGCGAGGAGGAGAGTGGCTCCGATGAGTTCCTCGGCGTTGCCGAAACGGGAGGCGGGGGTGTGGCGGAGGATGTCGAGCACGCGGGACTCGTCGAGCACCTTGCGATTCTGCTCGGCGGGGAAGAAGCCGGGAACCAGCGTGTTCACGCGGATGTCCTTGTCCGCCCACTCTCGGGCGAGGTTGCGGGTGAGGTTGTGCACGGCGGCCTTGGAGGCGGAGTAGGTGAACACGCGCGAAAGCGGGTTCAGACCGGAGATGGAGCCGAGGTTGATGATGGACGCGGGACGCATGTCATCGACGAAATATTGCCCGAAAACCTGGCAAGCGCGGAAGATGGAGGCGAGGTTCGTGTCGATGATCCGTGAGTATTCCTCCTCTGTGATCTCCAGGAAAGGCGTGGGTGAGTTGGTGCCA
>Ga0247831_1008522_pt1 | contig 10778 bp, 8 predicted proteins | sample LaCruzMarch2015__9_FD_192406 | JGI IMG/M metagenome (GOLD analysis project Ga0247831, IMG submission 192406) | Freshwater microbial communities from meromictic Lake La Cruz, Castile-La Mancha, Spain - LaCruzMarch2015_1m | ecosystem: Environmental > Aquatic > Freshwater > Lake | place: Spain...
GGACGATGACGGCTTCAAAACCCTGCTCGAGCTGGTGAGGCAGCAAAGCCGGCGCGGGAGCGAGCGTGAGGTTTTTTCGGCGCTGCTCGACTCGGTCTCCACGCTGCACGGGAAATTTCTTGTGACACCGGAAGCCGTGCGCTGGGGGGATGCCGGGCAGATCTGGCCCTCGGGCAGCGCGATCTTGTCCGCTCCCGCCCCCCGCCCGGCGGCGGATGCCCTCTGGCAGGCGATCGAAGAAACGCACCCGGAATTGGCCGGCGAGGCTGCCGAGGCATGGCAGGAGAATCTGGCGTTGGCCGCGGCTCTCGAGCCCGGCGATTCGTGGGCGCCCGCCCTGGCGGATTTTGTGAAACGGAGGCTTCTCACGAATTCCACCGACAGCAAGAGCGGCCTCGACTACGTTCCGACCGGCCGCACGAAAGACGCCCGCGTCTATCTGAACGCCCGCGTTCGCCCTGCCCGCGAGGTTTTGATGCTCGCCCTGTTGAAGGTCGAAATGGAGGTGCTCCTCCGGCGGAGCCATGCGCTGCACGGGCTCATGCGACGGTTCGAAGCGGTCTACCATCTCAGCGCGAGGGCGCAGGGGAAGCTGACCTTCGACGACGTCACCAGCCTGCTGGCCGGCCAGGTCGAGGAGCCGGAGTGGCGGGCTGCCGCCGGGTATCGCCTGGACGCCCGCTTCGATCATTGGCTGCTCGACGAGTTCCAGGATACCAGCCGCCCGCAGTGGAAGGTCCTCTCCGCCTTCATCGACGAAATCGTTCAGGATCCCTCCGGCGAACGATCCCTCTTTTACGTTGGGGATACGAAGCAGGCGATCTACCTCTGGCGAGGAGGCGATCCGGGCCTCTTTTTCGAAATTCGGGATTCCTACAATGTTGGCTCCAGCACCCGGATCGAGGAAAAGTCGCTGAGCCAATCGTTCCGCTCGGCTCCCGTGATTTTGGACGCGATCAACCGGGTCTTCGGACGGATGGGGGATTTTCAGCAACCGCTCGGGCTGCCGGCCCACGCGGTGGCCGGCTGGCGGCGTGCCTGGCGCGAGCATGAGGTCGCGGACCGGAACGCCGGGATGTCTGGATATGTTCGATGGAGCGTTGTTGAGGAGGAGTCCTCCGAGGAGGACGACGGGTCCCCGCAGGATCGCGAAATTCTCAAGATCCTGAGCGAGGTCGAGCCGTGGCGGCGCGGCTGGAGCTGTGCGGTCCTGAAGCGCGATAATAAGCGGGTCGCCTCGCTGGCCGCGCTCCTTCAGTCGGCCGGCGTTCCTGTTGCGGTCGAGGGGAAGTCGAACCCCTGCACCGACAACCCGCTCGGAGCCTGCCTGCTCGCCGGGTTTCGCATGGTCGCATTCCCGGAGGACCGCCTCGCAGCGGCCGTCTTTTCGGGCTATCCGCCGGCGGAGAAATTGCTCCGATGCGGGATCGAGGCATTTCGCAGCGCGACCCTGCAGCGGATCGCCGCAGAGGGATTCCCGGCCGCCTGCCGGGATTGGATCTCGCACATGGACCTCGGCAAGGAAGAATTTTTGGCCGAACGCGCCGCAGAATTTCTCGCAGCTGCCGCGGAATTTGATGCCCGCCGCACCGCGTCCGATGGCCTCACCCAGTTTTTGGATTTCATCGAAGGTCGCCAGGTCCAGGAATCCGAGGGGGCCGATGTCGTGCGGGTGATGACCGTGCACCAGGCCAAGGGGCTGACGTTTGATATGACCGTCGTGTCCGGCCTGGATGAGCTTGTCAAAGACCGCTGCTCCGGGACCCTGGTTCTTGGCAACAGGGGAGGGGAGACGGCTTGGGGAATGATACTACCCTCTAAGGATCTCTCTGCCCAGGATCCCGTGCTGGATGAGGCGCGCGGCGAGCTTCTGGCGGATTCCGCCTACGGCGAACTCTGCACCGCCTACGTGGCGATGACCCGCCCCCGGCACGCGCTGTACGTATTGACGAAGCCTCCCGCAAAGTCAGGGAAGGGATTTGCGGCGCTGCTGGCGATGGCGCTGGATTCCTCCGGATCCGCCTATGAGGCCGGAGACGTGAGGTGGTTCGAAAAAATGGCGCCCTCCGGCATCCCTGCGAGATCGCCCTTCGACAAAGACTTCTCTCTGTCCGCTCCGGGTGTTTCGACCCCCCGCCCAAACATTCCTTCCGCGCATAAGTCGGATCAGGCGCCCGCGGTTCGAAGCGTGCCCGGCCTGCCATCCGGTCGCGATCCGGCCGCCTGGGGCAGCGAGATTCACGCCGCCCTCGCCAGGATCGAGTGGATCGGCTCCGGAGCGCCCGACCTCTCCGGCCTCCCTTCCGATCTCCAGCAGGCCGTCGCCAGCGTCCTTGCCGATCCGGCGGTTCGAGAGGTTTTTTCCAAACCCGCCGCCCCGTGCCAGCTCTGGCGCGAGCAGGCGTTTGATGTCGTCACCGGCGGCGTGTGGACGAGCGGGGCTTTCGATCGGGTGCATGTCATGACGGCCGGAGACGGAGCCCCGCTTTCGGCAATCATCTACGATTTTAAAACCGACCGGGCGCCCGGGGAGACCCTGCGTGCCCGCTATACCGGCCAGTTGGAATCTTACCGCGCGGCCGCCGCCCAGCTGCTCGGCATCTCTCCGGCATCCGTCACCGCTCACATCGTCCCCCTGGCGCCGCTGGTGCGATACGCAGGCGGGCAGGGGACTCTCTCTTTGACTCCTCCCCATGGCGGATGATACGTTCCCCATCCATGAGCGCCCTGCCCAAGACATCCCTAGCCGCCCCCGAATATCTGTCCATCGAGCGCGCCGCCGAGACGAGGATCGGGTTCCTTCCCGCAGAACGATGAGTTCTGGTGCTGCCTGTTTTTCGAGCGACCCGTCGGCGGCCCCGACCCTTGTCGCCCTGCAAAATGGAAAGTGGCGCCATGCGCGTGACCTTGCGAAGGGCCTATGCAAAGGTGACCGTTCCCGCTATCTGCCGCTGCTGATCGAGGCGAATGCTGGGCTCGCGCATGACCTCATCTCCCGAGGCCTGCTCTCGGATGCGTGGACGGTCATCGACTACCTCAAGACCATAGCCCCCCGGGACCTCGTCGCAGCGCTGGAATCGGCTTTCTCCTCCCCATCGGCACCCCAGACTGCGACGCCAGGCGGGGCAGGATATCCTGGCGCGGCGATCGGCCGGCTCTGGCCCGAGCTGCTAAGGATCGCCGCAAGTCCTGCCGGGGACATCTGTGGCCGGGATATCACGACCATCGATGATGTTGTCACCGCATTTGCGCCGCCGCCGGCGGATTTCGGCGATGAGCTCTCCGCCAGCCTTGCCGCACAGCTGGAGGCCGTTCACGCCGCGTGCGCTGCGGCCTCCGAAGGGCGGTGGGAGGAGGCGACAGCGGCTGTTCGCCCGCTTCCCTCGCAGTCGGTTTTCCGCCACTGGCGGCTGTTTCTGCGCGGCATACGGCTTGCATTTCAAGGAGATCCAGACGGCGCGGAGGTGTGCTTTCAGCGCCTTCAACCCGGGAGCGCGTGCGCTCTTGCCGCGACCTCCATGCCGGGTCGCAAGCCCTCCTTGGCCACCCGCCCGGCCGCTCGGGCCGCATGGGATCTGGCACGGTCCGGCGGGCCGCCCGGGGCCGCTGCGGAGATCTCCGCAGCCGACGCCGCCTGGCACAAAGGCGAGTGGAAGTCCGCCAAGGAGGCCCTCTCGAAGGCGTTTGGAAGCGGCTTTCCCAGCCGCGGGCACGGGCTCGAGGCGGCGCTCACGGACGCCCTTTTTTTTACCGGGGACCTGCGTGGGGCCGCGTCCATCAAACGCAGGCGCGAGCTCGGAGCCTTCTGGGATCAGCTCTGCCGGATGGAAAAGCCGCCGCGTGCATGGTTCGCCGCAGCCCTCCGCTCCCTGCTGGTCTCCGAGGAGCCGGATATGCCGCCCGCGCCGCTGACAACCGAAGTCGGCGACCTCCTGCGCTTCGAGTCCGAGCTGCGCGGGCCGAATCCGCTCCGCGACAGCCAGGGCTGGCAGTGGCTCGGCGAAAAGCTCTCCGGGTGGGACGCCTCGCTCTCTCCTCTGATGGGCGACGCTCCCCGGGTGCGCGACGCAGCCGGGGCGATCCGGGCGTTTGAATCCGCCACAAAAAGTGACCCGGAGAACGAGTCGGCCTGGCTCGGGCTCCTCGACACCTACGAAAAAACCCGGGCGGCGGCAAAGCGGAACCGGCTCCTGGACGTCCTGGCCAAGCGCTTTCCGCACAACAAGCGGGTCCTCATCCAGGCGGGCGCGAGGGCGGTCGAGCGGGGGTCGTTTGCGAAAGGGATCGACTTTCTGGAGCAGGCCCGCGCGCTCGATCCGCTGGATCCCGTGGTCCGCAGGCAGATGCTGATCGCCCTCGTCCAGCGCGCCCGCGATGCCCACCAAAACGCCAAGGATATCGGGTTGATCTGGGAGGAGATCGAACCGCTCCTCGACCCCTCTCCTGCCTGCCGGGATCTCATGTGCGCAAAATGGGTGATGCGCGTGCGCCGCGCGCTGTGGGATTCCTCACACGCCCCAACTGCCCGCGCGGAGGCCGAAATGCTCGCCCCGTCCCGCCTGGAGCTTCTGGCCATGGAGAGACTCCTGAGCGCATGCTACGGCAGCCCGCTGCGGAAGGAGTGGCAGAACTCGTGGCGTGCCGTCCCCCCGGTCACATGGGGGGGCATCAGAGGGGTTTTTCAAGCCATCTCGTTCGCAGAAAAAATCGAGGGGTTTCTAAAGCATGCGGCCGGGCGCGCGGCCTCGCTTCTGATCGAATCCGTTAATTTTGCCGAGCGGGATGACCTTTTCATCAAGGATCCGGGCGGTGCCTTGCTCGTCTTTCAGGAGCTTGACGCGACGGACAAAGCGGCAAGCTTTTTCTTGGGGGATCTTGCGGATGACGCGACGGAGCGGATGCATGGGATCGTGCGCCGCCTGCCAAAAAGCGCTGTTGCCGCCAGCCTTCCGCTTCGTCTTCTGGATCTCTCGCTCCGCGACCGGCATGACATGGCCCTGACCGACGCCAAGGCCATGAAGGAGCTCAAAGCGCTCATCGGCGATGCCAAAAAGGCGGGGGCTGGGGACCTGGTAGAGGCCGCGCGCGAGCTTCTCCTTGAATTTCAGGAGGAGGGCGAAGGCGGCGAGGATTTTGGCCGCCCGGAGCGGCCGGATTTTGAGCCCGAGGGACCGTTCTCAGGCGTGATCCGGGATTTCATGGATGCGGCCGCCTCGGGGGATGCCAAGCGGATCAACAAGCTGAAAAAGACCATCGAGAAGCTGGGTGCCGGATCACCCGGAGCGAGCCGAACGAGCCCGCCCATCCAGCCCGCCTCGCATCCGAAATTCCAAAAATCAAAACCTGCTGGCGGACAGGGGGAATTTCGTTTTTTTTAATCCTCCATGAACCCGTTCATCGTTTTCAATCTTCCTCCCGACTGCACCGACGAGCAGGTGCGCGGCGCCTACCATGAGCTCCTGCGGAAGCACCCGCCGGAGACGTGCCCGGCCGAGTTTCAGATGATCCAGGAGGCCGCGACCGCCCTCCGGACCGCGCGCGACCGCTGGCGCTGCCACCTCTTCGATCTGCCCTCCGAGGCGGCGTCCCCGCTCGAGGTCCTCAACACATTTTCGCGCCTGCCAGGCCGGGCCACACCGCCGGGATTCCCCGCATTCAAATCTCTCCTGCGCGCGTGCGCATCCGCCGCCAGGCAACCCACCTCCCCATGAAGTCCTTTAAATCCGATTCCGAAATCGAGTTCGTCTTCGACGTCTCACCGCCAAGCCCGCCGCCACTGCCTCCGCCGGCCAAGGAGTCGGACCATCCTCCTGCCGGGGCCCGCAGCGAAACGACGGGCACCGAAGGGGCCGAGCGCCCGGCCGAGGACTCCCCAAAGGATGAGGAAGTCCCGGATGAGGAAGTTGGCGAGACGGAGGCCGAGGACGAGCAGGACGCCGAAGAGGAAATTCTGGAAGACGATGAGGAACCCGGGGACCCGCATGGTGAAATGCTCGTCGAGGTTCGGGATGAGCTCGCCGCCACATCGGCGGAAAGCCGGCGAAACACGCGGAGGATTTTCGATGCGCTCAAGCAATTCGGCGGCGTTCTCGACGCGCTTTCGGCGACGGTCAACGACATCCATTCCACCGCCCGCGCCCAGGTGCAGCCGGCGGCGCGCGATGACGGCCAGTTGCGGGACCTCGTCGAACTTGCCGACCGGGTGGACCGGATCGCCGCCGCCTTTTCCCGCGAGCCATCCCTGGTCCTGCCGTGGTGGCCTCCGGCCCGCCGCGCGGTGGCGGCCTGGCGGGCCGATCGCGCGCGGCTCGACGACTCGTTTGCGATCCTCACCGCGCATGTGCGCGCGCTCCTGAAAAATTCCGGGATCGAGCGGATCGCCTGCGAGGGAGAGCTTTTCGACCCCTCGTGCATGTGCGCGGACGAGGCGGTGCTGGACCGCTCGGTTGCCGACCACACCGTGCTTTCAGAAATTCTTCCCGGTTGGCGCAAGGCGGCCACCGGGTGCGTCGTGCGCCCCGCCCACGTCCGGGTATCCCGCGCCCGATAACCTCTTATTACCCATGAAAAAACCATCCCTTGATCCCGTTGTCGGCATCGACCTCGGCACCACCAACAGCGCCATCTCCGTCGTCCTCGACGACGGGCTCAGCATCATCCCGGTCCTCGGCGAGACGACCATGCCCAGCGCTGTCGGCCTCGATCCGATGGGACGTCTGATCGTCGGCCAGCCGGCCAAAAACCAGTCGATCTCGTCGCCGGAAAACACGGTGCTCTCCGTGAAGAGGCTCATGGGGACCGACGAGACCGTCGAGCTCGGCGGGAAATCCTACCGCCCGGAGGAGATCAGCTCGATTATTCTCGGCGAGCTCAAGCGCGCGGCGGAGGCCCACCTCGGCTGCCCGGTCACCCGAGCCGTCATCACGGTCCCCGCATTTTTTAACGAGCGCCAGCGCCAGTCCACTCAGGATGCCGGGAAGCTCGCCGGGTTCGACGTGCTGCGGATCATCAACGAGCCGACGGCCGCCGCGCTCGCTTACGGAGCCGGAACCGTCGGCGGCCAGGCGAATGAAACCCTTCTCGTCTACGACCTCGGCGGAGGCACGTTCGACGTTTCGGTCGTCATGGTCGAGAACGGGGTCGTCGAGGTCCGCGCCAGCCACGGCGATACCCGGCTTGGCGGCGACGACTTTGACGAGGCGCTCGCGAAGCTGGCCGAAGATCGCTTCGAAGAAAAAGACCGCGGGGCCTCGGGCGGGGTCACCCCGCTCGCCCGCCGGCGGCTCAAGGCGGTCATGGAGCGCGCCAAGATCGCGCTGTCCGACCAGCCGTTTGCCGCCGTCCGCGAGGAGTTTCTCACCGCCACCGCCCACCTCGCGACCGAGGTGGCCCGCTCGGAATACGAGGAGCTCATCGAACCCTGGATCGAAAAGTCCCTCGAATGCCTCCAGCGCGCGCTCGCTGATGCCTCCGTCACCCCCGCGCAGGTGGACAAGATCATGCTCGTCGGCGGGGCGACCCGGACCCCCCTCGTTCAGGAGATCATCGAGGGCCGCCTCGGCAAGGTTCCCCGGCACGAAATCAATCCCGACCTGATCGTGGCCATGGGGGCGGCCATCCAGGGCGCCGCCTTGGCCGGGCGTCCGGCCCCGGCGATCCTCATCGACATCACAGCGCACAGCTACGGGATCGGCGCGATGGCCCACGGCCCGGGCATGTTCATGCCAGTCGCCGTCTGCAGCCACATCGTCCGCCGGGGCACCCCGCTCCCGGTAAAAAAGGCCCGCGTCTTCACAACCGGCTTCGACAACCAGACAGAGGTTCAGATCCCGGTCTTTCAAGGCGAAAGCGAAATCCCGGAGGAAAACCTGAAAATCGGGGAGTTCTGGATCAAGGGACTCGCAAAGGCCCCGGCCGGAAGCGATCTCGTCGTCGAGTTTGCCATCGACCTCAACGGCCTCCTCAACGTGACCGCGACCGAGAAGTCGACCGGGCTCGCCAAGAGCGTCGCCATCGACACAGCCGGCCACCACCGCATCAACCTCGATGTCGCCCGCACCAACCTTGCCGCGCTCTTTGAGGAGGGCGACGCCGAACCCGGGGCCGAAGAGGAGGAGCCGACGCCAGATCCCGCGCCGGCGCACGCGGGCCAGGAGGCCCCTTCCGGCCTCCTCGCCAGCGCCAAGAGCCTCCGCCTCCGGGCCGAAGCCCTCCTCGAGCGCGGCGTCTCCGACTCCGACGCCGCCGAGATCCGGAGGCTCCTCGACAGCTCGTCGGCCTCCGTCACGTCCCGCGACTGGCCGGCCCTCAAGGACGCCGACGACAAGCTCTCCGACGTGCTTTTTTACCTGGAGGATTAGCTGTCCGGAGGCGTTTTGCCTTGGGCGGCGAAGAGCTGGCGCAGGAAATAAAGGTCGCCGCGATCCTTCTCCCGGCCTGTGCGCGATTTCATGCGCCAGAGGAGCTCGGGGCTCGCAAACGGGATCGCCACGCCATCGATCTCGTGGATGACGACGCTTTTCGAAGCCTCCGCGTAATCGATCCCCGAGGCGCTGGCCATCAGGTCCACAAGGATCTCATCGGCAACCCGGACAACGACATACTTCGAGACATCGCCCGCATCGAGCTCCCGTACGCATCCGTCGGGAAGTGTCGCAAGGGCGTCAAAAACTTTTGCCTCGTTTTCCAAACTGGCGTCGATGAGGAGATCGATGTCTCCGGTGTGGCGAGGGTATCCGCTGGCGCGCACGGCAAATCCACCAACAACCAGAAACGCAGCTCTCCGGCTGGAAAGTTGGCGGCAGAGTTCCACCAGATCCGACAAGGACGGATCTCGGGGAATCAGTTCACCGGTTTCCGGGTCAAATGGTTTATCAGCCATTGGTCGGCCTCCTCATGACTTTTGAAAAGATAGGCTCCCCGACGGACGCGTACTCCGCAACCGGCATCCCGCCACTGTCTGTTGGATTCCGTCTCCGAAGAGAGCGCCCGCAGCGGGGCTGGCGTGAGCCTCCGCCCCACGATTTTTCCGATCTTTTCTTCCATGTTGATCACGGGAAGCATCACTCCTGCACCCTACTCCGGCAGCTTCCGGGTGGCAAGGCGCATCATGCATTCTACGCTAATCAAAGCAGCGGGAGGGAGAGATCTGAGGAGATGGTCCGGGCCGTGCTTCTGCAAGCCGCGCGTCCGACTTTGACTCACGCCTCCTTGCGTGATACGTCTAACTTACACATGGGCGCACTTCCGAAAACCTCCCTCTCTGCGGCCGACTACCTGGCCCTCGAACGCGCGGCCGAAACGAAGAGCGAGTTCTTCGACGGCGAGATCTTCGCGATGGCCGGGACCACCAAAAACCATGCGCGGATCGTGATGAATTTTGGCGGCGAGCTCCGCTCCCGGCTCAAAGGTCGGACATGCGAGCCCTTCGCCACCGACCTGCGGGTGAAGGTCGAGGCCAACGGCCTCTACACCTACCCCGATCTCGTGGTCGTCTGCGGCGAGCAGCAATTTGAGGATGACCACCTCGACACCCTCCTGAACCCGACGCTCATCGTCGAGGTCCTCTCCGAGACGACCGAACGCTACGACCGGGTCAAAAAATTCGACCTGTACCGCGCGTTGCCGTCGCTCCAGGAATACGTCCTCGTCTCGCAGTCGGAGCCCCGCGTTGAACAGTTCCTCCGCCAGCCCGAGGGCGGATGGCACCTCCTCATCACCACCGACCCCACCGCCTTCGTCAACCTGACCTCCATCGCCTGCGAGATCCCATTTGCGGAAATCTACGAGCGGGTCGACTTCCCCGCTTCTGATCCTCTAGGACCCGATGCCCGGCGTCCGGCATGAAGGTGCGGGAGACGCAGGTCCTTCGATGCCTGCCATGTGCCCTCCACTTCCTCCTGACGATCTCCGACTCGTGGTCGAATCCGTCGGCCCGCTCTGGCAGCGCCTCGCCGGCTGCCGCGTCCTCTTCACCGGGGCCTCGGGTTTCTTCGGGAGCTGGATGCTCGAGTCGTTTTTGCATGCGGGGACGCAGCTCGCCCTGCCGGTTCGCGCGCTGGCCCTCACGCGCGACAGGAGCCGGTTTTCCCAATCCCTTCCCCACCTGGCTGCCGACCCCAGGGTGGAGATCCTGGAGTCCGACGCCGCCACGATGCCGGCGCCGGACGGCCCGGTCGACTTCGTCATCCACTCGCTTTTTTCACCCGCCCCGCTGGCGGAGATGGAGGAACACTTCTTCAGCGCGACGGCCCGGCTGCTCGAGATCGCTTCGCAGAAAAGTGCGCGCGGCTGCCTGCTCTGCAGCACCGGGGCGGTTTACAAGCCGACCGAAGAATCCCGCCCGATTTCTGAGGGCCATCCGAGATTTGAACGTGGCGACCCGCTGTCGTATCCGCGCATTCGATCGGGAATCGAGGATCAGTGGATCGGGGAAGGAATGCGGTTGGGGCTTCCTGTCACGGTTGCCCGTGGGTTTGCTTTTGTCGGGCCCAGACTGCCGCTCGACGGGCAGTTTGCCGTCGGAAATTTTCTGAGAGATGCCCTTCTTGGCCGTCCGATCACGGTGCACGGGGATGGCCGCCCGGTCCGCTCCTACCTTCATGCCGCCGATCTGGCAGCGAGGCTCTGGCATCTTGTTTTGAACGGCGATCCGGGTGGTATTTTTAATGTTGGCGGCGACCGGACAATCACGGTGGGCGACTGTGCTTCGGCTGTGGCTCGGCTCGTCACCCCGACCCTCGACGTGAGGATCCTTTCCCATGACGGCCGGTTTTCTT
>Ga0247831_1008531_pt1 | contig 10768 bp, 9 predicted proteins | sample LaCruzMarch2015__9_FD_192406 | JGI IMG/M metagenome (GOLD analysis project Ga0247831, IMG submission 192406) | Freshwater microbial communities from meromictic Lake La Cruz, Castile-La Mancha, Spain - LaCruzMarch2015_1m | ecosystem: Environmental > Aquatic > Freshwater > Lake | place: Spain...
AATTATATGGTTAAGCAAGAATTGTTTGTTTTTCCATTTTCAATATTGCTTAAAAAGTCGGGTGGCATTGCTATTGATCGCAAAAAAAATAACAATGTTGTTGATGAAATGGTAGCTAAAATTAAGGAGGCCGAAAATATGTTTTTGATGCTATCGGCCGAGGGGACGAGGAAACGTGTTGATAAATGGAAATCGGGATTTTATTATGTGGCACAAAAAGCGAACGTTCCTGTGTGTACAGGCTTTTTAGATTATGCTAAAAAAGAAGCAGGATTTGGCCCGGTAATTAACATCACCGGCAGTATGGAGCAAGATTTAGCAAAAATAAAAACATTTTACAGTACTGTTACTCCGCAAAATCCAAGTAATTTTAATGCTGATGGAATTAAAATTAATCAACCAAAAGTATAGTTCATGTTTATACTTGTATTAATTTTACCACCGAATCACAATATTTAAAGCTTTCTATATTCATGAAATCACTAATTAGAAAAACTGCAGCAGGCTTCATTAATTTTTTAATGAGTAGTAAAGCAACAATCCCAATTGCTAACGCGTTGTACGAAAAAGGTTCTTTTAAATTTAGAGACTTTTTTGTGATGAATGTAAAACAGCCTGGTTTTGATTTTAATTGGCACTTTACTTTACTAAATGGTAAAAAAGTTGATTGTTTAGTGCAAAATAATTTACCCAATACCTGGCACTTTGCTATTAGTTATATTTGGCATGATGCAGGTTTAAGTATTATTGAACAACACTTGAATAGCTTTTACAACAATAATTTTGCTTATTTTGATATTGGTTCTAATGTAGGCTTACGATCGGTTTATGCCCTAAGTGAAAATAGGCCTACGGTGTTATTTGATCCTAATCCAGAAGTCAGCAAAATATGTCAGCAAATGATAGATCTAAATAAATTTAAAGATTACAAAATTGAACAATCTGGTGTTTCTGATAGCGAAGGTCAATTGAGTTTTTATATTTCTTCTTCGGCCTACATGAGCAGTTTTGATAAGGAACATGCTACCAAAGATAAAATAGTTGCAGAAATAAAAATACCTGTTACTACCATTAATTTATATCTAAAAGCAAATCCTCAGTACCAGCCTAAAATTGTAAAAATAGATGTCGAAGGGTTTGAAATAAATGTGCTTAAGGGAGCTACAGATATGCTTGTAAATTATAAGCCTGCTCTTTTAATCGAAATTTTAGATACAACTGATAATAGAAAAGCCATTTTAGATTATTTAGCTTCATTAAATTACGAAGCATTTTATTTGTTCAACAAAAATGTAGGAATGCTTGAAAGCGCGCAATCATCCAATCCAAAGCAAAATCATAACTACCTGTTTATTGCTGATGAAGAACTTAAAGTACATTTAAAGAGCTTAAATTGTTTTTCAAAAAACTAAATCAAATTTAGCTTAAACAATTCTTGCTCTATATTTTTAATTAAGATATGTATTACTTTAATGTGGATTTCTTGCGCCCTGTCGGCATAGTTAGTAAATGGCGCTCTAATTTCTAGATCAACCATATCGGCTAATTTTCCACCATCCTTACCTGTGAGAGCTACCACTTTCATTTGTTTTTCTTTAGCAGCTTTTACCGCTTCAACAATATTTTCAGAATTACCGCTTGTACTTATGGCCAACAAAACATCACCCTGTTTGGCAACACCTTCAATATACCTAGAGAAAATATGCTCAAAGCCGTAATCATTTGCGGTGCAAGTTATATGCGATGGGTCTGAAATTGCTATTGCGGCTATTGATTTTCTGTTATTTCTAAATCGACCAGTAAGTTCTTCCGCAAAATGCATTGCATCGCTCATTGAACCTCCATTGCCACAACTTATAATCTTATTTCCGCTAGCAACGCAAGCAACCATTATATCAGTGGCGTTTTTAATGGCAATTAGCGCAGATGGGGTGTTGATAAAGGTATTTAAAACAGCAGCACTTTCCTTTAATTCATCAAGAATAGAATTTTCCATTACGAAAAAATAGGTTTAATTTTTCAAAACCCAAACCTCTGTTTGCTGCGTTTTAAGGCTAATCATGGCTTGGTTGGCTTCATTAACATTGCTGTAACTTCCGCAGCTCACTCGGTACAATCCGTTTTTAGTTTTGCCTATAATGCTGGCGTTAATATTTTTATATTTTAGTTGCTCTACCTGCTTTTCGGCATTTTCTAATATCGCAAAACAACCAGAAATCAAGTTAAAAGATCCACTAGTAATTTCAGTTGCAGCTTGAACGGCTGTGGTACTTACTTTTGTTGTTTCGGCCACTGCAAATGCAGCATCTGTAACTTCAGTATTGATGGTAATTTCACTTGATTCAATTACCTGCAAAGGCACAATTTCTGCTAAAGGTAAATTAAAGTTATGGCTTTCGGGTTGATATAAATTTGTTTCGGCACTGCTAAAGAAGCCTGAAGTTTGTAATTGCATTTTATCTTTTAATACGGCAGTAAACGGTAACAAAAATAATAGGATTGCAATTGGTAAAACAAACATAGCATACTTTCTGTATTTTTTTAAGTTTGTTTTTGCTTTAACTGCAGGTCTGTCTTTAAATGTTTTTCCTACCTCACTTACAAAACTTCCTCGCTGTATTGCAGAAGACTGAAAGCTATGTAATCCAAAAGAAGAAGTAGCATAATTTGTTAAAGATACAGGATTAAACTGTATGTTTTTCTCAACGTCTAAACGCAAAAAACCTATCGATCTAAGTTCAACTTTTTCGCCTATTGATAGCAAATGTTTAATTTTAAAAACATCTTTATCGATTAATTCAAGCGCCTCCGAATAAGTAACTTTTTCTTCTTGAACAATAATGTTAGCCAATAAGCCATCATTAATAGTAAGGTTTTTATTAAACACCAGCTGCTTGCATGGTGCAGTAAAGATGTGCTGTGTAGGGTGTATTTCGGCACCTTTGTAATTGCCAACGAAGCCTCCAAATGAAGGAATAATAACACAATTATGTTTAAACAATAACGTTTGTATGTACCTATCTATCTTCAAATCCATGCCCCAAATATAACCTAATAATCATAAAAAATAAAATAGAATTTATAATCGGTTCTTATTTTATTGCATTTGAGTTGCTTACACTTGATATAAAACCCTTTCACATCCAATTTTTTGGCTGCTAACATCTTTTATAATCTGGTAAAAATTTACTTTAAAATAATTCAATTTTTTTTGTTGCCAAGTCAAAATACATTACTTTTGGAATAACCTACAAGTGACTTATATTTGAAATAAATTTGTTAGCGTTGCTATATCCATATATTACTAATTTAAAAGTAGAAATTATGTCAAAAATGCTTGATCTCAGCAAAAAAATATTGACCAAGGTTAGTTTCGATAGATCTTTGTTTCAAAAAGAACTTTCAAAAGCTTATAATCTGTTGGTAACAGAAGAAAAAGTGATGCTTAAATTTTGGTGTTTAGCCACTTTTGGATATCAATACAGAGATATTATTATTGAGGTTTGTAGAAAGGTTACGAGGAGCTAATAAAATTTATATTTCGCTTTAAGCCATTAAACTTAGTTCGTTTTACAGCCGATTTTTTAAATATGCTCTGAAAAACATCCTCTGTAATTTCTAACCATTCTTTTTTTGACATTGAAAGAAGTTGCTCATTAGCTTTCAAACCATCATGTTGATGTGGTTTTGAAAACCTGTTCCAAGGACATACATCCTGACAAATATCACATCCAAATGCCCAGTTTTCAAACTGACCTTTAAAACCATTATTTATTTCTTCTTTTAGTTCAATTGTTAAGTAACTAATACACTTGCTTGCATCCAATTGGTAGGGCGCAAATAATGCATCTGTAGGGCAAGCATCTATGCACCTTGTACAAGTGCCACAATAATCTTTAACAGCATGGTCTGGTGTAAGTACTAAATCAGTAATTAATTCTGCAATAAAAAAAAAGGACCCGTTGTTTTTATTGATAATATTGGTGTTTTTGCCCACCCAACCCATACCTGATTTTTTTGCCCAGGCCTTGTCCATTACAGGCGCAGAATCAACAAAAGCGCGCCCTTCAATTGTCCCAATTTTTTCCTTGAGGGTTTCAATTAATACATTTAATTTATTTTTAATAATGTCGTGATAATCGGCACCGTAGGCGTATTTACTTATTTTAGGGGCATCGGCATGCACTTGTGTTTTTTCGGGAAAGTAATTAATCATTAATGAAATAACACTTTTAGCACCTGGCACCAATTTTCTTGGATCTAATCTTTTATCAAAATGGTTGGCCATATAGGCCATTTTGCCATGATAGTTTTTGTTGAGCCAACTTTCTAATTGAGGAGCTTCGTGTGCTAAAAAGTCAGCTTTAGAAATTCCACAAAAATCAAATCCAAGATGTGCTGCTTCCTGCTTAACAATTGTAGTATGTTTTGATACAATAGACTCAAGCATTGAAAAATATTTTTGTGATACTATTTATTTTATCCAAAAACATTGTTTTTTACCTGTGCATCAGCAACAGCAATGGTTACCATATTCACAATTTCGCGCACACTGCTTCCTAATTGTAAAATGTGAATCGATTTATTTAAACCTAATAATACTGGACCAATTGCTTCAGCAGTGCCCATTTCTTGCATTAATTTATAGGCAATATTTCCTGAAGCTAAATTTGGGAAAATAAGTGTATTTACATTTCCTGTTTTCAATGGTGAAAAAGGAAATTGCTCTTCCATAAGATCTTTATTCAAGGCTATGTTTGCTTGCACTTCGCCATCTACAATTAAATCGGGATAATCTCTATGCAGTATGGCAATTGTTTCTCTTAAAATTCTTGTTTCTGCATTATCAACAGAACCAAAATTAGAATAAGATAATAAGGCTATACGAGGCACAATATTCATTAGCCTTACAGCATTAGCGGTAAGTAACACAATTTTTACTAATTGCTCTGCTGTTGGATTGGTATTAATCGTTGTATCAGCAAAAAACACAGGTCCTTTTTTGGTAACCATTATGTACATGCCGGCCACCATGCCAATATCTTTTTGCACTCCAATAATTTGCAATGAAGGACGAATAGTATCAGGATATTTTCTGGTTAGTCCACTAATCATTGCATCAGCTTCGCCAGTTTCTACCATCATTGCACCGTAATAATTGCGCTCTAACATGGCTTTTCGGGCTTCAAACAAGGTAAAGCCTCTGCGCTTTCTTTTTTCAAAAAATAAGTCACCAAAATGATTTCTTTTTTCTTCAAAATTTTTCTGTCTGATATCAATGATATTGATGTCTTTTAGATCGAGGTTATTATCATTAATTAATTTATTTATCTTCTCTGTATCGCCCAATAAGATTGGAATTGCAATGCCTTCATCTTTAACTTGCTGGGCAGCTTTTAATATTTTGTAGTGATCTGCTTCGGCAAATATTACTCTTTGAGGCTTTTGTTTAGCTCTAATGGTAATGTTTTTCATTAGTTTATTATCCAAGCCCAAGCGTTGAATCAATTCATTTTCATAGGCTTCCCAGTCAGTTATTGGATAACGAGCCACGCCAGATTCAATAGCTGCTTTTGCCACTGCTGGTGCCACTTTGTAAATTAATCTATTATCAACTGGCTTTGGAATAATATAGTCTTTTCCAAAAGTAATATTTTTTGAGTTATAGGCTAAGTTTACATTTTCAGGAACAGCTTCTTTAGCCAATTCTGCTAATGCATATACAGCAGCTAATTTCATTTCTTCATTAATTTTAGTGGCACGAACATCTAAAGCGCCTCTAAATATAAATGGGAAACCAAGCACATTATTCACCTGATTGGGATTGTCGCTCCTTCCTGTAGCCACAATAGCATCGGGACGCGCAGCAACAGCATCGGCATAAGAAATTTCTGGGTCGGGATTGGCAAGCGCAAAAACAATTGGTTTGTCGCCCATGGTGAGCAACATTTCTTTACTAACAATATTTCCTTTACTTAAACCTAAGAAAACATCAGCGCCCACCATCGCTTCTTCTAATGTATTGATATTTTTTGAAGTAGCAAAAATTGCTTTTGTAGCATCTAAATTTTCTCTATCCTTTCTAATCACTCCGTTGCTATCAAGCATTACAATGTTTTCTTTTTTAGCTCCTAAGGCCAAATAAAGTTTAGTACAAGAAATTGCCGAAGCTCCAGCTCCATTTACAACGATATAAACATCTTCAATTTTTTTATCGCTTAATAGCAAAGCATTAAGCAAGGCCGCACTAGTTATTATGGCAGTTCCATGCTGATCATCATGCATCAAAGGAATATCTAATTCTTCTTTTAATCTACGTTCAATTTCAAAGCACTCAGGTGCCTTAATATCTTCAAGGTTAATTCCTCCAAAAGTTGGACTAATTGCCTTTACCGTTCTTACAAAGGCGTCAATATCTGTTTCGTCAATTTCAATATCAAAGACATCAATATCAGCATATATTTTAAATAATAATCCTTTGCCTTCCATTACTGGTTTTGATGCTGCTGGTCCAATGTTACCTAAACCAAGCACAGCGGTACCATTACTAATAACAGCTACCAAATTGCCTTTAGCTGTATATTTATATACATCCTCTGGATTCTTTTCTATTTCCAAACACGGTTCAGCTACTCCGGGTGAATATGCCAAACTTAGATCGCGTTGTGTATTATATGGTTTAGTGGGAACAACCTCAATTTTACCTGGTCGCCCAACTGAATGATAGTCTAATGCATCTTGCTTTTTGATCTTCGTCATGTTGTATTTTTTAAATAGGGATACAAATTTAATTTTTTTAGTTTGCTAAAAGCGATTCATTTTAATTATGTTTGTTTTCTAAAAATTATTATGTGCAATGAATTTGGCGCGAACATTATTTTTTATTTTAATTGGATTAAAATGTTCGATAGCTCAAATAGCAGCAAATCAAAACATTAAAACACTGTATAACACTTACCAAATTATCAATCAACCAAATAAAACTGATAATATAAGTCAACCAACTCAGTTTTATAAAAAATATATTTCCAAACAAATTTCTGCAAATTGTCAGTTTAATACCAGTTGCTCTTCATTTATGCTTGAATCAAGGCAACGCTTTGGATTTTGGAAAGGTTTATTATTAGGTATTGACCGCTTAAGCAGATGTGGCGCTTCAGAAGAAACTTACAATAAACTACCATCACTTAAAGGGCACAATTCAACTACTTTTATTGATCATACACATTTTTATGATTAAAAATATTAAGTATATTTTATTGTTCCTTTTATGCTTTATTAATTGTTTACTGCAGGCGCAGCAATTGATAAAATTGAATCCGCAATTTTTGGAGCATTTGATGCATCAAAATTTAGAACAAGAGCGGCTAGTATATTATAATTGTGTAGAATTTGAGGATACTTCAACAACTTCTTATGCAAAGGACATCGTCTATTTGGCTGCTAAATTCAACGATTCATTATTATTGAAAAAGTATACCTTTTTTGCCAAAGATACCTGCGATTTAATTTATGTTTTTTATGGATCAATGTTGTTGAATCAGAGTCATATGTTTTCCAATATTACGAATGAGTTGCGCGTGCTTAATTTATCGGCTAATAAACTTTCAGAATTATTAGAATTAGAAAATTTTTGGCATGGAAAAGTCAATAAAAACATTACTGCCATAAACTTTTACAGCACAACTGAGGCTATAAAAACGATGGAAAGAAAATCTGTTTTATTGGCAAGCCTATTTTCTATAATTATTCCAGGATCTGGTAAATACTATTTAAAGCAACCTGCAGAAGCCACAGCGGCCTTGTTTTTGAATATAGTAGCTGTAGCGCCATTGATTGAAACAATTATGAAAGTTGGATTAATTAGTACAGCAACCTTATTAAGCGGATTGGTTTTTGCCCCAGTTTATCTTGCTACTATTTATGGAACATATATTTCAAAAAAATCATTATTAAAAAAACTAAATCTTCAATTAAAAAATGAAGTACTCGATTATTGTACTTATCAGCTTCGCAATTAACATTCATCTTTGTTTTGCGAGAAATAATTTTGTTGGCGCAGTTGCTAATAGTGATAGTTTGCATTCAATGGAGTACTTAAAATTAGAGTATACTTTTTATACTGCACAAACTGAAGAAGAAAAATATGATGCTTTGTGGGGAAAATTGCAAATTGCTGCCTCCCATAAAGAAAACGCCAAACTACTTTACGAAATAAAAAGAATTGAAAATTTGAATGAAAATATCAAATTAAACAAAGAATTTTATTGGTACTCAGGAAAACTTTTGTTCAATTTGGGATTATATAATTCTTGTTTAGAATTCATGATTAAAGATACCCTGAGCAAATTTAAAATTGAAAAGTTCTTTATAAAAGCATTGTGTTTTAACCAAGAAGAACATTATGAGTTAATGTTGCGGGAGATAAGAACAGCAGCACAATTTTTAAATAAAGATACCAGTGAAATTTTAAAAGAGCTACAATTATTTCAAGTAGAATCGAGTGAAAAAAAATCACTTTTACTGCAGGCTGTTTTACCTGGTGCTGGTATGATAAATGAAGGTGAATTAAATGAAGGATTAACATCATTTATATTAAATGGAGTATTTATAACTGCCCCAATTTTACTTGTTTCAAAACAACTTTACTTTAGTGCATTTTCATATGGACTTATGCCTTTTACCAAGTTTTATGGAGGTGGAATAAGGCATACCAAATATTTATCAGAAAGTAATCGAGCAAAAAGATTAGATGAGATTAAACGTAAAAATGCGGATCTGCTTTATCAATTCTTTGACAATTAATTGCAATAAGGTTATCTTAATAAAGTAACGCTTCCAATCATTTCTCTGTCAACACCGCCATTGTCTTTTAAGGATACTTTCCAGATGTAATTATCTTGTCCATGATCGTTGCCATCCCAAGGTTGGCTCATTGAATTGGTAGAGTATATCATATTCCCCCAACGATTGTAAATTTCCAGCTTAAACTTTTCAATACCGCCACCAAGTGGCATAAAAACATCATTTAAACCATCGCCATTTGGTGTAAATGAAGTGGGGAAAAACACTACATAATTGTCTTCTACAATTACTGAGTCAGTTATTTCTTCCATACAACCGTTTGTAGTTACTACTGAAAGCCCTACGTAGTATGTCCCAACTTCTTCAAATGTATATGAATAAACTGCTGAGGTGCTTGTGCCAAAAATTCCCAAATCCCACTCTTGTGAAGCACAATTAGGTGTATTATTGGTAAATACAATATCGCTGTTTAATAAATTAGTGACCTGAGGTGTGATGGTGTAATTCAATTCAGCAGCAGGATAAATTTGAATAAGTTCCTCAATTGTTTTGGTATTACTGCATCCATTGGTATCAAAAACAGTAAGACTTATTGTGTACAAACCAGGAAACTGATACATATATACTGGATTTGTTTCATTGCTATTTCCACCGTCTCCAAAATTCCATAAACTAGCAGCTGCGTTTGCACTGGTATTTATAAATTCAATATTAGATGGCAAGCAATCAACCAAAGTTGGTGCTGTAAAATTAGCTACAGGACTAGGATTAACAATAATGACGGTATCTGTAAAAGGAATGGCAGGATTGCAAACATCTGTAACATTAACCGAATAGGTTCCAGCGGTATAAACTGTGATGGAAGGTGTGGTTGCGCCTGTGCTCCATGCATAAGTTTGCGCTTGTGAGCATGTTAAGATTAAGCTATCATTTTCACAAAATGTTGTTGGGCCATTTGTTGTGATTACTGGTGTTGGTGCTAAAGCCATTGCCGTAACCATTACCGGATTTGAAGCCACTGAAGTACAATTGTTGGCATCTGTAAAAGAAACGGAATAGTTCCCTGAATTAGTTACGTTTATACTATTTGCAGCACTGCCTGTGCTCCATAAATTTCCAACTGCTTCGCTAGATTGCAGCGTTACACTGCTACCTATGCAGAAGGTGGTTGGCCCGCTTGCAGTGATTGTTGGACTTGCTGGTAAAGGGTTTACAGTTACAATTACATCGCTTGATAAAGGGGAAGGACATCCATTGGCATCAGTAATGCTTAAGTTGTAAGTACCTGAGGTAATTACAGTAATACTTTGCGTGTTATAAGTATTTGACCAAGTATAGCTGGCTGCCGCAGTGCTGCTTAGTACAACATTACCTCCATTGCAAAAAGTTACCGGTCCTCCAGCAGTAATTATTGGCGCTGGCGGCACAGGAAACATTGTTGTGTTTGTGATGGCCGAAGTTGGAGTTATACAACCTGCAGCATTAGTATTGGTTACAGAATAGGTACTTGTGCCATACACGGTAATGTTTTGAGAAGTGGCACCATTACTCCATAAATAAGTTGATGATGGTGAACTTGATAAGGTTACACTGTCGCCTGTACAAAAAGACAAGGGGCCACTGGCAGTAATTATAGGTGCTGTTGGAGGCGCAAGCACTGTAAATACAGTATTGTTGGAAGTTGCAGTACAGCCATTGATATCGGAAATTGTAACATTGTATGAACCAGAAGCGATAACTGTAATAGTTTGCGTATTGATTCCATTAGACCAATTGTAGGCATTAGCTACCGTAGAGGTTAAATCTACTGAGCCACCCGGACAAACAGTTAAAGGACCAGAGGCTGAAATAGTGGGCATTGCTGGTAAAGGATTTACAAGCACATTTACTGAGGCTGAAACAGCTGAGGAGCATCCATTTGCATCAACAAAATAAACTGTATATGAACCAGAAGTTGTAACTG
>Ga0247831_1008532_pt1 | contig 10767 bp, 12 predicted proteins | sample LaCruzMarch2015__9_FD_192406 | JGI IMG/M metagenome (GOLD analysis project Ga0247831, IMG submission 192406) | Freshwater microbial communities from meromictic Lake La Cruz, Castile-La Mancha, Spain - LaCruzMarch2015_1m | ecosystem: Environmental > Aquatic > Freshwater > Lake | place: Spain...
ATTAGCATTGGTGATGATTACACCACCAAAAGCCGAAACAGGGTCGCAAGCCAAAGCGTTTACGTAGGCTTCTTTTGCTGTTGGGGCAGTGGCCACGCCGCAAGCGTTGTTATGCTTGACGATTACGAATGAAGTTTCGGTAAATTCATCCATCAAACGCACGCAAGATTCTACGTCCATTAGATTGTTGTATGATAATTCTTTACCGTGAAATTGCTCAAACATTGCCTCTAAATCACCGTAGAAGGTAGCATCTTGGTGCGGGTTTTCTCCGTAACGCAACACTTTTTTCGGCAATAAATCAAAGCTTTGAGTGGATTGATAAACGTCATCAGCAAAGTAATTATGAATAGCCGTATCGTAGTTCGAACTCATCTGAAAACCCTCTTTCGCATATCTTCGGCGGTCAGAAATCTCGGTCGAACAATCTTTTTCCTTTAAAATTTCAAAAATATCATCATATTGTTCACGAGACGAAACTATCAATACATCATTGAAATTTTTGGCTGCCCCACGAATCAGCGAAATACCACCAATATCGATTTTTTCAATAATATCATCTTCATTGGCTCCTGAAGCAACAGTTTCTGTAAACGGATACAAATCAACAATCACCAAGTCGATTGAAGGAATCTCAAATTGAGCGGCAGTTTGTACGTCAGTTTCATTATCACGGCGGTAAAGAATTCCTCCAAAAATCTTTGGATGAAGTGTTTTTACACGCCCACCAAAAATTGAAGGGTAACTTGTTAAATCTTCAACGGCTGTAACAGGAATGTCCAAATCCTCAATAAATTTTTGTGTTCCACCAGTTGAAAAAATATGAACATCGTGTTGGTGCAGCAATTGTACGATTTTATCTAAACCGTCTTTGTAATAAACCGAAATAAGTGCCGATTTGATTTTCTTGGTCATTTTGGAATGATTTTTTTGCAGTATTACTAATACAGAAATGTTTGATGCTCGTGCCAAGTTTTGAGCAAAGAGCCATAAATATTGAAAGTGCAAATTTAATGCTTTTTATTGATAAGATGGTTAAAGCTCTTAAAACATAAAAAAAATAGCAATAAATGATAAAATAGTGTGTATTTTTCGCTATTTACATGCTGTTTTGTATGAACAGAATTTGTGTAGAATCTCAAAATAATACAAATTTGAGAAATCTTAATTTGGGGCTTAGATATAAAGATTATCAAGATTTGTGAAACCATACGAAGGTAAATACCAATATGATTTTCCTCAATTATCAAATTGCATATTAATGAAGAAAGAATATGAACATTTTCTCCTTTTTTCAAAGCTTGAAAACTTCGAAAACCATTCAGAAGATTTTCAATTAAATATTATTGAAATCACAAAAATTCCTAAATTCGATGAGTTTTAATGCTATGAATCAGTAAAGGTGTATTCGCAGTGTGATAAAAAAGACCCAACGCTTTTTCTTTTGAAATCATTAAAAAAAGCCCATAAAAATCGTAAAAATTTGAAACTTGGATAAATATGCGGGTAAAATTTAACACTTTTGCACAAATTGCTCTATTAGATACGTGGTTTCCAAGCTACTTCTTCGCTGTTTAATTCCTGAGTCATTTTTCGTGAAAGTACAAAAAGATAATCCGAAAGACGATTTAAGTATTTTATAATCAATAAATTAACCTCTTCTTCGTGTGAAAGTCGAATACTTAAACGCTCTGCTCGACGACAAACCGTGCGTGCAATGTGCGTGTAAGAAACCGATTGATGTCCACCCGGCAAAACAAATGCTCTTAATGGCGGAATTTCGGCATCCATTAAATCCATTTGTTTTTCGAGCAACTCAATATCTTCATCTAAAAGGTCTGGAATCTTTTTTCTTCGCACTTGTTCTGTCTCAGATGCCAAATCAGAGCCAATCGTAAATAAGCGGTCTTGAATTTCCTTCAAAATATCCTTTCTAGATTCATTAATTGTTTGGTCACGCACCAAGCCAATCCACGAATTTAGTTCATCAACTGTTCCATAAGTTTCGATTTTCAAATCTGCTTTACTGATTCGGGTGCCGCCAACTAACGAAGTCGTGCCAGAATCACCTGTTTTTGTGTATATTTTCATTTTTTACTTTATTAAGCTTTTCCACATTTTAAAAGTACGCTAAAGCTATTTTTTTATTAAAGACATTATCACAAAGCTATAACTCCTGTTTATCGAAATTAGTTTTTTCAATAAAAAACTAATTCTCTCGAATCTCTGCCCTAACTTTGCATTTGAAAACAATCGTCTAAAACATTGGGTTCGTAACGTAGAAAAAACATTCTACAATCTTAATTCTTAATCGCACGGGCGACCCCGTCTACATCTATAAAATGTCAATATCAAACGTATTTTTTAATTTTTGGCGTAAAGCCTCAATGCCTCTTTTGGTAGTGGCACTCATGTTATGTTATTTCACAATGCCCGATAATGCTGCTGTTCACCATGACGAAAAAGGTAATCCTGATGGCTTTATTGACAAGCAAACTTTCTTTTATTTTACATTCGCAATTGTCATTGTTTTCAATTTCCTATTGAATTTACTCAAAACACAAGTGTTGAAAATTGATTTTGCGAAAGTAAATCCATTAAGCATTTGGGCTAAAAATCCTACAAAATTGAGTGGTTTGATTGAAGGTTGGTTCAACGCTTTTGTGGCTACCACCAATACATTCATCGCATTTGTATTGATTGGATTACGCCGAATCAATGGCACTGTCGGGCAAAAACTTGACTTCGATTATAATTGGGTTTTGATTGTAGGTTTTGCTTTGTTGATTATCCTAATTTTCTTCTTGCCACTCAGATTACTTTTTTCAAACCCAAGCGAAGACTAATTATAGGACAGGTTTTTAACCTGTCAATCGTTGAAGAAAATGATTGAACTTGACTTAGAAAAATACAACTACGAACTTCCCGATAAGCGAATCGCACGTTTTCCTGTAGAACCACGAGATTCGTCTAAATTATTAATATATAAGGATTTACAGCTTTCGGAAGATGTTTTCAATAAGGTCAATTATCACCTTCCTGAAAATACATTCTTGGTTTTCAATAATACCAAAGTTATACCGGCACGTTTGTTTTTTCAGAAAGCAAATGGCGTAATTATCGAAGTTTTTTTATTGAGTCCCGTTGAGCCATCGAGCATAGTTTCTCAGGTAATGGAAACCACTGAAACTTGTACTTGGGCTTGTATGATTGGCAATAAGAAGCGATTCAAGGAAAAAGTTGTAGGAACATATAATTATGATGTAGGAACGTATCACATACGCCCAGAAAATATAAAATTAACAGCCGAATTAGTTGATTCTGAAAAAAATTACGTAAAATTTTCGTGGAATAACTCAGATTTGACTTTTGCTGAAATTATTAGGTTTATTGGGCAAATTCCATTACCGCCCTATCTCAAACGAGAAACTGAGCAAAAAGACTACGATACCTATCAAACAGTATATTCAAAAAATGATGGAGCAGTGGCTGCACCAACCGCTGGGCTTCATTTTACCGAACAAGTTTTTGCTGATTTAGCCCAAAAAGGCATCAAGCAAGATTTCGTTACTCTACACGTAGGAGCAGGGACTTTTCAGCCTATAAAGGTTCAGAACGTAGTAGAACATAAAATGCACTGCGAACAAATTGTTTTTGATAAATCGTTCATTATCAATTTATTAGAAAATGTTTTGTTCGTAATTCCTGTCGGAACAACCTCAATGCGTTCGCTCGAAAGTCTTTATTGGTTTGGTGTAAAATTGTTATTGGGTAAGCAGACTTTCTTTATCGAAAAACTTTCGCCCTATAATCAAACCGAAAGCTTCACGGCTGAACAATCACTGAAGGCAATCATTGATTACATGACCGAAAATAACCTTTCACAGCTCGTCGGCGAAACCGAAATTTTCATTTTTCCAAGCTACGAATTCAAAATCTGTAAAGGAATTATAACTAATTTTCATCAACCTGATTCGACCCTCATTTTACTTGTGGCGGCATTGGTAGGCGAAAATTGGAAGAAAATTTATGATTATGCCCTCGAAAATAATTTTCGTTTTCTAAGTTATGGTGATTCTTCGCTTTTGATTCCGTAATTTTGCAACTCAAAATTCGTTATCAAAGTGGTGTGAACTTTTAGTTCACATATTTATTTCTTAAAAATAGTGAACGCAAGGTCACTAAAACCAAAAGAGACAGGTTGAAAACCTGTCCTACAACACAAAAAATTTAAATGAAAAAAGCACTAACCATTATTTTAGTTTTTATAAGCATTCTTAGTTTTGCTCAAATTCGTCCAGCTACGCAATATGGTTTCAAAATTGGAATCAGCGATTCCAAAACAGCTATCATTAACAACCGTACAAATATTACTCCCAAACTAAAAAACAACATCAATGCAGGAGTATTTTTTCGTTGGAATCTGAAAAAAATAAGTGTCCAACCCGAGGCATATTTTCAGGCAAAAGGAGGAAGTTTTAAAGCAACAACCAATTTTGCTGAAACGGAAAATACCATTCTCCGTAATGACTATCAATATCTTACAGCTTCGGTGGTTTTGGGTTATGAAGTTGCCAAAAATATACATTTAGTAGTTGGTCCTGAATATGGTTACTCACTCAATTCAGGCTCAAAGCGGGGTCCTTATGCTCAAACTGACTTTAGCATAGCTGGTGGCATTCGTATAGATATGCTTGATGCTGCCCATTTATTCAGTTTGAATATAAGATACGTACATGGTCTAACAAATACCACTAATAAAACTTATAAGCTCGAGGATAAATCGGTGATTCCGCTCAATTTTCAAAACCGTACCTTACAAGTAGCGGCAAGTTTCAACTTCAGCGATTACTATCGTTGGGCGAAAAAAGATAAAATTATAAAGAAAAAATAAACCCCTAGCCCCTAAAGGGGTGTAAAAGATTATAACTTTTTAGCTCTCCTTAAGGGCGGTTCTACGCTTCGACAAGGGGGTGATATATTATGAATTTCATCGAAGAATTACGTTGGAGAGGAATGTTGCAAGATGCCATGCCAGGCACCGAAGAACAACTTAATAAAGAAATGACGGCTGGGTATATAGGTTTTGATCCAACTGCAAAATCACTACATATTGGCAATTTAGCAACCATTATGTTGCTAAAACATTTTCAATTGGCGGGACATAAACCTTATGCTCTCGTAGGTGGAGCAACAGGAATGGTTGGTGACCCTTCTGGGAAATCGGCGGAGCGTCAGTTTTTATCAGAAGAAATTTTGAAAGCAAACCAAGACGGCATCAGAAATCAATTAGTAAAGTTTTTAGACTTTGATTGCGGGGCAAATTCGGCCGAAATGGTCAATAACTATGATTGGTTTAAAGAAATCGGCTTCTTAGAGTTTTTGCGTGAAGTAGGCAAATACTTGACTGTCAACTACATGATGTCGAAAGATTCGGTAAAAAATCGTTTAACGACTGGTATTTCGTTCACTGAGTTCTCGTACCAATTGCTGCAAGGTTACGATTTTTACTGGTTATACAAAAATAAAAATGTTCGTTTACAAATGGGCGGTTCTGATCAGTGGGGAAATATTACAACAGGTACAGAGCTAATTCGCAGAAAGGAGGCCACAGTGGATACTGCCACAGTGTATACTGCCACAGTGGATACTGCCACAGTGGATACTGCCACAGTCGTTAGTGATGTTTACGATGAAAATGTAACTCATAAAGCATTTGCCCTTACTACGCCATTAATGACAAAAGCCGATGGTCAGAAAATGGGCAAGACAGCAGGTGGCGAAACTATCTGGTTGGATGCTAATTTGACTTCACCTTACCAATTTTATCAATTTTGGTTAGGGCAAGACGATAGAGACGTGCCGAAATTATTGAAAGTATTTACATTATTTGCTAAAGAGGAAATCGAGTCAATCGAAGCCCAACACGCTGAAGCCCCACATTTACGAACTGCCCAAAAAGCACTCGCAAAAGATGTAACCTCTCGTGTACACGGCAATGAACAATATGAATTAGCAGTTAAAGCCTCAGAGGTATTATTTGGAAAAGGAACACTCGAAACTCTCCAAAGTTTAGACGAAGCCACTTTTACGAGCATATTTGATGGCGTACCTCAAACCGAAATTTCGCAAGAAGCATGGTTTGGCTGTGCAAGTATTTTGGATTTGATTTCAGTTTCGACTAATAATGAAGTTTATCCATCGAAAGGTGAAGCTCGTCGTGCAATGCAAGGCAATGCTGTAAGCATCAATAAAGTAAAAATCACCGATGAAAAATTACTGATTTCAGAGCTTCAATTATTGCAAGGAAAATATTTATTAGTAGGAAAAGGTAAGAAAAACCATATTGTGAAAATTTTGAATTAATTAGGGCTTGAGAATTATGAATTAAGAATTGTATGTTTCGGACATAAATATTTAATTATCAATTATATACAGACCTTTATTTTCAATTCTTAATTATTAATTCATAATTTTATCATATTTTTTGGCATAATTTTGGCAATTCTAATTTGTAAAGAAAAAAAATACACTTATCTTTGCAGTCCTTAACAAAAAGTGAAACACAAACGGGCATGGTGCAATGGTAGCATACGGGTCTCCAAAACCTTTGATCTGAGTTCGAATCTTAGTGCCCGTGCAATTTTATCAATAAAGAAATTATGCAAGAATTTTTTAAGAACTCTTGGGAAGAAGTAACCAAAGAGGTAACATGGCCCAAATGGAGTGATCTACAATCAAGTGCTACACTTGTATTGGTTGCATCGCTGATTTTTGCTTTAGTAGTAGGTGTTATCGATTTTTTAATCGAAAATGGTCTGCGTTTATTCTACCAGTCAATCTAAGTTATTCCTAAATTTCCTATACAATGAGCGAAATCAATTGGTACGTTGTGCGGGCAGTTTCGGGACAGGAGAAGAAAATAAAAACCTACATCGAAAACGAAGCAGCCCGACGAAAGTTGGATGAATTAATACCACAAATTTTAATTCCTACCGAAAAAATTACTGAGGTTCGTAATGGCAAAAAACGTATTCGTGAGAAAAACTTTTTCCCGGGATATATCATTGTTAATGCTGATCTAAATAACGGGGAAGTGCTTCACTTAATCAAAAGTATGCCAGGTGTAATTGGTTTCTTAGGTCGTAATAATGGTACATCCATGACACCAGAGCCTTTACGTCATACAGAAATTAATCGAATTTTGGGTGTTCAAGAAGAAATAGCTATCGGTGATAATATTTCTCCATCAATAACATTCACAAAAGGTGAAAACGTAAAAGTAATTGACGGACCATTCAGTGGTTTCGATGGTGCAGTAGAAGAGATTAACGAAGATAAGAAGAAATTGAGTGTAAGCGTGAAAATCTTCGGACGTAGTTCCCCAGTTGAGTTGGGATATATGCAAGTCGAAAAAATGCAATAGTCAATCATAGAATATTTCATAGAGTCTTTCTGGAAAGAAAGACTTTTTTTATGCCCAAAAGTGATAGACATTTTGGACTGATTTTAGTGTAAAGCCACATTTTTCGTAAAATTTGCAAGCTTGAGTATTATCAAGCTGAGTTGGTACGTCAAGTGTAATAATATTTTCTGCTTTACAATACCGCACACAAGCATCAATCAACGACATTCCTATACCTTTTCCCTGCAAAGTTTCATCTACGGCAATGAGTCCGATATTTGCTACTTTTTCCTTTACTCCCAAAGTTATCATTCCCATTATTTGCCCATTCTCATTATAGACAAACACTTTTTTAGCAATTTGATGACCCACCGATTTATCTATCCATTCTCTATATAAACGTTTGAAGTTTGCTATTTCTATGCCTTCATCTAATTTGAAACGGGAGTATTTACCACTCAAATAAGCTAATTCGTATAATAAATTGGCATTTTTTTCTTCAAATTCTTTAATTTCTACTGTATTTTTAGTTTTCAAATCTTCGATTTGAGCAGTATATGTAATCTTTTTGTCAACTAATTTACCATTAAATTTTGTAAGAATCTGGTTCGGAATATCAGTGTTTTTATCTCCAAAAATATAAACTAAGTCGTACTTTTGTTTAAATGCTTTTTCGAGATTTTCGACCAAATTGGCATAATCGTTTTTATCTTCAATTCTTCCGATTCTTTTATTGAAAAAATCACTATCCCACGTTAGTTCTATCATCAGAAATTTAGTTTTTGGTCGATAATATGAGCAGGACGTCCTTTTACTTGCTCGAAAGTTTTGCCTAAATAAATACCGATAATGCCCAAAATAAATATTATTAAGCCTGAAAAAAAAGTAATAGAAATTATGATACTGGCAAAGCCTAATTGCTTGATTTGGCTAGTAAAATATAAATAGAGGTAAGCTACCCCCAAAAGAATCGCAATTACAGACATAATTAGACCCAAGCGTACGGTGAGCCTTAATGGTTTATCAGAAAATGAAATGATATTATTGAAGGCTAGCTCGATAAGTTTTGACCATGAGTAAGAAGATTTTCCCGATGCTCGTTCATCGTGTTTTACGGGTAAATACGCTTTTCGGAAACCAACCCATTGAGTCATAGTTGGAAAGAACCGAATGTGGTCGCCCAAACTTACAACTGCATCAACTACCTTTCGGTGATAAATACCGAAATTAGCTACACTACTATCTTGTACTGTATCTGTCAGATAGCTGAAAATCTTATAAAATAATTTTGAAGAAAACTTCTTGAAAAATCCGTCTTGGCGAACCTGACGTTGGGCAAAAACAATTTCAAAACCTTCTTTTGCTTTAGCGAGCAAATGAGGAATCTCATCTGGACGGTCTTGAAGGTCACAGTCCATGACTACCACCCATTCTCCTTTTGAAGTGGATAAACCTGCTGAAATTGCGGCGTGTTGACCAAAATTTCTGCTAAGTTTTACGCCTTTAACTATTTTATCTTCCTCGCATACACTCAAAATAGCTTCCCAAGACTTATCTGGACTGCCATCTTCTACCAATATAATTTCATAAGAATCAGTTATTAGCTTGACCGCTTGGTGGATTTCTGTAACTAATTGTTCAACGATTTCTTCGGCTCTGTAAACGGGCGAAATAATAGATAAATACATTCGGAAAGATTTTTTACTGCAATATTCGTCACTTACAACTAGAGTGCCAAATGATTTACCGATGATTTTAAAATATATCAATAAAACTGTAACTTTGGTCACAAATAAAACAAAGCTATGAATCTTGACTTAACAGGAAAAACGGCCTTCGTATGCGGCAGCACACAAGGAATTGGAAAAGCCACAGCCATTGAATTGGCTCTTTTGGGTGCGAATATTACGCTTGTTGCCCGAAATGAAGAAAAACTAAAAGTTGTTTTAAACGAATTACCACGCAAAAAAGGACAAAAACACCGCTATCTGTTAATAGATTTCTCAAAAACTAATCAGATTAAATTTCGTATCGAGCGTCATTTGTCAAAGTATCCAGAAGCACATATTCTGATAAATAATACTGGTGGGCCAGTAGGAGGGGCAGTAATTGATGCAAGTCCAGAACTTTTTGTTCAAACTTTCAACGAACACCTAGTTTCGGCTCAAATCTTGACTCAAGCCATAGCTCCAAGCATGATAAGAACAGGTTTTGGACGAATTATTAATGTGACTTCGATTGGAATGAAACAACCGATTATAGGCTTAGGAGTGTCGAATACCGTCCGTGGGGCAATGGGAAATTGGTCAAAATCAATGGCCAATGAGTTGGGGAAATACGGCATCACGACCAATAATGTTTTGCCAGGATACACAACAACTGCTCGTTTACAGAAAGTAAACGAAATGAAAGCGGCTTCAACCGGTAAAACAATCGCTGATGTTGAGCAAGATTTAATCAAAGATATTCCAATTGGGCGATTTACTTCGCCGCAAGAAACAGCTTCTGTAATAGCATTTTTATGTTCGCCGGCTGCCGCTTCGGTCAATGGTGTTAGTATTCCAGTTGATGGTGGGAAAACAAGTAGTTTGTAATTTTAGTCAAAAGTTTTTAGTTGACAATCAGCAATAATAAAAAAGCTCTTTAAAATTAATTAAAGAGCTTTTTGCGTGTCTCCCCTTAAAAAATTACGCTTGCTTTGATACTTGAATATTGAAAGCTAATCTTACTTCATCGCTCACTACTACGCCACCAGCGTCGGTAATTGCACCCCAAGTTAGACCAAAATTATGACGATTGATTTTACCCGAAATATCAAAACCTGCTTTTATATTTCCGTAGAAATCACTCATAATTCCACCGAATTCAGCTTTCAAAGTTACTTGTTTTGTTATCCCTTTGATTGTCAAATCACCAGTTATTTTATAATTATCGTTATTAACTTTTTCCATTGATGTAGAAGCAAAAATCAATTTTGGAAATTTCTCTGAATCAGAGAAGTCGCTTGATTTCAAGTGTCCATCTCTTTGCTCTTGTTCAGTCGAAATACTATCGATGTCTGCCGAGAAATTTATTTTTGAGCCTATAAAATCTTCGTCGTTTACTGTTTCTACACTTCCTTCGTAAGTTCCGAAATTACTTGTTACTGTCGAAATCATTAAGTGCTTTACTTTAAAATTTATTTCTGAGTGCGTTGGGTCAATAATCCAAAATGCCTTTGTTTGTAATGTTTAAATTTTTATAAAAATTTTAATTAATGTAGAGAAAGGTTTCAAATAAATAAAATTAAATGTTATTCTAATTTTAGAACATCACTTTTATAGAATTATCTCGTTGATTATCAGTTAATTAGTTCTTTTGTA
>Ga0247831_1008534_pt1 | contig 10767 bp, 8 predicted proteins | sample LaCruzMarch2015__9_FD_192406 | JGI IMG/M metagenome (GOLD analysis project Ga0247831, IMG submission 192406) | Freshwater microbial communities from meromictic Lake La Cruz, Castile-La Mancha, Spain - LaCruzMarch2015_1m | ecosystem: Environmental > Aquatic > Freshwater > Lake | place: Spain...
GTGGCGCTGGGCGCCCGGTGGACGGCGCCGACGGGACGGACGGTGGGTTCGACGACTGTGACGACGAGCACTGAGCCGGCGACGGCGAACAGTGCGAGCGTGAGGAGTGCCGTGCCCAGGGCACGCCTGCTGTCGCCGATGTGTCCTGCGATCTCGAGCGAACGCACGACCGTGCTGGCGACGCTGGCGACCGCGCCGAGCGCGAGCAGCCATGAACCGGGGTTCACCCTGCGCTCGCCGAGGAGCACCACCGCCATCAGGAACATCACCACCGACGAGGCGGGGAAGATGAGACCCCCAAGGACCGAGACGACGATCGGCGCGACTCCCTGCTCGATGGTCGGCTGGACGAACGTCACCCAACCGACCAGGCCGGTGCCGAAGCCGATGATGATCGAGTCGCCGATGACCGCTCGCGTGTCGGTGCTGCGGCGGGTGCGGAGCAGGAGGCCGAGCCCGGTGGCGGCGGAGGCGAAGCCGGCGAGGATGAGCACGTTGGTGGTGAGGAGGCCGATGCCCCGGTCGGTGAACCACTGCTGGTCGAGGTAGGCGCCGGCGAAGCACGCCATCGACAGCCCGACCGCGTGCAGCATGCCGGTAGGGAGGCGTCGGGTCCGCGATGCGAAGATCAGCGTGGGGATCACCTGGAGCACAGCGAGGGCGGCGAGTACGTCACCGAAGCCCAACGAGAACGTGGCGACCAGCGACAAGGCGGCGCCGACAGCGACGTAGATCCCGACCAGGTGTACCGACTTCTTCATGGACCCGTCCCGTTCGCCGGTCGCTGCAATGATCCGCCGTGATCATCGCGCACCGAACACTCTGCGCGCGACAGCGTACCCGTTCGCGTGAAAAAGCACAAGGGGTGATTATTCGTACACTCAGTGCGCGAACTGATGGCCACGCGTGACCGCTCGCCCACGAGTCGCTACCCTGGGGTCCAGATGAGTACCACCACACGGCCGTCCGCTGCCGGCGCATGAGCTCCACGACATCCGCGTACACCGTCGTTGTCCCCGGCCCGCACGTCATGCCGGCATTGTGCGGGCCCCGAGACGTCTACCTCCGCCAGATCGAGCGTGCGTTCCCATCCACCGACATCGTCGTCCGCGGCAACGAGGTCCATCTCGAAGGCGTGCAGGCAGAGGACGCGGGCCGACTGGTGGAGGAGTTGGTGCTCATGCTCCAACGTGGGCAGCACCTCGACGAGGTCGTGCTCGGCCGGGCGATCGACATGGTCCGCCACGACGAGCGCCCGAGCGCCGTCCTCACCGACGACATCATGCGCGGCACCAAGGGCCGCGCCATCCGGCCGAAGACAGCGGGTCAGAAGCGATACATCGACGCGATCCGCACCAACGTCATCACGTTCGGCCTCGGGCCCGCCGGCACCGGCAAGAGCTGGCTCGCGGTGGCGATGGCGGTGCAGGCGCTGCAGACCAAGCAGGTGCAGCGCATCATCCTTACCCGCCCCGCCGTCGAAGCGGGCGAGCGTCTCGGGTTCCTCCCCGGCGACCTCATGGCCAAGATCGACCCCTACCTGCGCCCGCTCTACGACGCGTTGTACGACATGGTCGAGCCCGAGGGCGTCCAGAAGCTGCTCGAGCGGCAAGCGGTCGAGGTCGCTCCGCTTGCGTTCATGCGCGGCCGCACCTTGAACAACAGTTTCATCATCCTCGACGAGGCGCAGAACTCGACCCCGGAGCAGATGAAGATGTTCCTCACCCGCATCGGCTTCGGGTCGAAGGTCGTCGTCACGGGCGACACCACCCAGATCGACGTCCCCGATGGTCGCAGCGGCCTGCTCGGGCTCGAGCGGGTGCTGCAGGGCATCGAGGGGCTCTCGTTCGTACATCTCGGCGCAGGCGATGTCGTCCGCCACCGGATCGTGGGCGACATCGTCGCCGCGTACGAACGCAATACGGCGAAGCCGGGCACGGGTGGCAACCGTGGCTGATCCCTCACGACCTCACCTCTCGCGCACCAGCCACGTGGGTGGTGACGGCGAGCCCGAGGTCTTCTGTGCCGACGAGCAGGACGACGTCCCGCTCGAACTCGAACGGTGGCAGCAACTCGCGCTCCTCGTTCTTCGCGACCAGGGCGTGCGCGGCCTGGCCGAGCTGTCGATGCTGTTCGTCGGTGAGACCGAGATCAGCGAGCTGAACGAGCAGTACATGGGCAAGGCCGGCCCGACCGACGTGCTGGCCTTCCCGCTCGACGGTCACGACGTCACCCACGCCGTCATCGAGAGCGGCTCGAGCCGTGGCCCCGATCGGGCGCCGCTCGATCCGGGCGACATGCCGCTCCTGCTCGGCGACGTGGTGCTGTGCCCGGCCGTGGCCCTGCGTCAGGCACCCGCACACGCAGGGAACCTCGACGACGAGTTGGCGCTGCTGATCGTGCACGGCATCCTCCACGTGCTCGGTCACGACCACGCCAACGACGACGAGGCTGCCGCGATGCGTGCGATCGAACGACGGCTGCTCGAAGAGCACCACTGGAACGGGCCGGCGCCCGCAGCGTTCAGGCAGGAGCAGGAATGATCGCCCTCACCGCCGCCGAGACCGGCATGCTCGCGGCCATCCTCGTGTTGCTCGCGTTGCTCACGTTCCTCTCGATCGCCGAGATGGGCCTGTCGCGTGTCAGCCGACATCGGGCCACCACCATGGCCGAGACCGGCACCAAGTCGGGGCAAGCCGTCCTGTGGCTCACCAGCGAGCCCGAGCGCTGGGTCAACCCGTTGCTGCTCACGGTGAACATCTGCCAGACCGTGCAGGCCACACTCACCGGCATCCTGGCCGCCAACCTGTTCGGCGGACTCGGCGTCGTCATCGGTGTCGTGCTCAACGTCATCGTGTTCTTCGTGCTGGCCGAGGCAGTGCCGAAGACCTACGCGGTCATCTACCCCGAGCGCGCGGCGAGGCTCACCGCCCGCCCCGTCAGCGCCCTCGTGAAGTTTCCGCTGCTGCGATGGATCTCGCGTGGCCTCATCGGGCTCACGAACGTGATCGTGAAGGGCAAGGGCCTCGAGAAGGGCCCGTTCGTGAACGAGCAGGAGTTGCTCGGCATCGTCGAGGCGGCTGCCGAGGACGGTGTCGTCGAGCACGAGGAGCGCGAGCTCATCGAGAGCATCATCGAGTTCGGCGACACCGTCGCCCGCGAGGTGATGCGACCGCGACCCGACATGGTGACCGTCGAGCATCTCGCCACGGTCACGCAGGCACTCGATGTCGCGATCGAGCACGGGTTCTCACGGCTGCCGGTGCTCGGCCCCGAGGAGGACGACGACGACGTGGTCGGCCTCGCTTACACCAAGGACCTCATGCGCACCGAGCGCGAGGGCGGCGGCGCCCGACCGGTCGTCGAGCTCATCCGTCCGGTGCGGTTCATCCCCGAGAACAAGCCGCTCAACCGGCTGATGCGCGAGATGCAGGCCGAGAAGTTCCACCTCGCGATCGTGGCCGACGAATACGGCGCGATCGCCGGGTTGATCACGCTCGAGGACTGTCTCGAGGAGCTCGTCGGCGACATCAACGACGAGTACGACGTCGAAGATGTCGAGATCCAGGAGCTCGGCGACGACCAGTACCTGGTCAGCGGCCGTGTGGCAATCAGCGACATCGACGACCTGCTCCACGTCGAACTGCCCGATGACGACTGGGACACGGTCGGCGGCCTCGTCTTCAACACCCTCGAGCACGTGCCGGTGGTGGGCGAGAGCATCGAGGCCGAAGGGTGGCGCTTCACCGTCACCGAGATGGACGGCCGCCGGATCCAGCGGGTCAGGGTCGACCGCGTCGCGGTGCGTGCCGAGCTCGACGAGGTCAGCACGGCCCAGGCCGAATGAGTCCGGCCGTGCCCGAGTAGGGTCGGCCGCCATGGAGATCTCACTCGACGGCAAGGTCGCGCTCGTCACGGGCGCCTCGAAGGGAATCGGCAAGGCCATCGCGGCGACGCTCGCATCCAGCGGGGCGAAGGTGATGCTGGTGTCGCGCAAGCTCGAGGGCCTGCAGGCCGCAGCTGCCGAGATCGGCGGTGACACCGAGGTGTACGCCGCCAACACCGGCGATCTCGATGCCGCCGAGTCGTGCGTGTCGGCCACCATCGAGCGCTTCGGCGGCCTCGACATCCTGGTGAACAACGCTGCGACGAACCCCTACTTCGGCGCCACGCTCGGCGTCGACCCCGGTCGGTTCGACAAGACCTTCCAGGTGAACCTCCGCGGCCCGCTGTTCTGGTGCCAGGCGGCATGGGAGGCGGCGATGAAGGACAAGCCCGGCGTCATGGTCAACATCGCGTCGGTCGGCGGCCTTCGTGCCGAGGGTGGCCTGGGCGTCTACAACCTCACCAAGGCCGCGCTCATCCATCTCACCCGCCAGCTCGCCTCCGAGCTCGGTCCGACCCGCGTGGTGGGCGTCGCTCCGGGTCTGGTGCAGACCGACTTCGCGGCGTTCCTCGTCGACAACTTCGGTGACCGCCTGGCGGCGCAGATGCCGCTGAAGCGGCTCGGCGAGCCGCAGGACATCGCCAACCTCGTCACGTTCCTCGCCTCCGACGCAGCGAGCTGGATCACCGGCGAGACCTACGTCATCGACGGTGGCGCCGGCGTCCGCAGCGGCGGCTGACGCAACCGGTCACCAGCGGTCGAACAGGTCGTCCTCCGCGGCGCGGGATGCCACGGGCGTGGCGTCGGTGCCGTCGCTGACCCGGTTCGCCACGAGGGCACGCACGATCGACTCGGTGTTCACATGTCGCATCGCGACCAGCAGCGCGACCACCATCACGGCAGCACCGGCGAAGTAGGTGGCCCGAAGATCGAACGTTCGCGCCACGAGGCCGCCCAGCAGCGAACCGAGCGGCAGGGTGCCCCAGCCGAACCACCGGTAGACGCTGTTGACACGACCGAACAGGTGGCTCGGCACCACCTGCTGGCGCAGTGACACCATGACCACGTTCCACACCACGGCAGCCATCGACTCGATCGCAACCGCCAGGGTGACCCACCAGGTGACGGGGTAGAACCCGACGGCGAGCAGAGTGGCGATCCAGGTGACGAGGACCGAGTAGATGGCCGCCGACTGCCCGAGCAGCGCCACGATGCGGTCGCCGAGCAGGCCGCCGAGCACGGCGCCGAGGCCCATCACCGCGAGCAGGAACCCGTACCCGCGTTCGCTGACGCCGAGTTCGTCGCGGGCGAACAGCACGAACACCGCCTGCGGCATCTGGAAGGCCAGGTTGCTCAGGCCGAGCGAGATCGCGATGGTGCGGAGCAGCGGATTGCGCCAGAGCCACCGCACGCCGGTGCGCATCTCGGCGTAGAGCGAGTCGGTCTCGTGCCGGGCGACGCCGACATGGCGGAAGTTGCCTCGGATCGTGAGGATCAGCAGTGTCGCGATCACGAAGCTGACGGCGTCGATACCGAACGGCAGTGCAACAGCCGCAGCGAACAGGAGGCTGCCGAGGGGTGTGCCGATGAAGGTGTTGGTCGAGAACTCGACCGAGTACATCCGGCCGTTCGCCTTCTCGAGGAGCGGCCCCCGCACGAGGTCTGGCACCAGCGCCTGCGACGAATTGTCGTAGAACACCTCGGCGCAGCCGAGCACCAGGGCTGCGAGCCAGAGCATCCAGATCTGCGCGGCGTCGAGCGCGACGGTGAAGCACAGCAGGGCCAGTGCCGCAGCGCGCACCAGGTTCGCCCACACCATGATCCGGCGTCGGTCGGAGCGGTCGATGATGGCGCCCACCGGCAGCGAGAGGATGAGCCACGGCACGACGGCAGCTGCCGAGATCAGCGAGATCGCGACGGGATCGTCGGTGAGGCGCACCGCCAGCAACGGCAGCGCCACGAGGAGGACGCCGTCACCGATGTTCGAGATGCCGTGTGCGGTGACGAGCCGCCAGTATGCGCCGGGGAGTCGGGGTGACGCCGCCGTCATGCGCCGGAGGGCTCGTCCAGGCGTCGGAAGGCGCCGGGCAGATCGGGGTAGCGCTTGGTCGACGCCCCACCGTCGACGGAGTGGAAGCTCCCCGAGATGAACGTCGACTCGGGCCCGACCAGGAAGGCGACGAGATCGGCGACGTCGGACGGCTGGGCGAAGCGGCCCAGCGTCGTGTTCTCGATGAACTCCTCGACGACACCGGGCACCATCCAGAAGGCTGACGTCGCATTGGTCTCGACGAGCCCCGGCGCCACCGTGTTGACCCTGATGCCCCGCTCGCCGAGCTCCATCGCCGCCACCCGCGTGAGCATCGCGACACCGGCCTTGGCCGTGCAGTAGGCGGCCATGCCTGCAGACGGCTGGATCCCGTTGAGCGACGAGATGTTCACGATCGCCCCTCCGTCGTGCATGACCCGCCCGGCGTGCTTGACGGTGAGGAAGACACCCGTCAGGCAGAGGTCCATGATCGCCTGCCACTCCTCGAGCGGGTGGTCGACGATGAGCGAGTAGGCGCCGCGGCCGGCATTCGCCACGGCGATGTCGAGCCCGCCCAGGGGTTCGGCGAGCGCGACCAACGCCTCGACCGACGACTCGTCGGTGACGTCGCAGCGGCTGGTGAGCACCTGCTCGCCGAGGTCGGCGGCGAGCCTGGCGAGCGCCACATCGTCGATGTCGCCGGCCACGACCGTCGCACCGTCGCGGACGAACCGCTCGGTGATGGCCCGGCCGATGCCCGAAGCGGCGCCCGTGACGAGCGCGACCTGTCCGCCGAGTCGCTGGTCCATATGTTCCGGACCCTAGTGGGTCACGCTGAGTGGGCACGTGACAACGCGCCTCGTGCCACCTTGCCGAGCGCTGTCCGGGGTATCGACTGCACCACGACGAGTTCCTTCGGCGCCATGAACGCAGGCAGCGACTCGGCCGCGAACGCTCGCAGTTCGGCGAGCGCCAGGGGTGCCCCGGCAACGGGGACCACCCACGCGACGACCCGCTGGCCCCACTCGGGATCGGCCACGCCGGCCACGGCGACCTCGGCGACCGACGGGTGCGCCTGCAGCGCTCGCTCGACGGTGTCGGGCCAGACGTTCTCGCCGCCGGTGACGATGAGGTCGCCGCGGCGGCCGTCGACCTGCAGCCGGCCGTCGACGATGCGGCCGACGTCATCAGTGTGCAGCCAGCCCTCGTTGTCGACCGGTGTGGTGCCGTCGCGGTAGCAGCGCAACAACATCGGGCCCCGCACCAACACCTCACCGTCGTCGGCGATTCGCACATCGACACCCTCGAGCGGTACGCCGTCGTAGACGACACCGCTGCCGGTCTCGGTCATCCCGTACGTGGCGATGCAGTTGTCCGGTCGGTGGGCCGGCGGCCGGCTGCCGCCGAGCACGATCACCCGGAACAGCGATGGGTCGATCCGCTGGAGTGCGGTGGCCACCAGCGATACGAGCGTCGCTCCGTCACGAGCAGCCGCCTCGACCGCGGCCGCGTCGAAGCCCGGCAGCACGGTGAGCGGTGTGTCGTTCGCGAGCGCTTTCGTGATGACGGAGAACCCGCCGATGTGAGCGAGTGGCAGGCAGGCCAGCCAACGGTCGGCGGGCCCGACATCGAGGCGAGCTGCGGTGGCACGGGCGGATGCCGCCATCGCCGCGTGCGTGAGCACGACACCCTTGGGGGGACCCGTCGATCCGCTGGTGGCCATGACCACTGCGTCACCAGGCTCGACACCATGACCACCCTCGAGCGGGTGCTCGCCGTCGGCGTCGACGAGCTGCGCCGGGCGCAGGGACTCGAGCAGGGCGGAGCGAGCAGCGGCGGGTAGGCGCCGGTCGATCGGCATGACAGCGTCGCCCCGATCCCAGGCGCGGCGCACGGCATCGACGAACGGCAGGCCGCCCGGGAGGTCGATCGCCACGAGGTGAGGCATGCGAGCAGGATACGGACGAACGATCAACGGCTGTCCGCTCGTGGTGCGCCAGACTCGCTGCCGTGAACGACGCTCCGACGACGAACACGTGGGTCCTCGGTGCTCGCCCGCGCACCCTTCCCGCGGCGGTGGTACCGGTGGCGCTCGGCGCCTCCGTTGGCGCGGGTGAGTGGGGCGCCCGCTGGTGGACGGTCGTGCCGGCAATGGTCGTCAGCCTCGCCCTTCAGATCGGCGTGAACTTCGCGAACGACTACAGCGACGGGGTCCGCGGCACTGACGACGTGCGGGTCGGCCCGGTCAGGCTCGTGGCCGGCGGGCTCGCCTCGGCGGGTGCCGTGAAGCGCGCCGCGTTCGGCGCGTTCGGTGTGGCGGCGGTGGCCGGCCTGGTCCTCGCCGCGACGACATCGTGGTGGTTGCTCGTCGTGGGTGTGGCCAGCGTGCTGGCGGGCTGGTTCTACACCGGCGGCTCCCACCCCTACGGCTACCTCGGACTCGGCGAGATCTTCGTCTTCGTCTTCTTCGGGCTCGTTGCGACGGTCGGCACCACATTCGTCGTGCTCGAGCGGATCCCCGGAACAGCGTGGCTGCTGGGGTCGGTCGCGGGCGCCATGGCCTGCTCGCTGCTTGTCATCAACAACCTCCGCGACATCCCCACCGACCGCGAGGTGGGCAAGCGGACGCTGGCGGTTCGCCTCGGCGATCGCCGCACCCGCTGGTTCTACACGGGTCTCGTCGCGGCCGCAGCGCTGCTCGTGTTGGCCGTGGCCCTCGCTGGCCACGGGTGGGCCGCGATCGGTCTGGCGGGTTTCGCGTTCGCCGTCGCACCGGTGCGCTCGGTGCTGGGCGGAGCGTCGGGGCGTGACCTCATCGCGGTGCTCGGCTCCACCGGCAAGGTGCAGCTCGTCGTGGGGCTGCTCACGACGGTCGGCATGTTCCTCGGCTGACGAACGCCGAGGTTCGGTCTCAGGGTGGGGTCAGTCGTACGCCTGGGCATGCGACGGCCCGACACACCGTGAACCGGTCGACGGTGAGTTGCGCCAAGACCGAACCAGGCTGCGGTACCGACAGGGTCAGCCCGCCACCGAGCTCCGGGGGGCCGGCAGGGCGGGCAGGGCGGGCAGCGCTTCTGAAGCCACTCGTCGTCGACCCTCGGAAGATGAACGCCTGCTCGAGCCTGAGGCTGTAGGCCCGCGAGGTCGTGAACTTCACGGCCACGTCGACCGTCCGGGATCCGCGAGTCGCCGGGGCGACCGCCACGGCGGTTACACCGTCCTCCGACCTGGTCTCGACCACGATGGTGCCGAACCAGACGAACAGCGGGACATGGGTCGGGAACACACCCGTGAGGGTGACCGGGGTGCCGCCGCCGACTCCGCCGCTGCCCGGCTGGATGCCGGTGAGCCGATAGACACCGTCGGTGCCCGGCTGCCCGGTGCCGGTGGGCGCAGCGGGCTCGCTGTTCGGGGTACTGGTGGTCGTGGTCGTGGTCGTGTTCGTCGTGTTCGTCGTGGTCGTGGTGGTGTTCATGGGCAGCGAGAGCGGCGGTGTGGCCGTCGTGGTCCCGTCGTCGGTCACCGCGGGAGCCACGGTGATGGTCGGCCCGACCGCGCCTGGGGGAGTCGTCGGCGAGACCGGCTCTCCGGCGTCGACACCCTGCGGCGTGTCGCGCACGCCGAAGGCGCCAACCACCGGCGCGTCGACCGGAGTCTCGCCGTCGAACACCTGGACCACCAGGGCGAAGTCCCCCGCGGGGAGTTGCATCGATGCGGTGAGCCGGTAGCCGCCGTCCGACAGCTGCGCGGGATCACCAGGAACCACCGAGGTGAGCGCGCCGCCGCCGGACGAGATGGTGGTGCCGATCGGTCCAACCGCGTCGGCGATCCACGCCGTCGCTCCGTCGACCGCCCATACCGACAACGCCCCGTTCGTGTCGGCTGCCGCCGACGCCAACCACATCCGGATGCTCGGCGCATCGAGGGTCGAACCGGAGGTCGTCACCGTGAACGCCACGGTGCTCATCCGGTCGGCCCGCACCGAGCCGAGGCCTTCGAACGACACGTCGACGGCGGTGTCGGCGGGCTGCGCCCCCACCACGCGTGCTGCGTTGAGACGGGGTCCGGCAGCCGTCGTGTCGCCGGTCATGACGATCGTCGATCGCACCGCTTCCGGTGGGACTCCCGAGGCGATCGCCAGCGCTGCTGCACCTGCCGTCAGGGCGGCGGAGGTCGACGTGCCGGAGATGAGCTCGTACCCGAGCGGCGTGGTCGAGGCAATCGCCGTGCCGGGCGCCCAGATGTCGACGGCCCCCCAGTTCGAGAACGGCGCACGCGCATCGTCGCGACCGGTTGCTCCCACCGAGATCACACCCGAGTGCGTCGATGCGAAGCCCGCAGGCCACACGGGCGCGGCCGTGACGTCGATGCCATCGTTGCCCGCTGCCGCCACGATGAGCACACCGCCCGACTCGGCGTACGAGATGGCCGCCTCCAGTGCGGCGAGGTCCTCACGGGCGACACCGGGCGCTGTCGACACCGAGAGATCGATGACGTCGGCACCCTGGTCGGTGGCGTACCGGATCGCGGCGACCACCGCGGAGCTCGGCAGTGCGTGGCGGTTCCCGGCCTTCAACAGCATCAGCCGGACGCCTGGGGCGACCCCGTCGATGCCGACCCCGTCATGCCGAGCAGCGATGATGCCGGCCATCTGCGTGCCGTGGCGTCTCATCGACGGTGATGCATCGGTGGCAGGCGAGACGTCGCCATCGCCGTCGACGAAGTCCCAACCGGCGCAGTCGTCGACGAGGCCGTTGCCGTCGTCGTCGACCAGGTTGCCGCACAGCTCGCCGTCGTTCGACCAGATCGATCCCGCGAGGTCCGGGTGATCGAGCTGGAACCCGCCGTCGAC
>Ga0247831_1008537_pt1 | contig 10764 bp, 9 predicted proteins | sample LaCruzMarch2015__9_FD_192406 | JGI IMG/M metagenome (GOLD analysis project Ga0247831, IMG submission 192406) | Freshwater microbial communities from meromictic Lake La Cruz, Castile-La Mancha, Spain - LaCruzMarch2015_1m | ecosystem: Environmental > Aquatic > Freshwater > Lake | place: Spain...
ATCACTTCGACCGGCTGGGTCTGCCCAGGCTCTCATGACCTCAACTTCTCGAACCGCCCGGTGCGGACCCGCATGCCGGGTGGTGTGGCAGGGGCGCAGCCGATAATGGCTGCCCCCTATGCCGATGACTCACACCGTCAGCCAGTCCGTCCCCGTGACGGGGTCTGCCACCGGGATGCTGGCCGGCTCGCGGTTCAGTGCATGGCCCAGGGCGACGCGTACCAGTTCGGGCAGGTTGTTCTGCCGGCTCAGGTGGGCTGCCACCACCGTCGCAAGGCCCGCATGGTCCAGTGCGGTCGCAAGGCTTGCTGCAGCGTCATTGGACAGGTGGCCGTACTTCCCGCCGACGCGCTTCTTGAGCGAGGGGTGGTAGGACGAGCGCGCCAGCAGGTCCGAATCGTGGTTGAACTCAAGCAGCAGGGCATGGCACTGGCGCAGGCTTTTCAGCACATGGGCCGTCGCATGGCCGAGGTCGGTGAGGATGCCCAGCGTGCGGTCTCCGTCAGAGCATCGAAGCTGCAGCGGTTCACGCGCATCATGCGGAACCGTGAAGGGCAGCAGCGACAGGTCTTGCAGCGCGATTGCAGTGCCGTCGCCGGCCTCCCGCAGCAAACCCTCCATGTCGGGGCTTCCGATGGCCGCGTAGGTGCCCGGGCTCATCCAGACCGGAATGCGGCCGCGCAGGGCCAGCGAACGGGCGCAGCCGATGTGGTCGGCATGCTCGTGCGTGATGAAGATCGCATCGATATCCGAGCTTGCCAGCCCGCAGCGCGCCAGGCGCTGCTCCAGCTGGCGCACACCCAGGCCGCAATCGACCAGCAGGCGCGTGCTGCCGCAACCGCTGCTCGCCTCGACGATGGTGGCATTGCCGGAACTGCCGCTTCCCAGATTGCGGAAACGCAACACCGCTCCGGCAGCCTATTTCAGGTCGTCGGCGATCACATTGACGATGCGCTGCGCATTGGCGGAACTCTCGGGTGCGCCGCTGGCATTGAGAACCGACACGACGGTCGACGCATTCTGGCTGCGTACCAGCACGCGGTACTTGAGCGGCGTGCTGGTCCTTGCGCTGCTGCCGAAGATCCTGGACAGAAACCCTGGCTCCGTTTTGTCCATGTTCGGCTCGACATACCGCACGAAGTAGGTCCCCTGGGCGCGGTCCCGATCCTCGACCGTGAAGCCGGTGCGGTCCAGTGTCAGGCCGACACGCCGCCAGGCCCGGTCGAAGTCCTCATCGATCAGGACCACCGGTTGGCCATTCACGTTGGATGCACGCGATGTCGACCTGGTATTGCCAGCCGCGAGAACCGCCTTGCTCTGCTCCTGGGTGACGCCCAGGCGGACCATCAGCCGGCGCAGGAATTCGGCTTCGAGCTCGGGGTCGATCGCCCGCGGTTGCCAGACGGTCGCCGAGTCCCGGTTGCCCATGGTGGGGTTGCCTGACGGATACACCTCGATCATGCCGCGATGGCTGATGTAGATCTCCGTCTCGCCTGCCGGGGTGCGCTCCAGGCGGGTGCGGAACTTGTCCCGCTCGGAGGTCGAGTAAAGGGAGTCGAAGATCCGGCCCAGCGAGTTGCGGATGATGTCCTGCGGAATCTTGGCGCGGTTCTCGGCCCAGTCGGTTTCCATGATGCCCAGGTTGCTCTGGTCGAGCGCCAGCAGGAAGCCGTTCTCCTGCCAGAAATCGCGCACCGGATCCCACAGCTGGTCTGCCGGCCGCTTGACCACCAGCCAGCGCTGGGTGCCCGAGCGCTCTATGCGCACATCCGACAAGGCGTTCAAGGCCACCGGCAAGGCCTGGGTCGTCTGCCCCAGCTGGAACGAGGATGCGGTGACAGCTCCGCCCGGGATGGCATAGCGGTTCTCGCGCGACAGCTGGCTGAGGTCCGGCGGAACGGCCAGCGAGGGGGCCTTGGTCGCACTCTTGTAGTCGACCTTGTCGGTTTCGAGCATCGAGCAGGCGGCCAACGCCATGCTCAGGCCCAGCAGCGTCATTCTGGAAAGGGTGTTCACCAGGAGTCCTTCGGATAGGTGTTGTCAGGTCAGCAGGCCGGACACGCGCAGCGCGTTCTCGACCTGGGGCTGGAGTTCGGGCTCCAGGGGGGTCATGGGCAGACGCAGGGTGCTGCCGCACAGGCCCAGGCGCGCCATGGCCCACTTCACCGGGATCGGGTTGGCCTGCACGAACAGGTTGCGGTGCACCGGCAGCAGCTTTTGCTGGATGTCCATCGCGCGGCGCGCGTCTCCGGCGATCGCGGCCACGCACAGGTCGTGCATCAGCCGCGGAGCGATGTTGGCCGTCACGCTGACGTTGCCATGGCCGCCGCACAGCATCAGCGCCACGGCTGTCGGGTCATCGCCGGAATAGACGGAGAAACCCGGTGGGGCCTCGCGGATCAGCCATTGGGCACGCTCGATATTGCCGGTGGCTTCCTTGATGCCCACGATGCCGGGGACGCGCGCCAGACGCAGCACGGTGTCGTGGGCCATGTCGGCGACAGTGCGCCCAGGCACGTTGTAGAGCACCATGGGCAGCTCGACCGCCTCGGCGATGGCCTTGAAGTGGCGGAACTGGCCTTCCTGGGTTGGCCTGTTGTAGTACGGCACGACCTGCAGATGGCAGTCGGCCCCGACCTGCTTGGCAAAACGGGTGAGTTCGATGGCCTCGGCTGTCGAGTTGGCGCCGCAGCCAGCCATGATCGGAACGCGGCGCGCCGCCTGCTCGACCGACACCCGGATGATCTCGCAGTGTTCCTGCACGCTCACCGTGGGCGATTCGCCTGTCGTGCCGACCACCCCGATGCAATCCGTGCCCTCGGCGACATGCCAGTCGATGAGCTTGCGCAAGCTGGCGTAGTCCACGCTGCCGTCTTCATGCATTGGCGTGACCAGCGCCACGATGCTGCCGGTGATAGGAGTCATATCGCAGTTAAGAATGGAATGGGCGAATTCTACCCAGTAGCTGCCGCGTGCTCGTGCGCGCCAGGCTGTCCTCAGGCGGCCAGCAGGTACCGGGGCACCTGCGCCGCGCCTCCATCGGGGTCTGGTGGCAGCCGCTCGGCGTTGACCGCCGCGATGCGCTGGAGGTAGCGCGGGGGGTTCTCGCAGAAGCCATCCTCGAAGGCCACCACCCGAAGCGCCCGGCAGTGCTGCAGCAATTCTTGTGGCTGCAGCAGGAAATCGGGCCGCGATGGCTTGCCCACGCTGGCGTTTCCGTGGGCAAAGGTCTCGTACAGCAGCACGCCACCAGGCGCCAGGCTCGCCAGCAGCACCGGCAGCAGTGGACGCCAGAGGTAATGCGTCACGACGACCGCGCCGAACTGGCGGGGCCGGCCACCTTCCAGCAGTGGCCAGGGTGCGTTCTCGATGTCTGCAAGGACCGTCCGGGCCCTGCCGGTGGCCACCAGGTCATCCAGGGCCTGGAGGGCCTGAGGCGCGTTGTCCACGCCAACGACCGGATGGTTGCGCGCGGCGAACCAGCGCATGTGGCGACCCTGGCCACAGGCGACATCCAGTACGGTGGCGCCCGGTGGCACCAGGTGGGACCAGCGCTGCACCCAGGGGGAGGCCGCTCCCGCGCCGTGCGCGCTCAAAAGCAGGCCCACAGCTGTTGCGCCAGAGTGAGCATGAAGTCGGGCTCCAGGTACAGCGCGAAGACGCCCGCCAGTACCGCAGCGGCGCCGGCGTAGGGCAGCCCACGGCAGAATATCGGCAGGGCGCGGCGGATCACGGGACAGCTCTGCGCGCTGCGGCGCGGTTCACCCCGGGCCCGCTCATGGCTGCGCCCCCACGGGGATGGCGCGGCGCTGGATCGCGGATTCCTTGATCGGCAGGTTGATCAGCGATGCGAAAACACCCAATGCGATCGCGCCATACCAGACGAGGTCGTAGTTGCCGCTCCGGTCGTACAGCAGGCCACCCAGCCACACGCCCATGAAGGAGCCAACCTGGTGGCTCAGAAACACGAAGCCGCCCAGCATCGACAGGTGCGCCACACCGAAGATCTGGGCCACGGTGGCGCTGGTGGCCGGCACGGTGGACAGCCACAGCATGCCCATCAGGCTGGCAAACACATACACGCTGGCGGGTGTCAGCGGCAGCAGCAGAAAGCCGGCGATGACCACGGCACGCGCCATGTAGATGAAGGACAGGATGTAGGTCTTGCGCATCCGCTGCCCCAGGCTGCCTGCGGCATAGGTGCCCACCACGTTGAACAGGCCGATCAGTGCCAGGGCATAACTGGCCACCTGCGGCTGCAACCCGTTGTCCTTCAGGTAGCTGGGCATGTGCACGCCGATGAATGCGAGCTGGAAGCCGCAGACGAAGTAGCCCGCCATCAGCATCTGGAAGCTCGGGTAGCGGAATGCCTCGGCCAGTGCCTGCAGGATGGTCTGCTCGCGCCGCACCGGCTCCGCCCCCGAGAAGCCTGGCTCCCGAAGGCCCAGGGCCAGCGGCACCATCAGCAAGGCCGCCAGCCCCAGCAGCGCCATCGCGGTCTGCCAGCCGAAGTGGCTGATCAGCAGGCCCTCCACCGGGACCATGAGGAACTGCCCGAAGGAACCGGCCGCAGCCGTGATGCCCATGGCCCAGGACCGCTGGCTCGCTGGAATGTTGCGCCCGATCACGCCATACACCACCGCATAGGTGGTGCCGGCCTGCGCGACCCCGACCAGGACGCCGGCACTGGCCGAGAACAGCACCGGTGTGGGGGCATAGGCCATGCCGATCAGGCCCAGCGCGTAAAGGATGCCCCCGGCCATGATCACGCGCAGCGCGCCGAACTTGTCCGCCACCATGCCGGCAAAGATGCCCGAAAGGCCCCAGGCGATGTTCTGTATGGCCAGCGCGAAGGAGAAGGTTTCCCGGCTCCAGTCCCGCGCGAGCGTGATGGGCTGCAGCCAGAGCCCGAAGCCGTGCCGGATACCCATGGAGAGGGTGACGATGGCCGCGCCAAATAGCAGGACCTGGGCGGTGGACAGAGTCCGCGGAGCGCTGTGCATCCCCTGAATATAGCCAACTTGGTGCAGGGCGTGGAGCCGGGCGACAGGCCGGCGGATCCGGTGATTCTTCACGATGTCGCGGTCTGATGGATCGGATATCCCCATTCGGCTGGATAAAAAACCAGTTGTTTGGGGTGCCCGGACTACAATCTGCGCGCTATGGCAGTGAAACCCCCGTCCGACTATTCCGAAGCCTCTATCCGCGTGCTCAAGGGCCTGGAGCCGGTGAAGCAGCGGCCCGGGATGTACACGCGCACCGACAACCCGCTGCATGTCATCCAGGAAGTGCTCGACAACTCCGCCGATGAAGCCCTGGCCGGCCATGGCAAGAAGATCCGCGTCACCCTCCATCAAGATGGCTCGGTGTCGGTCGAGGACGACGGCCGCGGCATCCCCTATGGGCTGCATCCCCAGGAAAATGCGCCGGTCATCGAACTGGTGTTCACCCGTCTGCACGCGGGCGGCAAGTTCGACAAGGGCAGCGGCGGCGCCTACAGTTTTTCGGGGGGCCTGCACGGTGTGGGGGTGAGTGTCACCAATGCACTTGCCATCCGACTGGAAGCCACCTCCTACCGCGACGGCATGGTGGCCCGTATGGTGTTCGAAGCCGGCGACGTCACCGAGCCGCTGGCGGTGCGCAAGGCCGCCGAGGGCGACCGCAAGACCGGCACCTCGGTCCGTGTGTGGCCGGACGCGAAGTATTTCGAGTCCCCGGCCCTGCCCATGCCCGAGCTGGTGCACCTGCTGCGCAGCAAGGCGGTGCTCATGCCCGGCGTCACCGTCACCCTGTTGGTCGAGAAGACCCGTGACACCCAGAGCTGGATCTACAAGGCCGGCCTGCGCGACTACCTCCTGCAGGCGCTCCCGGCCGATCCGGTCATCCCCTTGTTCGAAGGCGAGGCATTTGCCGACGCCAGCAGCGACAGCTTTGCCGAGGGGGAGGGGGCGCAGTGGTGCGTGGCCTTCACCGAAGACGGCAACCCGGTGCGCGAGAGTTACGTCAACCTGATCCCCACCAGCGCCGGTGGCACCCATGAAAGCGGCCTGCGCGATGGTCTTTTCCAGGCCGTCAAGGGTTTCATCGAGCTGCATGCACTCGCCCCCAAGGGGGTCAAGCTGCTGCCCGAGGATGTCTTTGCCCGGGCCAGCTATGTTCTTTCGGCCAAGGTGCTGGACCCTCAGTTCCAGGGCCAGATCAAGGAGCGCCTCAATTCCCGCGACGCGGTGCGGCTGGTGTCCGGTTTCGTGCGTCCGGCGCTCGAGCTGTGGCTCAACCAGCATGTCGACTACGGCCGCAAGCTGGCCGAACTCGCCATCCGGGCCGCCCAGACCCGCCAGAAGGCCGGCCAGAAGGTCGAGAAGCGCAAGGGCTCCGGCGTGGCGGTGTTGCCGGGCAAGCTCACCGATTGCGAGAGCCGCGACCTGGCCCACAACGAGGTGTTCCTGGTCGAGGGCGATTCCGCCGGCGGCAGTGCCAAGATGGGCCGTGACAAGGAAAGCCAGGCCATCCTGCCCCTGCGCGGCAAGGTGCTCAACACCTGGGAGGTCGAGCGGGACCGCCTGTTCGCCAACACCGAGATCCATGACATCGCGGTGGCCATCGGCGTGGACCCGCATGGCCCGAACGACACGCCGGACCTCTCCGGCCTGCGGTATGGCAAGGTGTGCATCCTCAGCGACGCGGACGTCGACGGCTCGCACATCCAGGTGCTGCTGCTGACGCTCTTCTTCCGGCACTTCCCCAAGCTCATCGAGTCCGGCAACGTGTACGTCGCCCGTCCGCCGCTGTTTCGCGTCGACGCACCCGCACGCGGCAAGAAGCCCGCCTCCAAGGCCTATGCGCTCGACGAAGGCGAACTGACCGCCATTCTCGACAAGCTGCGCAAGGAAGGCGTGCGCGAGAACGCCTGGACGATCAGCCGATTCAAGGGCCTGGGCGAGATGAACGCCGAGCAGCTCTGGGACACCACGCTCAACCCGGACACCCGCCGTCTGCTGCCGGTGCACCTGGGTGCGGTCGATTTCCAGCAGACCGAGGCCCTGATCACCAAGCTCATGGGCAAGGGCGAGGCGGCGGCGCGGCGCGAACTGATGGAATTGCACGGCGACTCGGTCGAGGTGGACGTATGACGGGCCGCAGCGCGCTTCGGTGGGTGCGCCGCGCGGCGCTGGCCGGCGCAATGCCCTTCATGGCCAGCACGCCGGTGTGGGCCGACGTCTGGGCCTATGTCGACGAGAAGGGCATCGCGCATTTCGCCTCCGAGCGCGTCGACGCACGCTACGAGCTGTTCTTCCGCAACACCGAGACCTTCGACACCACCCGGGATCCGCCGCCGGCCGAGCCCGAGCCCGATCCCGAGCCGGTGCAGGCCGTGGCGCCCGAGCCGATGGCGCCCAACAAGCTGATTGCCTTCTTCCAGGTGTCGCCCACGTTCCAGCACGTGCGCCAGCACATGCGCGACGCCTCTGCCGATCACAACATCGACTTCGAACTGCTGCAGGCCCTGATCGCTGCCGAATCCGGATTCAATCCCACAGCGGTGTCCCCCAAGGGCGCCATCGGCCTGATGCAGATCATGCCGGCCACCGCCCGCCGTTATGGCGTGGATGGTGACCGCACGATGGCCCTCGAGCGCAAGCTCGTCGACCCCAAGACCAACATCCGCACCGGCACCCGCTACCTGCGCGACCTGATCAACATGTTCCCCGGCCAGCTGGAGCTGGCGCTCGCCGCCTACAACGCCGGTGAGGGTGCGGTGCAACGGGCCGGCAACAAGATCCCCAACTTCAAGGAAACGCAGAACTACGTCAAGACCGTGATGCAGCTCTACACCGTGCTCAAGCCGCCCGCGCCCGTGCCCGAGATCGTGTTCCGGCCCTCCCTGTCGCGCGTACGGCCCGCCGCTCCGGCACGTCCCGTCATCCGGGGTGGCGCCATGAACCGCGGGAACATGCCCTCCGGCCTGGCCCCCGTGGCACCTCCCAAGATCGAATCCGAGAACTGATGCCCTCCAGCGACCAACCCACGCTCGACTTCTCCCCCGGCAACTCCGGCGACGACAACCTCAACCTGGCCAGTTACGCGCAACGCGCCTACCTCGAATACGCCCTGAGCGTGGTCAAGGGCCGGGCGCTGCCGGATGTGTGCGATGGCCAGAAGCCGGTCCAGCGCCGCATCCTGTATTCCATGTCGCGCATGGGCCTGGGTTTTGGCGGGGCCAATGGCGCGGTGGGTGCCAAACCCGTCAAGTCCGCGCGGGTGGTGGGCGATGTGCTGGGCCGCTTTCACCCGCACGGCGACCAGGCCGCCTATGAAGCCCTGGTGCGCATGGCGCAGGATTTCTCGCAGCGCTACCCGCTGATCGACGGGCAGGGCAACTTCGGCAGCCGTGACGGCGACGGTGCTGCCGCAATGCGCTACACCGAAGCCCGCCTGGCCCGCATCACCAGCCTGCTGCTCGACGAGATCGACGAAGGCACGGTCTCCTTCATTCCCAACTACGACGGCTCCACCGAGGAGCCGATGCAGTTGCCGGCGCGCCTGCCTTTCGCGCTGCTCAATGGCGCCAGCGGCATCGCGGTGGGTCTGGCCACCGAGATTCCCAGCCACAACCTGCGCGAGATCGCTTCGGCGTGCGTGGCACTGATCCGTACGCCCGGCCTCGCCGACGACGAACTCGCAAGCCTCATCCCGGGCCCGGACTACCCCGGCGGGGGACAGATCATCAGCCCTGCGGCCGACATCGCCGACGCCTACCGCAGCGGCCGCGGCTCCCTGAAGGTCCGCGCGCGCTGGAAGATCGAGGACCTGGCCCGCGGCCAGTGGCAGCTGGTGGTGACCGAACTGCCGCCCAATGTCAGCACCCAGCGCGTGCTCGAGGAGATCGAGGAGCTCACCAACCCCAAGGTCCGGGCCGGCAAGAAGGCCTTGTCCCAGGACCAGACCCAGCTCAAGGCGAGCGTGCTGGCGGTGCTCGATGTGGTGCGCGACGAGTCCTCCAAGGACGCTGCGGTGCGCCTGGTCTTCGAGCCCAAGAGCAGCCGCATCGGGCAGCAGGAACTGATCACCACGCTGCTGGCCCATACCAGCCTGGAAAACTCGGCGCCGATCAACCTCACGATGGTCGGGCTGGATGGCCGGCCGACGCAGAAGTCGCTGCGCCAGATGCTGCTGGAGTGGATCGAATTCCGCCACCAGACCATCGAGCGGCGCTCCCGCCACCGCCTGGCGAAGGTGCTGGACCGCATCCACATCCTCGAGGGCCGGCAGCTGGTGCTGCTCAACATCGACGAGGTGATCGCCATCATCCGCCAGTCCGACGAGCCGCGCCAGGCGCTGATGGCGCGATTCGCGCTGTCCGAGCGGCAGGCCGAGGACATCCTCGACATCCGTCTGCGCCAGCTCGCGCGCCTGGAGGCGATCAAGATCGAACAGGAGCTCAAGGCCCTGCGCGAGGAGCAGAAAAGGCTCGACGACATCCTGGGCAGCCCGGCAGCCCTGCGCCGCCTGATGGTGCGCGAGATAGAGGCCGACGCGAAGCTGTTCGGCGACGCGCGCCGTACGCTGATCCAGGCCGACAAGCGCGCCGTGGTCGAAGTGCGGGTGGTGGACGAACCGGTGACGGTGGTGGTCAGCGACAAGGGCTGGGTGCGCGCCCGCACCGGCCACGGCCATGACCCGGCCAGTTTTGCATTCAAGTCGGGCGATGGCCTGCACGGCACCTTCGAATGCCGCACGGTGGACACCCTGCTGGTGTTCGGCAACCGGGGCCGGGTGTATTCGGTTCCGGTGTCGATGCTGCCGGGTGCCCGGGGGGACGGACAGCCGGTCACGACCCTGATCGACCTGGAGCCCGGCACCCAGTTGTCCTGGTATTACGCGGGCCCTGCGGGCGCTACGCTGTTGCTGTCCGGTTCCGGCGGCTACGGGTTCCTGGCCAGTGTGGAGCAGATGAGCTCGCGGCTCAAGGCCGGCAAGGCCTTCATCACCTGCGCTGAGGGGGAGACCGTGACCCGCCCGTCACCCGTGTCGGGCGGGTCAGGTGCCACGCCCCTGGCGCCCGCCACGCATGTGGCCTGCGCGTCGACAGGTGGTCGCATCCTGAGCTTCGGGATCGGAGAACTCAACGCCATGGCCAACGGTGGCCGGGGCCTCAAGCTGATCGACCTGGAGGCCCTGGACACGCTGGCCGGTGCCGCCGCCTACACCCGCAGCGTGCGCATCGACGGTGTCGGCCGCGGCGGCAAGCCGCGCGACGAAACCCTGGAGATCCGCAGCCTGAACAACGCCATGGCCGGGCGGGCGCGCAAGGGAAGGGCGGCCGACCTTGGCTTCAAACCGACCGGCATCGTGCGCGTGGTGTAGATCCCTACGCGCCCGGGTCCGATCAGTGTGCCCTGCTCAGGGGGCGTGAATCCTGTCATCCGGTGTTGGTACGGTGCAACAAAAACTGCGTCTGCGCCGCAATCAACCGATGGGCACTGCCGCTCGTAGTACATTGACGCCCAAGCCGAGGTTAATCTGAAGTTCCAGGTCACTGCGTAGTCACGCAGTGACGTAACCTCCTTGTTTCTATTGATGATTTTCACTCTTAGGGAGTGATTTGTCATTACTTTTTGTAGTCACTAAATTAGTCTGAAGTTCCGCCGTATGAAGCGCGAGTTTGTCCTTATGTGACGCGGGTTTGCAGCGGATTAGGGGTTCCGCGTTCTGTCTACAGGGTGATGTTCTCGATCAACTCGAATGCGCGTCGCTGCGCTG
>Ga0247831_1008538_pt1 | contig 10764 bp, 12 predicted proteins | sample LaCruzMarch2015__9_FD_192406 | JGI IMG/M metagenome (GOLD analysis project Ga0247831, IMG submission 192406) | Freshwater microbial communities from meromictic Lake La Cruz, Castile-La Mancha, Spain - LaCruzMarch2015_1m | ecosystem: Environmental > Aquatic > Freshwater > Lake | place: Spain...
GCAGCTGCAGCACGCGGTCGGACATGCCGCAAGGGTGTAGCACGCGACCTAGGGTCTGCGCCGTGACAGCGTGCATCCTGGCGATCGACCTGGGTACCGGTGGCCCGAAGGTCGCCGTGGTCGACGCGCTCGGCCGCACCCTCGCGTGGACCTCGCGACCAGTCGCCACGCACCTCGACGGTGATGCGGCCGAGCAGGACCCGGAGGAGATGTGGACGGCCGTCGTACAGGCGACGCACGCCACGATGGCCTTGCTGAGCCCGCGGCCGCCGCTCGCCGCGGTCGCTGTCACGAGCCAGTACATGAGCACCGTCCCCGTGGCGGCCGACGGCACCCCCACCGGGCCCTGCATCCTCTGGATGGACACGCGTGGCGCCGCACACAGCCGATCCCTGTTGACCGAGGCGTCGTTCGGGTTGTTCGTCGAGCGCCATGGGCTGATCCCGTTGCCGAGTGGCAACGACAACGTCGCACATGCCCACGTGCTGCAGACGCGTCATCCCGACGCGTACGACCGGGCCGTGGCCCTCGTCGAGCCGATGGACTACCTGAACGCACGGCTCACCGGTCGAGTGCGGGCGACGCAGTCGACCACCTTCGGTCAGCTCGTGTGTGACAACCGAACCTGGGGCGTCACCGAGTACGACCCCGAGCTCGTGGCCGCCACTCGCCTCGACCCGTCGAAGCTGGCGCCGCTCGCCCCGATGAACGGTTTCGTCGGCGAGGTCACGACGGCCGTCGCCGCCGAGCTCGGCATCGCCGCCGGCACACCGGTGGCCGTCGGGACGATCGACTCGATCACCTCGGCCGTCGGCTCCGGCGCCACGGGGCCGGAGGCTGGCAGCGTCATCATCGGCACGACGTCGGTGATGGTGAGCCACATCCACCAGCACCGCGGCGACATCGGCTCGGGGATCCTCGCCGTGCCGAGTCCCCTGCCGGGCCGCTACTACGTGATGGCCGAGAACGGCCTCGGTGGCCGAGCGCTCGAGTGGGCGGCGCGGCTGTTCGGCTACGGCGACGACATCGGCGGCGCCGTGCGCGAGGCCGACGAGGTGCCGCCCGGTGCCGACGGGGCGCTCTGCCTGCCCTGGCTCCTCGGCACGATCGCACCGTCACCGAACGACGACGTGCGCGGGGCGTTCACGGGCCTCGGTCTGCACCACGACCGACGGCACCTCGTCCGCGCCACCATGGAGGGCGTGGCGCTCACGCTCGGTTGGCTGCGGCCACAGGTCGAGGACTTCGTCGGCGCCGCCTGGCCCTTCCTGCGGTTCGGTGGTGGCGGCGCGCAGAGCGACCTGTGGGCGCAGGCGCTGGCCGATGCCCTCGACCGTCCGGTGCACCAGCTCGCCCAGCCGCGCGCCACGAACGCACGTGGCGCAGCCCTGCTCGCCCTCGCCGACCTCGGCCACGTCGACATCGACGACGTGCCGAGGCTGATCGAGGTGGCTGCGGTCCGTGATCCCGACCCGTCGCAACGGCAGCGCGTGGCGGCGGCGCTGGACCACCTGAGCCGGCTGCACCCGGTGCTCACGACGCTCCGCTGACGTCTCCGCCCCCGCCCGGCCGTGGGATGCCACGGCGCCCGCGGGCCTAGTGTCGCCGCATGAGCTCGACGACGATCACCCCCGGAGTTCCGGACGTGACCGGGCCTCGAGTCCCCTTCACCGTGCTGTTCGACGACGACACCACGACCGACGGCATGCCGCTGCACCCCCGATTCGCCGAGGCGTACGCGGGGGAGTGGCGCATCCCCGAGCCCCGCGACGGCAGGCCGTACACGACGATCAACTTCGTCGTGTCGCGCGATGGCCGGATCTCCTACGCCGAGCCCGGGGCCATCGGCGGCTCGACGGTGGCCGCCGGGTCGCACCCCGACCTCTGGCTGATGGGCCTGCTCCGCGCCCGGTGCGACGCCATCCTCATCGGCGACGGCACCGCACGGGCCGAACCCGACCACGTGTGGACACCGACGTACCTCGGCGATGTCGACGCCCCGGCCTTCGAGTGGCTGCGTGCCGCCGAGCGCAGGCGGCCCGTGGCGCTTCACGTCCTCTGCTCGCTCACCGGCGAGATCGAACGCCACTGGGCGGCGGTGCAGCGCGACGACGTCGAGTTGGTCGTGGCCACCACCGCCGGCGGCGCCGAGGTGGCCCGCTCGCGCCTTGCCGGCCGCGCCGGCACCGAGGTAGTCGCATTCGGCGACGACCGGGTCGACACCGCAGCGCTTGGCCGCTGGCTGCTCGCAGAGCGCGACGTCCGGTCGTTGCTGTGCGAGGGCGGCCCGCACCTGTACGGGTCGATGCTCGCCGACGGCGCGGTCGACGACGAGTTCGTCACGCTGTCGCCGGTCATCGTCGGCGGCATCGCGACGTCCGGCGCACGTCGGCCGAGCCTCGTCGAAGGCATCGGGTTCGAGCCAGGGAACTCGCCGACGGCGAGACCGATCAGCCTCCGTCGCGCCGGCGACCATCTGATGGTGCGGTCACAGGTCGTTTCCGCCCACCTGTCGGACCACGAGGCCGAGCACATCTGAGCCACGCGCCTCAGCGCGCACCTAAGGTGACCCGATGGGCCTCTTCCCGTATGCCGATCGCTACCCCGTCGTCCGCACGTTCCCCGAGCAGGGCCGGCCGCGCAGTGAGATCCTCGCCGAGATCGAGGCGATGTCGGCCGCCGAGGACGCGAACGCCGACGAGGGCTTCATCAGCGGCTCGATCTACTCGGGCGACCACGAGCACTACGCCTTCCTGAACGAGGTGTTCGGCCACTACAGCCACGCCAACGTGCTGCAGCGTGACGTCTACCCGAGCGCCACCCGCTTCGAGGGCGAGATCATCGCCATGGCGGCCGACGTGATGCACGCCCCCGAGCGGTGCGGCGTGCTCACGAGCGGCGGCACCGAGAGTCTCATGGACCCACTGCTCGTCTACCGCGAGTGGGGTCGCGAGCGGGGCATCACCAACCCCAACGTCGTCCTGCCGGTCACCGCGCACCCGGCGCTCGACAAGGGTGCCCACTACTTCGGCATCGAGCTCCGCAAGGCCGCCGTCACCGACGGCTTCGTCGCTGACATGACGTCGATGCGCTCGCTCATCGACGAGAACACCGTCGCGCTGGTGGGCAGCGCTGGCTCGTACCCGCACGGCGCGATCGACCCGATCGGCGAGCTGAGCGACCTGGCGCTCGAGCGCGGCATCAACCTCCACGTCGACGGCTGCCTCGGCGGGTTCGTGCTGTGCTGGGGCGAGGCGCTCGGGATCGACGTGCCGGTGTTCGACTTCCGTCATGCTGGCGTCACCTCGATCAGCGCTGACACCCACAAGTACGGGTTCGGCCTGAAGGGCTCGAGCGTGCTGCTGTACCGCTCCACCGAGCTGCGCAGGCTGCAGTACTTCGTCGTGCCGGACTGGCCGGGCGGCGCCTACACGTCGCCGGGCATGAGCGGCTCGCGTTCGGGCGGTATCATCGCCGCCGCCTGGGCGGCCATGGTGAGCCTCGGCCGCGAGGGCTACCTCGAGATCGCTGCCGACATCTTCGCGACTGCGGCTCGGCTCCGGGCCATCATCGGCGAGCACCCCGAGCTGCGCGTGTTGGGCGACCCGCTCTTCAACGTCGCGTTCGCCGCGTCCACTGCGGCGCATGGCTACGACGACGAGCCGATCGACATCTTCCACGTCAACGACTCGCTCGCCGCCAACCGCTGGCGCCTCAACGGCCTGCAGCTGCCGCCGGCCGTGCACTTCTGCATCACGCGCCCCAACACGATGCCAGGAGTCATGGACCGCTTCGCCGCCGACCTCCACGAGGCGGTCGGCTATGCCCGCGAGCGTCGCGGCACGCCGCCGCGCTCGGGCGCCATGTACGGCGGCGGCGGCGCGAGCGTTCCCCGCGACAAAGTGGCGGCCGGCATGGTCGGCTGGCTCGACGCCACCCAGTCCCTCCCCCCCGCCTGACCCCCGGGAACTTTGTCGTTGAGGTGTCGACCAGCAACACCTCAACGACGCGGAAGCGAATCGGATCGGTGCCGGATATGGTCCGGCTGCCGGCTTCCCCCTGCGACTCCTCGAAACGCGGAGGTTGGGATGCCCACGTTCCACCCGTCATTGATCGCTCACATGCGCACGCACCACGGCATCGTGGGAACGACGACGCTGCGAGAAATCGGACTCACTCGCTCGCAGTTGAGAGCCCTGGTCGACTCCCACGAACTGGTGCGGCTGCACGAGGGCGTCTACCGCCACGCGCTGTGGCCGGACACGTTCGAGGCTCGATGCGCAGCCGCCTGCGCCGCCGACCCGTCGGTGGTCATCTGCTGCGGCGGAGCCGGCCGGCTCCTGCAGTACCGCTCGTGCAGTCATGTGCCGCTGCACGCCACGTCCACCAGCACCGCCGTGGTGGTCGACGGGATTCCCCTCCACCGCTGCCCGGTGATGCCCGCAGATCACGTCATCGACCGCGGCGACGGAATCCGACTCACGGCTCCCCGTCGATTCGTGTTCGACATCGCCAAGCACGTGAGTTGGACGCAGCTCGAGAGCATCATCGAACAGGGTCTTCGTCGTCACGACTTCGACGTACCAGCGCTCTACGCGACCGGCCGACTGCTCTGTCGCCAGGGTCGGGCCGGCTCGGCGCTGTTCGGCGCCGTGCTCCGATCGCGACCCGCCTGGCGCCGTCCGGTCGACTCGCACCCCGAACTGGTGCTCCTGTCGGCCCTCGCTAGCGCCGGCCTCCACCTGCAGACACAGGTCGAGCTCCGGCTCCCCGACGGCACCGTCGTGCACCCCGATCTCGGTGATCCGGCGATCGGGTTCTACATCGAGATCGACGACCACGAGTGGCACGGCGGTCGGCTCGATGCCCGTTACGACGACCACCGCGACCGGCTCGTGCGTCTCGGCGGGGGATGGGTCGAGCGCGTGAGCACCGACGATCTCCGTCCCCCGAGGCCCGAACTGGTGCGTCAACTCATCGACGCCCACCGTCGGCAGGCATCTCTGTCGATCGCGTTGCGCTGACCGGCACCTCAGCGACAAAGTTGCTGGGGGTTGATGTGCGTGGCACGTGGGTTTGTTCGCGCATTCACATGGCCTGGTAGCGTCGGCCCCGATGTCAGACTTCCTTCGCGACTACCTCACCGTGGTCTGGTTCGGCGCCATCGCACTCGTGCTCGCCGGGCTGCTGCTCGGTGTGGCCGCCATCGTTCGGCCCGACAAGCCCACGCGTCAGAAGGTCATGGCCTACGAGAGCGGTGTCGACCCCGTCGGCACCGGCTGGTCGCAGAGCCAGATCCGCTACTACATCTTCGCCCTGCTCTTCGTCGTGTTCGACGTCGAAGCCGTCTTCATCTTCCCGTGGGCCACGCAGCTCGAGCGGTATGCGCTGTTCGGCCTCGTCGAGATGGGTATTTTCGTCTTCGTCCTGCTCCTTGGCCTCGTGTATGCGTGGCGCAAGGGCGTACTGCGCTGGGTGTGATCACATGGGTCTTGTCGACAAAGGGCGCATGCCCAAGCCACTCACGTCCCTGTTCAACCTGGGCCGCTCCTACAGCCTCTGGGTGTACCAGTGGGGCCTCGCGTGCTGCGCGATCGAGATGGGTGCCGCGTTCGGTTCGCCCCGTTACGACGTGATGCGCCTCGGGGTCATCCCGCTGCCCGCCAGCCCCCGCCAGGCCGACCTCGTCGTCATCAGCGGCACGGTCACCGACAAGATGGCCCCGGCCATCCTGCGGCTCTACGAGCAGATGCCCGAGCCCAAGTACGTCATCTCGATGGGTTCGTGCGCCAACTGCGGTGGCCCGTACTGGGACAGCTACTCCGTCACCAAGGGCGTCGACCAGATCATCCCGGTCGACGTCTACGTGCCCGGATGCCCGCCCCGCCCGGAGGCGCTGCTCGAGGGCGTCGTGCTCCTGCAGCAGCGCATCAAGAACGAGGACATGGGCGCTCGCTGGCGCGGCGAGGGCCACAAGGCCATCGTTCGTGACCCGATCGTGGTCGGCGGTGGCCCCGTTGAGTGACACGACCGCCACCACCGAGACCGACGTCCCTGCGCTCCCCGGCGACGGTCTGCGCGAGGGCATCGTGGCCCAGCTCCGCTCCGACATCGGGGCCGGCCTCGTCGACACCCTGGTGAAGCCGGGCGTCGACGTGTGGGCACGCGTGGCCACCGAGTCGTGGCGCGACGCCGGCCTGGCGCTGCGCGAGTCCGGCTTCCACTACTTCTGCTTTCTCTCGGCCATCGACTGGCTGCCGAGCCCGTTCGGCCGCGGCGAGGACGACCCGAGCGCACCGCCGCCCGAGCGACGCACCGAGATCGTGCAGGGCTACACCGGCGGCAGCACCCGCTTCCAGGTCTTCGCCCGCCTCACCGACATCCAGCGGCACGTCGGGATCACCATCAAGGCCGACGTCCCCGACGACGAGCAGGTCGTCGACAGCTGGACCAGCGTGTTCGCCGGTGCGGACTGGCACGAGCGCGAGACGCACGAGATGTTCGGCATCTCGTTCCGCGGTCACCCCGATCTGCGCAATATGTACCTGCCCACCGACTTCGAGGGCCATCCGCTCCGCAAGGACTTCCCGCTGCTCGCCCGCATCGTGAAGCCGTGGCCGGGCATCGTCGACGTCGAGCCGTTGCCGGGTGAACCCGAGGAAGCCGACACAGAGGGGAATGGTGAGTGACGTGACCGATCTGATCGATCGCCAGAAGCTCAGCTACATCGCCGCACAGGCCGCCGACGCACGTCTCAACGTCGAGCTCGAGACCGAGGGCATGACCCTCAACATCGGCCCGCAGCACCCGGCCACGCACGGCACGCTGCGCATCATCGCCCGCCTCGACGGCGAGCAGGTCATCTGGGCCGACCCCTCGGCCGGCTACATGCACCGCGGTTACGAGAAGCTCACCGAGGTTCGCACCTACCCGCAGGTGAACACGTTGATCAACCGCATCGACTGGCTGGGCAGCTTCGCCAACGAGGTGCCGTTCATCCTCGCCGCCGAGCAGCTCATGGACATCGAGGCGCCGGCCCGCGCCCAATGGATCCGGGCGATCTTCTTCGAGCTCAGCCGCATCGCCAACGTGTCGCTGTTCCTCGGTGACCTCGGCGTGCAGCTCGGCGCAATCACGCCCGTCTTCATGGCGTTCCGCGACCGCGAGTACGTGCTCAACCTCATCGAGAGCGCCACGGGCGGCCGCTTCCACCCGAACTTCGACCGCATCGGTGGCCTCAAGGACGACCTGCCCAAGGGCTGGATCGACGAGACCAAGCAGGTCATGAAGAAGCTGCGGAACTTCTGCGACGAGATCGAGACGTTGCTGTTCGGCAACGAGATCTTCCAGAGCCGCACCCGTGGCATCGGCGTCATCCCCGCGAACGTCGCGCAGTCCTACGGACTCAGCGGCGCGAACCTCCGCGCCAGCGGCGTCGACTGGGACCTGCGTCGCGACCAGAAGATCGCCCTGCCCTACGACAAGGTCGACTTCAAGGTCTGGACGCACCCGGACGGCGACGCGTTCGCTCGCTGCTGGGTCCGGCTCCAGGAGACGCGTGAGGCCACCCTCATCGTCGACCAGCTCCTCGACGGCATCCCGTCGGGTCCGGTCATGGCCAAGGTCCCCCGCATCATCAAGGTGCCCGAGGGCGAGGCCTACGTCAGCACCGAGAACCCGCTCGGCGAGATGGGCTACTACGTGGTGAGCCAGGGCGACCTCGGCCCGTTCCGCGTGCGCATCCGCACCGCCAGCTTCAACAACATCTCGATCGTGCCGTGGGTGCTGCGCGGGGTGTTCGTCCCCGACATCATCACCATCCTGGCCTCGCTCTACTTCATCCTCGGAGACATCGACAAGTGATCGCAGTCGACCTCCCGTACTGGGCGCAATCGCTGCTCCGCGTTCTTGGCGGCACCGTGGCGGTGCTGCTTCCCGCAGGCACCATCGTGTACCTGTTCCTGTTCAAGATGATGAGCTTCATGCAGAGCCGCCTCGGCCCCATGGAGGCCGGCCCCTACGGCTCGATGCAGCTGTTCGCCGAGGTCGGCAAGTGGCTGCAGAAGGAAGACATCCAGCCCGAGAACGCCGACAAATCGGTCTTCAAGATGGCGCCGCTGGTCGTCCTGCTCAGCACGTTCCTGTTGGTGGCCGCCGTGCCGTTCGGGCCCGACGCGTACTTCACCGACTTCGAGGCCGGCGTCTTCTACGCCCTGGCCGTCAGCTCCATCAGCGTGCTGGGCATCCTGATGGCCGGCTGGAGCAGCGCCAACAAGTACTCGCTCCTCGGTGGCCTCCGTGCCGCCGGACAGCTCATCGCCTACGAGCTCCCGATGGTGCTTGCGGTCGTCGGCGTGGTCATCCAGGCCGGCACGATGAACTTCCAGGGCATCGTGCTGCAGCAGAACACCGGCAGCATCTTCGGATGGGACGGCATCGGCAACCCCTACATCCTCACCCAGTTCGTCGGGTTCTTCGTGTTCATGATCGCCGTGCAGGCAGAGCTCACGCAGACCCCGTTCGACATGCCGATCGCAGAGTCCGAGCTCGTGTCTGGCTACATGACGGAGTACTCGGGCTTCCGCTTCCTCATGTTCTTCATCGCCGAGTTCGCCACCGCTGGCGTGTTCAGCCTCATTGCATCGGTCCTCTTCCTCGGCGGCTGGGGCATCCCGTTCAGCTGGTTCGGCTGGACCACCGCCGATTCGGTCGACAACTGGATGAACGTGGTGGGCCCGCTCATCATGATCACCAAGATGATGGCGCTGGCGTTCATCATCATGTGGGTGCGCTTCAGCTACCCCCGCTTCCGTGAAGACCAACTGCAGCGGTTCGCGTGGAAGGTCCTCATCCCCGTGTCGCTCGTCAACATCATGTTCACCGCGATCCTGAAGGTGGCCTTCTGATGCCCAGCAAGCCGCAGGTGCCGGGTCTCGTCAAGGGTCTCGGCGTCACGTTCAACACGATGATGCAGACCATCAAGCCGAAGAAGTTCGGCGGCGGTGCAGCGACGGTCCAGTACCCGCGCGAGAAGGAGGCTCCGACCGCACGTGCCCGCGGGGTCATCGCCCTTCGCGAGGACAACTGCACGTCGTGCATGCTCTGCGCCCGTAGCTGCCCGGACTGGTGCATCTACATCGAGGGCCACAAGGAGCTCGCACCGCCGCGCCGCGCCGGTGGTGCCCCCCGCAAGGTCAACAAGCTCGACCGCTTCGACATCGACTACGCCCTGTGCATGTACTGCGGCATCTGCGTCGAGGTGTGCCCGTTCGATGCGCTCTTCTGGAGCCCCGAGTACGAGTACAGCGAGCCCCGCATCGCCGACCTGCTTCACGACAAGGAGAAGCTCGGCGAGTGGATGGAGACTGTCCCCGAGCAGCCCGAGCTCGAAGCCGGCGCGGAGAAGAAGAAGAAATGAGCGCCGTCGTCCTTGCCTCCGACATCGAGGTGGCCCAGAACATCGGCTTCGGGATCATCGCCACGATGATGATCGTCGGCGCCCTCAAGGTCGTCACCAGCAAGAACGTCGTGCACGCCGCCCTCGCCCTCGTGGTCGTGCTCGCCGGTGCCGCCGCCCAGTATCTGCTGCTCGCCGCCGAGTTCGTGGCCATCACCCAGGTGCTGGTCTACGTCGGCGCCGTCATGGTGCTGTTCCTGTTCGGTGTCATGCTCACTCGCGCCAAGCTCGGGGTCGACACCGAGCTGAACAACAAGAACTACCTCCTCGGTGTGCCGGTGGCGCTGCTCATGCTGGGTGTCATGGTGTACGTGCTGCTCGACGGCTTCGGCGACACCCGCCTGCCGGCCGACCGCGAACCCGTGCCGATCTGGGAGCTCAGCGACAGCATCTTCAAGCCGTACCTGCTGCCGTTCTGGGCGCTTTCGTTCGTGCTCCTCGCCGCCGTCATCGGCGCCATCGTGCTGGCCCGGAAGGACTGAGGCGCCATGCTCGTCGTCAACTTCCTCCTCCTCGGCGCGGTCCTGTTCTGCATCGGCATCTACGGCGTCATCGCCCGCAGAAACGCGGTCATGGTGCTCATGAGCATCGAACTGATCCTCAACTCGGTGAACCTCAACCTGCTGGCCTTCAGCCAGTTGCACAGCAACGTCGACGGCAACACCTTCGCGCTCTACATCATCGCGGTGGCGGCCGCCGAGGTCGGCGTCGGCCTTGCGCTGGTGCTGCTCGTCTACCGCAACCGCAAGAGCATCTCGCTCGACGAACTCTCCGAGATGAAGGGCTGACCCATGCTGGCAGAGACTGCAGCAGCGGCCACCTCCGGGTGGTTCCTCGAGCACGCGTTCCTCATCCCGGTCATCCCGGCGGTCGCGTTCTTCATCATCATCTTCTTCGGCAAGCACTTGCCCAAGCAGGGCAGTGAGGTCGGCATCCTCAGCATGGTGTCCGGTCTGGTGCTCGCCGTCGGGGCCACCTGGCAGTGGATCCAGCGGGTCGACTCGGTCGGCGGCGCCGAAGAGGGCGGCGCCATCGCCCGCGGCATGTACGGCTTCGCCCGAGGCCTCGTGCCCCGCGCCGCCGAAGGTGCCGAGCCCTACGTCGAGCCCGTCATCCGGCACTGGACCTGGTGGCAGAGCGGCGGCACCGAGTTCGGCCTCGGGCAGCACATCGACGGCCTTGCCGTCATGCTGCTGCTGCTGGTCACGTTCATCTCGACGCTGGTCCAGATCTTCTCGCTCGACTACGTGCGCGGCGACCGCCGGTACACACACTTCTTCGCCAGCCTCACGCTCTTCAGCGCCGGC
>Ga0247831_1008540_pt1 | contig 10762 bp, 19 predicted proteins | sample LaCruzMarch2015__9_FD_192406 | JGI IMG/M metagenome (GOLD analysis project Ga0247831, IMG submission 192406) | Freshwater microbial communities from meromictic Lake La Cruz, Castile-La Mancha, Spain - LaCruzMarch2015_1m | ecosystem: Environmental > Aquatic > Freshwater > Lake | place: Spain...
CTTAACAAACTCATCAGAAAACAAGACACTGTACCCTTCTTCGAAATTTTCCTAGAACGATACCAGTTTGATGTTGATAAAGCTCAAGCAGAACTTAGAGACCATCAAAAATCATTAACAATAGCTAAAGAGCTATACAAAATATTCAAACTCGATCAACAAGTACAATCAAATCCATACGATGCTGCTAGAATGTCAACATTCTACCAGATGCTCGACTCAATCAACGTAAGAAAGTAAGATGGTATTACCAAGAGAAACAATTCACCGTGGTGCAGACAACCACTGTTCTGAATGCAAGAAAGAACTTAAACTTGAAGTTCTAATGTCCAATGCAGGCTATTACATCGGTACACAATGTTGTTGTGGTCCTTACAGTAGAGAATCTCATTACTACCCAACTCGTAAAGCAGCTCAGCTTGCTCTCGATACAAACAAAATCAAATTCCGATAATGCCAAATCTACTAATCAATGCTGGTCCTGGTTGTGGTAAAACACACAGTATCACAGATGCTTACACCTACACCAAATCAGCTTCCCCAGAAAATTGGGCCAAGAGATTTGGACCAACAGACGAACAAGTTGCTATTTATGAGTGGACACGTTCTAACTGGAATGGTTGTAAGCAAGCACCAATCTACATGGCTTTCAATAATAATATTGTTGATGATATCTTAAAGAAAGCTCATCCAGATTGCAAAGACAACGTAAAAACTAACCACGGATGGGGTTATTACGTTATTCGTAAGAAGAAAGGTTATCTTCCTCTTATAAAAGACCGTGGAGAGAAAATTGTTCAACAGATTACACAACAACCTATCTTTTCACTCAAAAACAAGTTCGATTGGATTTCGTCCCTTCGATTTGTTGACAAGCTAAAGATGGAACTGTTGCCTGTATCTGAAGAAAACATGCACTACTTGCAAAACAAGTATTCAGACCTAGCTCCGTTCAAAATCCACAAAGATATTGTTCCTCAATGTAATCAACTCATTCAACGTATGAAAGAGTTTGACTACAAATCAGGAGTAAACCACACAGATCAACTCTGGTTGGCTTTATTCTTGCTACACGAACCAATGTTTGAATGGGGTTTTGTAGACGAATGTCAAGATTTGTCACCACTAGAACTAGAACTTGCACTACGTTTATGCAAGAATCTGATCTTTGTTGGTGATGAAAACCAAGGAGTTAACGCATGGAAGGGTGCCGATATCGAAGCTATTCCTAAGATTAGAAACGAATGTCACCAAGAATTAAGCCTCAAAACTTCGTTCCGACTACGTCCTAATCATGCTGAGTATGCTAATCGAATCAGACCTACAGCCAACATCAAAACTCTCCCAGGGAAACCGGACGGTATCCACACAAATGTCGATCAAAGTAATTTGTTTAGCTTGATCGAAGAAAAGTTAGACAAGAAACCTATGCTTCTTTGTCGATACAATGCTCCTTTGGTCAAACTTGCATTCAATTGCACAAAACGTGGTATTCCTGTTCGTATTACAGGTTCTCAAGTAATTGAAAACCTAATGCAAACAGTCAAGAACAGAAATGCAACTAGTATGTCTGATCTACAACACAAACTAGCTCAATTTGAGAAAATGTGTTTACAAAATGGTGACGACATGGCTAAAGAAGTCACCAAAGATAAGTTCGAAGCAATCCAATACATCCTAGAAGCTGCTGGTAGTATTGATGCATTCGAAACAATAGCTAAAGGACTACTAGCACCCCAGAAAAACAAGGATGCACTATCCTTGTTAACCATTCACAGATCGAAAGGACTTGAGAATGAAAACGTATTTGTAATCACACCAATGGAATCTTCAAAAGCAAAAACACCAGCACAGAAAGAACAAGAAAAAAATGTTCACTTTGTAGCTGCAACTCGGTCAAAAGAAAACCTTTACTTTGTGAGCTAGCGTGATAACACCCAACCTTAAACGAGCTTTTGATTACACTTCTGCTGGCATTGAACTAATAACTCATGCTTTAAGCAAAGAGGAAATGGTTCTAGCTGTTGCTAAAATGGCTAGAAAAGATACACAAAAGTATTCTCCCGTACTAGATGAATTTGTGTATTCAGAAGAAATTCTCAACGAAACTCTGCATCATTTACAAGCTGCTCGAAAGAACCTACTCATACTTGGAGTTAAACTAGGTGCCGAAGAAGATAGCCCGGAAATACCGACCGACTGATTCTCGTTACGATTCTTCTCTTGAAGAAAAGTTTCACAAGTTGTACCTAGACAACTGTACACCAACTGATCCATTTCCGACTGTACACTATGTAGTTCCGTTAGGTAAACCGGTAGTCAATTGGGAGATAGACTTCGCATTCATACCCCAGAAAATAGCAATAGAATTGCAAGGATGGGGAACAGGACACCTTTCGTATAAGGGTGTACTAAGAGACCAACAAAAACACAATGACCTTATTCTTGATGGTTGGCTTGTACTGTATTTTATGAGCTACCACGTAGACGACCACGTAGGACGACAAATTATGTTAAAAACTCTACACAAAGCATTGGAGATAAAAGGTGTTAAACGAACAACGGACGTTAATACTCCACCGAAAGGAAGTGTCTCAAGTTCTCGTCTCATTAACCTCGCAAGAAGGACAGGAGATTAAGAGCTTGTTATTTGCAGCCGGTGTGTACAACCACACTAAATACTGCAAAAAGATTGGAATGATAACGTCAAACTATCACAATATTCTTTCAGGAAATCGAACGTGCACCATCGATGTGTTAAACAGAATCCTGTCGGGGATAGGATACGAGGCACACAGCTCTACTACAATCCGAATACAACCCATCAATCCTGGAGAAGTTGTACCGGATGTGTACTCCAATATGGACGAAGACGAGTCTGCCTCAGATACGACGGAATCCGTTCCTACAGAAACGAAAAAGCCCCAAGAATTCTCTTTATTGGAGAGGCTCCTGGAACAACAGAAAACGCAACCGGAGTTCCATTTTCGGGTCATTCAGGACGAATCCTAACTCAAATCTTCGATTACACTCGAACAGCTTTCCAGATCCTAATTACTAACCTTGTTTGCTGCCAACCTAAAAACATTATTCTACCCGACTTCGGTAACATCGATAGTGTAGAACAGTTTGACAGGATAGAAGCCAACAAGAAAGTATTAGAGTTCGAAGAAATCAATCGAGAACCTAATCGATTAGAAATAATCTCATGTGCTTCCCATATAACTGAACTAGAGAAAGAATATCGTCCCCAGGGAATTGTGTTCCTCGGTTTAGTTGCAAAGAAAGCTAAGATTAGTTCAAACTGTCCAACACTTAGTTTACTTCATCCAGCAGCAATTGCTAGAGAAGAATACAAAGTACTACCCATGAAAAAAGAAGCTAGAAAGCTAGAAAGATTTATTCGTGACATCAGAGAAAGCACAAACAATTAAAGCAGGTAAATTTGAAGTATTATCAGGTACTTCAATGGACTTACCTAACCAACTTGGTGAATTAGCTATGAAAGCTGAAATTCAGAAAGCTAATGATTATCTTGTTAAACAAGAAAACGACCAAATAGCTAGAACAGCAATGATGCAACTTAGTTGGATCATGACCAACTTTGAATCGATTCTTCAAATGCGAAGAAATGTCAAACCAAACAACAGTCCTGTTCTACTATTCCCTAATGGTAAGATTCGTCTACCATCTATGGGAACCTACAGGTCAATTGAAGATGCTTACAAAGCACTAAAACGATCAAGTGGAGACCTCTCACACGAAACATTATGACCGACTACCAAATCAACTTTTTAATTGTCATGGCTTGTATTATCATCTTCTGTTTTATGTATACTGTTATTTGGCTAGGATTTTCTATTCTAGAACAACTAACAAAGTCTACAAAATGGATGGAAGAAATAGACAATCTAGACAAACACTTCGATGACTCTAAAGACGGAAGAAAGTATGAATAATGGAATGGAAATGGCAAGGTCCCCTTAACGGTGGAATAACACAATCCTTGATTCAGAAGTATTTAACAAACCCTTACACGTTTGTTCTATACTACGGTCTTGGTTTAGAAGAACCAGAAGAATATAACCAAAATCTTCTATGGGGTAATGTAATGCACAAGGGCTTAGAAATAGGCTTAATGCATCCAGAACCTATCAAAGAACAGATTGCTGTTATAGAACCAGTACTAAAGCTAGAAGCTAAGAAATGGTCGTACATAAACAATACGACTGTTCCATCAGTTATAGAAATGCTCAAGCTCTATGACGACAGCTACAAGCAATTATTCTACTACCCCCAGAAAAAGAATGGTGTAGAAACAGGTTTTCCAGAATACTACTGCAGAACTGAACAACAATTCAAAATTATTCATCGAACAGACAGTAACAATATTGTTAGTTTGATGGGAAAAATTGACGGTATTGGAATAACACCTTGCGGTACTCCTGTTCTAATCGAACACAAATGCAAAGGTTCTTACGACCCACTACAATTCAGAAAGGAAATTCACACTGATCTACAGCTTAACATTTACTGTAAAGCTAACAAGATCAACAAATACATTTACGACAACATCTTGATTCCAGAAACACAATGGAATTGTCCTGCTAGAGATATGATGGAACGTCACGAGTTCTATATTAAACGTCTCTACCATACCCACACTTGGGGAAGTTACCCTGTAGCTAGAAAAGCTTTTGCTTGGCTAGATCAATACACTGGAACACTCCCCCAGGAAGGAATCGAAGATTACTTCAAGATGACAGTTAATCCAATCATCGATCAAATAGTTGATCTGTACAATTATTGTTCAGAACCAGGATTTGATCCATTCGATTCCCGATGCTTTAACAAACTGTATTTCAATAGACCACTTCGTCTATTCGATCCAGCAAAAACTGACAAATTTAAGATGTCGTATTGGAACTACTTATCTGGTCAAATAGATAAGTCTGCTCTAGTACCAACCCAAGAACTGTTCAAAGAACTAAAAGGTGAAGGCTAGTGAAAAAGATTGATGCAATTAAATCTCAAGTAGAATCGATTGAAGCTCATATTGATTCACTTAGAAAATTGATTCAGGAATTTTACCCAAAAGAAAACTCATTACCTGATTCAATGATATTTAGTCGAGCACAACACTTAATCATTATGCATCAAAAGCTAGAACGAGAAGTAAAATGACGGGTGCATTAGAAGAATACCTTCGTCTTCAAGAGCGTAAAAAAGATCCTCTTTATCAAGTCAAAGAACTTTTCAAAGTTTTACGAGACTGCTATGATGGTGACGCAAAACATCTTGAACCAACTTGGGCTGCTATTCTTGGTCCTGTTTCTAAAACATTTCCAGAAGGTCCTAGCCACCACAAAACACAATTTTGTGAACAACTGTACGGTAACACAATCCAGTGTCCAGACTTTTCAAAATTACTTTTGAGTTTACGTTCAGGATGGAAAAATGAAGAAACGAGGTAGAATAGCCAAAACAGACACAAAGAAGAAGGTTGTTTATCTTCGATTAGATAAAGAACTTAAGCTACTGCAACTTCTAGTTGAAGAAGCAAATCAACTCCAAGTATCACTTAACACTCTTGTAACCCAGAAACTAAAAAAGCATTATGACATTAGCTCCAAAGAAACTACCTATTGATGGTTTAGGTACACCAGAACAAGTTGCGGCTGGTTTGAAATTTGTAGCAAACAATCCAGACGTTATCAATCTGTCGATTGGAAGTCCTACTGATGAAGGTAGCCAACAAGTTATTAACTTTGCTGAATCACAGAAACTCGATACACCTTTTCTAGCTGGCTTTCCTATGCTAGAAAGTGCACGTGTTAATATTCTTCAACAATTTCATGAAGCAGAAGGTGAAATTCCTTACCAAGAGTTTGTGCAGACAACTTTTGCGACAATCACAGACATCGACCTAAACACCGTCTGTGGTATTCTCAATCAACTTCATGCAGCTTACGGATTTATCTGTGAGTTTGTAGAATACCAAAACGAGTTAGACAAACACTATGAACTACAATCTTTTGTAGATCGAGACAATCCTGAACTACAACTTCAACAAAAGAAAGTAGAGAAAGAGATTGGAGACATGTGCTACTATGCGTTTATGTTGCACAACCTAACCACCCCAGGGACAGTGAGGGTGTCCGAAATTATTGTTTGTGAAAGCAAACAACACGCACAACAGATCATTGAAGACATAGCTGATCTTGTCAAGCGACAAATCTTCTATCGACATCAAGACATAGACTTCAACGGTCTAGGTTACAAACTGCTTCCTGCAATCAAATACTTTGCCTACACTGTAGGTAAACCACTTGAGTACTTCATTCTCCAAAACAAAACCAAACTTCAAAAACGATACCCTAAAGGAAAGTTTGACAGCAACGATGCCAGAGAAAAGAAAGACAACAACTCCTAAGTTTAAGTCTACACCGGTTTGTGGCCATGTACCGATTATTCTTGAAAGCACAAAAGAAGATAATCTGTATAGCTCACTATTTCAACTCACAGAAGATGAAATGAAAGCAATTTTGGGTTTAGTTGAATTAGAGCTACGTCCAATTACAACTTGGAAAGATCCTGATTTAATTCCAACCCCGGCTCTTCGTAAACTCCAAACTCGTCTTCGATCTGTCCTTCACACAATTAAACTTTCAAGAAAGAAAAATGAAGAAAACTCTTAAAGTTATTGCGTGTGGTTCTACTGTTTACCTTTTTAGATTGCACAACACAGAGCAAACTATTAAAGGTACAGTTTTACAAGTTTCTATCCAGTTCGACAAGATCACTTACGAAGTTGAATGGTGGAACGAAGCAACTAGATATAAAGCTTGGTTTGCTGAAAATTTAGTTCAAGCTCACATTAACGATTCAAACACTCAAACAATCGGATTTCACAATGGCTAGAGGTTTAGCGGGAGTAATCTACGGTAAAGAAGGGATGGGTAAAACCAGTCTTGGTTTACAATTTCCTGGACCAGTAACGTGTCTTTCTATCGGTGAGAATGGTTATCAATATCTTGAAGATGTCGGTGCTGTTCCACAAGATAGTATTGACATTCAAATCATAACTTTCGAACAACTTGTTGATCGTATCAAAAAATGTACTTCTGGTACACTCTTGTTCGATGGTTTGAAAGGAATTCAGAAGCTCGTATTCGATTATGTACTCAGAAAGTATTTCGATGGAGATTTCTCTAAGTTCAATGCTTGGTCAGAAGGTCCAAACAAATACGCACCACCGGTATTTCAAAACCTTCTCGATCTTTGTACGCAGAAGAACTCGCAAGGTGTTCACACAATTTTCTTAGGTCACATGAGCACAGCTTCTGTACCTAATACCCTTGGTGCTGACTATTTGTCTCACGTTATTCTTATGCACAAAGAATGTCGTGAAGTTGTTCGGTCATGGGCTGGTTTTGTATTCATGCTAAACATGAGTATCCAAATCAGTATCAAGACAGAAGTGCAAGGTAAAGGCAACAATGCTACTACCGTCGAAGGTAAAGCAGAAGATCAAGACAGTCGTTGGATTTACACAACAACCAGTCCTGCTCATGAAGCTAAAAATCGATGGAACCTTCCCCAGAAAATATCGATGGGTAAAACACCCAAGATAGCTTTTGACAACCTTTGGAAATACGTCCCAGACAGCTACAAGAAATAACCGTTAGACTAACAAACATTGATAAAGTAAGGATTGCTAGACAGAATCTTTGCACATCATTAACGAGCCTACATAAAAGTTTACAACCATTCGAACGAACAATCAATAAGTTGCAATTAGTACCAAAGCCTGTTGCTTCACTAAGTGCTACTGAGTTGTTACACTTATCAACTTTGATAATTGATGCGTTCGAAGAAAGCGAGGAATCATCTTCTAGTTAGCACAGCGATAATTTCACTCAGAGTCTTTTCTTCTCGTTATTCTCAGCACAGTGCCGAGAAAACACAACTACCTACATACCTATAAGGTGTTAGCTCATGGCCGAAACTAAAGTATCAGACGCATTCGATTCCTTCTACACCAAAGAACAAGAAGCAATCGAAAAGGTAAAGCACGAGGAAGCAAGAACTTCAGACGTTCCTTTTGACATTGGTGAATCCGGTATCCTTGTGGTTACTGACATGACATTCGATGCAACTCCTAACCAAGTTGACAAGTCGAATGTTATCACCAAGAAGGGATGTCCATACTGTCGAGTTGGTTTCCGGGTTGTTGACCACCCAATCCATGAAGGTAAGCGTATCCAACACACTTACTGGTTCTGGGAAAACGACAAGACCCGTCGTGCAGAAAACTTCAAGGCATTTCTCGACGACCTTGAAAATCGGTTTGGATTACCACGAGAAGTTCGTGAGAACCACAACCACCCACGTGAGCTTGGTCAATGGTTCCAAGAGAACGACCACAGCATCAAGTTCGAGATTAAAGCTGAAAGTGAGAAGAACACAACAGCTTACAACGAAGGCAAGCGTCTTGTTCTTTCACAACCGAAAGATGTCGTACCACAGACAGATGATGTAGTACCTCCTCCCAGGAAGAAGGAAGAAGCATCAGCGTCTACAGCTTCTAGTAGTGAAGTTGCTTCTGGTGGTGTTGTTCCTGCTGCAACCAGTGAAGTTACTGCTGCTTCTGCTCCTGTTGATTACAAAGTAGGTGACTTGGTTACTTACCTTGATCAACAATGCAAAGTTGTTGAAGCCTTCACCAGCAAGGTTCAAGTCAAAGGCGTTGACGATCCTTCTTTCGAGAAGATCGTTCCAAAGTTCGAAGTCAAAATGACGGTCTAACATTCAATTGTTAGCAAGTTAGTTGCCCCACTAACAGTGTGTTGGTGAGGCTTGTAACTGTTCAACAAATTAACATTTATTGAACAGTTACTTTTTGTTTGTTTGTTTGTTTCTGTTTATGGAGATAGTTAGTATGATTAAGCGATTTGTTTTACCATGGATGATTGTAGTATTCTTTGCAATCACAGCCCAAGTTCAAGCTCAGGAAGTGTTCTTGTATGGTTCTACGAACCAAACAACAACAGGTTGTGCTAATGGTGTTTGTCGAACTCCTGTTCGTAATACCGTAGCAGCAGCTACTCGTGTTGTTGCAGCTCCTGTAGGAGTTCTACAAAAGATTCGAAGTTCTACCCGATCGTGTGGTTCTTCTGTCAAGTCTTGTGGTGCTGTAGCTTCTTGTGGGACTGTCCAATCTTCTTGTGGAACGAGTGTTCTACCATCAGCACCTGCACCAGTTCCTGTAGAAGTTCCTTGTCCAGCTTGTAGTGCTTGTGAAAGTGCAGCTTCGGTAAGCTATTCAGCTACAGACTCTAGTGCATACAGTCGAGCACTTGCATCAGCACAATACCGAGCAGCTAATGGGATTAAAGGACATGTTCGTGGAGAACTTCTTCAAGGTGATGCTCTTAGGAGGGCAGGTCGTAGTTCTTCTGGCGTTGGATTTTCTACAAGCAATCCTAATCCAAGAACTTGTCTTGGTGTTCCTGGTCAAACTTCTGCAACTTGTGCAGTAGTTCGTGGTAGAGACGGTTGGTACTCTACCTGTATTCGCTAGTCTAGTCAGACTATAATGACATAGGCTGACAGCTAGGACTGTGTGTGGTAAGGAGTAAAGTCGACTATGCTTCTTACCTAGACTACGGGTTTAATTCCCGTTCAGCCTTTTTATTCTAACCCAGGAGAAAATTATGTCACTTGTTGCAGTATTTACTTGGTCTGACGGATGGTCTTGTATTAAAAAATATCCAGACGATGTTCGTGGTATGTTCAAAACAATTCGAGGAATGTCAGAAAGACCTGAATGGGTAGAATTCTTTAATGAAGGAGAAGTAGAATACCATATAGACCTTGCTAAATGGAAACATAATTGTTATCACCAACTCGCTAAAAACAACCCTACTAAGAAAGAAAAAACCGTGCCTCAATATCATCCACCTAAATCACAAGAACAAATTATGCCACAAGGAAATCTACAAATTGAATACATTAACGGACAAAAAACTACGGTTAGTTGTCCTCCACTATCTGATCGGAATCTATTTCTTGCTGCACTCGACAATAGTCGTAGTCATCACCAACAACTTATTGCACAAGTAGGTTTAGCTTGGATCACAACACTTCTCAAGAAGAATGCTGATTACGGTTCATCAGTATTCAAAGAACCTATTCTCGCCCCAGGAATGCCAACGACTTCGGCAATTGATGTTCGTATGTCGGACAAAATTGCTAGAATACAAAATCTAAAAACAGCTAAAGCAGAAGTTGTTTCAGAATCTATTGACGACACTTACGACGATCTTGGTAGCTACTGTTTACTACGAAAGGTTGCTGTACTTATTGAAAAGGAAAACAAATCTTGAATTCAGACCAACGAGAAGCTCACAAACACACCCTTCGTAGACTCAAAACAGAAATCTACGAATACGAATCAGAACTGCACACTAACCCAGATGAAGAAAGACAAGCAATAATTAAAACACTTGTTCTTAACCTTCGTCGTAGACTTGTAGAGTTAGAAGAGAAGTGAAAGCATTCTTCTACTTCTCAGACGGTTCTGTAAAGATTGTTAAATACCTCGGCAATGTTCGAGGTATTACTAAAACAATCGACAAACATGTTGAAAGACCTCATTGTGTATACTTTGAAGGTAGACTAACACCCCAGGAAGAACGGTCCGCTGTTCTTCGTAATCAACTTAAAAAGTGGCAACTTGATTGTTTACTTGCAGTTTGTG
>Ga0247831_1008541_pt1 | contig 10761 bp, 10 predicted proteins | sample LaCruzMarch2015__9_FD_192406 | JGI IMG/M metagenome (GOLD analysis project Ga0247831, IMG submission 192406) | Freshwater microbial communities from meromictic Lake La Cruz, Castile-La Mancha, Spain - LaCruzMarch2015_1m | ecosystem: Environmental > Aquatic > Freshwater > Lake | place: Spain...
CCAATACTGCACCTGCCGTTTCTTGCGCCCGAAGAGGGCGGCAAGCTGCGGTTGCGTGAGGCCGAGAAGGTTGCGGGCCGCGCTGAACTCGGCCCCGGTCACGCGGCAACCGCCATCGGATAAAGGATTGCGCGCCAGACATGATCGTCGCCGGTCAAAAGGGCGGTGCAGATCGCGCGGGCTTGCGGGTGGGGCGTGCCTTCGCGGGGCGTCGACCATGCAAGAGCAACCTTGTTGGCTTCAGTGTGGTCATACCCGGCGGCGCGGCACGCCTCGAAATAGTCGTGCCGAGTGATCACCTGGTCGCGCAAGCCGGGCATTGCGACGGTTGCATTCATGTAATTTCCGATTGCGTCGCGCTTGGCCATCTTCGCTACTCCCCTGTGGGCGTCTGCCCGTTTCCGTAACCCACGAGTAGCGCAATAATTGCACCATGACAAGGGGAAACAGCGTGGCAGGCGCAAATATTGCATCCTTTTTGCGCCACGCTGCGCCGAACCCAAACGCAAACTGTGCGGCGGGTCAGACCGGCAGCGCCGCGTCGTCCAGCCTGGTCTTGGCTGTCGCGGGGCCTTGCGGCGGTAGCCCGCGGCCCCAAAGCCACATCACCGGTGTCAACCGTGTGGGAGCAGACGCGCGCGATCTGGCGCGCCGAACCCATGATTTACGCACGATCCATCCGGACGCGTTGATTTCAAACAGTTTTCAGAGTCCTTTCATCCGCACCAGATCGTCCGGCGCGTTCAGGAATTTGCCCGCACTCGCCCGGTCTGGCAGTGCTCAAGGTGCCGCGCGCAGCGGGTCATCGGGACGTGAACCTAGAACTTGAACAGCGTGAGGTTCAGCGCGACACCCGGTTTGCCTGCGGCATCCACATAGCCCGAAAGCTCGGTGCCGATCCGGAATTCTGTATTCGGAACGCCGATATCCGCATCCAGAGCGCCCTTCAGCTTGGTTTTCAGCTCCTCTTTCTCGATGTTGTAGGTCGAGGTCACTTTGACCGAAAACTGCACATCCTTGAAAATCCCCGCTGCCCAGCTTTTGACGATCTTTTCCTTGAACAGCTTCAGCTCGGTGCCAACCTCTGCCAACCGCCCGTCCGGGCCGATCGCCATGGTCACCGCAAGGATCCGGGCCGAGGGAAGCCCCCCCGCCTTGTAGGTCACCTTGACCTCGGTCTTGATCTCCTTGTCTTTCGGGTCGAACGACACCTCGCTTTCCACGTCGTCTTCGGACCCCTGATATCGGGGGCGGGTGCCGGCCTGGCTGGCATCGGGGTGGTCTGGTGGCAGCGCGACGGGCGGCGAGGAACTCGGTTTGCTGAGATCCCAGATCGAGCCGGAGGTCAGCACGATATCGCCGCCGGATCGGGGATCATGCGCGACACCGACCCGGTAGATCGACGCCTCCGGCAGGCCCATCGTGACAAGCTGGGTCCTGATTTCGTCCATGCGGCGGATGAGGTCGGCGGACTCCCGGTTCGACTGGTCGGGGTCGCGATCCGCGCTGGTGGCGAAGTAGCCCTGCAGGCGTGCCTCCGACGTGATGTGGGGGCTGGCTTGGGCGCGCAGGTTTGCCACAAACCGCTGAAGCGTGACGAATTGGGCAGCGGTATATTGATCGCCCTGTCTAATCCTTTCACAAAGATACATTCTCGGCCTCTTGCGATGTCGGTATGGATGTGTCTTGAAAATATGGCTTCGCAAAAGGTTGCCAAGGTATCTCCCGCCGGTCAATCGAATCGGGGGACTTGCGACGCGGACAGGCTTCGGTTGCCGGACCGGCCCTGCGCTTTGTCAGGGCAGGATCGCGAGCCAGCCCCAGATCGTCAGGATCGATAGCGCCGTGGCCACCAGCACCGAGGATGCCGCCACCCGTTTGCCCACGCCATAAAGATGCGCGAACATGTAGGCGTTGACGCCGGGGGCCATGGCCGCAGTCACCACGGCGGACCGCAGGCTGGGGGTGTCAAGGTCGAACAGGCGGGCCACGCCGTAGGTGACCGCCGGATGCAGGATCAGCGAGGCGGCGCAGACCATCGCGATGGTGGCGCGGTCGCCTTCGGGGCGGTAGCGGACCAGCACGCCGCCCAAGCCGAACAGCGCAGTCGGGATCGCGGTGCGGGCCATCATCTCGACCGCCGCAGCCACAACGCCGGGCAGCGGTTGGCCCGACAGGTTCACCACGAACCCCAGCGTGATGCCGATGACCAGCGGCTGCAGAAAGATCGCGCGGGTGACCTGCAGCGCCAGCGCCGGGGCCGACAGCCCCTGCCCGCGACTGCGCGCCCACTCCATCAGGCAGATGCCGAAGCCATACAACAGCGGCGCATGGACCGAGATGATCGCGTAGTTGCCCTGAAGTGCTGCGGTGCCATAGGCGCGTTCGGTGATCGGCAGACCCAGCAGCAGCGAGTTGGAAAACAGGCAGGCAAAGCCGATGGCGACCGAATCGGTCAGGGGGCGGTCGAACAGCAGCCTTGCCCCGAAGAACCCGGCGGCGAACCCCGCAAAGGCGCCGGTGTAGAAGCTGACCAGCAGACCGGTGTTGTAGGCCGCCCCGAGGTCGAGATTGGCGATCGACCAGAACAGCAGGCAGGGGGCCGCGAAGTTCTGCGCATAGCGCATGATGCCATCGACGCCCGGCTCGTTGAACAGGCCGAACCGCGCGGCGGCATGGCCAAACCCGATGATCAGGAAAACCGGCAGGATGACGTCGAGCAGCGCGCTCAATCAGGCAGCTCGTAGCGGATCGTCAGGCCGTCGTGGGCGGGTCGGATATGTGCGGGCAGCTCGGTCAGCAGGGTGGCATAGTCGAGGTCGATGTGCAGGTTGGTCAGCACGGCGCGGGCGGGTCTGGCCCGCGCGATCCAGTCCAGCGTCAGGGCGAGGTGGGCATGCGTCGGGTGCGGCTTGCGGCGCAGCGCGTCCACCACCCAGCAGTCGAGGTTTTCCAGCATACGCCAGCTTTCGGGCGGAATTTCGATGGCGTCGGGCAGATAGGCCAGATCCGCGATGCGAAACCCGAGCGCATCCATCGACCCGTGTTCGGCGCGAAACGGGGTCAGGGTCACGTCGCCGCCCGCCCCGCTGACGGTCAGCGGGCCGGACAGGGTGTGCATGTCCAGAATGGCCGGATAGGGCGAGCCTTCGGGCTGGATGAAGGCATAGGCGAACCGGGCGATCAGCGCGTCTTGCGTCGGCCCATCGGCCCAGACCGGCAGGCGTTTGCGCGTGTTGAACACGATCTGCCGCAGGTCGTCGATGCCATGCACGTGGTCGGCATGCGAATGGGTGTAGACGACGGCATCCAGCGCGCCCACCCCGGCGTCGAGCAGTTGGTCGCGCATGTCGGGCGAGGTGTCGATCAGGACGGCGGTGGTGCCCTGAACGGTGCTGCGCTGCACCAGGAGCGAGCAGCGGCGGCGGCGGTTTTTCGGGTTCTGCGGGTCGCAGTCGCCCCATTCGCCACCCAGGCGGGGCACACCGCCCGAGGAACCGCAACCAAGCAAGGTGAAGGTGAGGGTGGCCATCAGGAGCGGGCCTGGGCCGCGAAGGCCGTGACGTCCGGTTCGCGGACCGGGGCGGCCTTGGGGAACAGGCGGTCGAAATTGGCCGTGGTCTGGGCGGCGAACTCCGCCTCGGTCAAGCCGCAGAGGGCGGCCCCGGCCCGGGCAGTGAAGGCGGCGTAGGCGGGTTCGTTGCGCTTGCCGCGATGCGGGATCGGGGCGAGGTAGGGGCTGTCGGTTTCCAGCAGGATGCGGCTGACCGGGGCGGCGGCAAAGATCGCGCGCAATTCGGCGGATTTGGGGAAGGTCGCGATACCCGACATCGAAAGATAGAAGCCGAGGTCGATCGCGGTTTTCGCAAGCGCCTCGCCGGAGGAAAAGCAGTGCATCACGCAGGCGAAGGGGGCGGCCTTCATGCCGTCCGTCAGGATCTGCGCCATGTCGCCATCGGCGGCGCGGGCATGGATGATCAGCGGCAGGCCGGTGATCTGGGCGGCTTCGATATGCAGGCGAAGCGAGGTTTTCTGGATCGCGGCGCTGTCGGCGGTGTAGTGGTAATCCAGCCCCGTCTCGCCGATGCCCACGAATTTCGGATGCCGGGCCAGCGCCACCAGTTCGTCAACGGTGACAAGGGGTTCCTCGGCGGCGCTCATCGGGTGGGTACCGGCGGCGTAGTAGACCATCGGGTTCGCTTCGGCGATGGCGCGGACCCGGGGTTCATGGCGCAGGCGCGTGCAGATGGTGACCATCCGGGTCACGCCTGCGCGCTGCGCGCGGGACAGCACGGCGGGCAGGTCGGCGATCAGTTCCGGGAAATCGAGGTGGCAGTGGCTGTCGACGATTTCGGGGTGGGCATCGCTTGGCATCGGAATTACCTTTGGGCCAGCAGGGCGCCCGCCGTCTCGTCGATCTTGAGAACCATATCCATCAGAAGCGCGGCAGGGTCAAGGTTCACCGCCTTGCCGCGCCGGGCCCGGTTGCCGAGGGATTGCGCCAGGTCGGCCCATTGGCGGGCGGCCTGGGGCGTGGGGGACAGGCGGGCGATCAGCGCGGCCTCGCCCTTTGCCGCCTCGGGCGGGGTCCGGCCGATGCTGCCCGCGCGGGCCAGACGGGCGAGGAACAGATCGAGCAGGGTCAGGATCAGGTCAAAGCGCGGGGCGTTGGCGCGGCCCTGGCCGATCTCGGTCAGCGCCAGCGCGCGGGGGCGGTCGAGCCGGGGCAGGGTGGCGAAGGTGGCGATCAGTCTGGCGTAAAGCTCGAGCCCGTCGGCGTTGGTCAGGCGGAACGCCTCGCCCACCGACCCGCCTGCCAGTTCGGCAAGGGCGGTGCGATCGGCTGGGTCCACCGTGCCCCCGGCGGCGGTCAGCGCGTCGGACAGGTCTTGCGGGGCCAGCGGCGACAGGCGCAACTCGCGGCAGCGCGAGCGGATGGTGGGCAGAAGGCGGAACGGCGCGTGAGACAGCAGCAGGAAGGTGACGCCGGCGGGGGGCTCCTCCAGCAGCTTCAAGAGGGCGTTGGCGGCGTTGGGGTTCAGGTCATCGGCGGCGTCGATGATGCAGACACGGCGGGTGTCCTCGGTCGTCTTGTGCTGGAAATATTCTTTCATCTCGCGCACGTCATCGACACTGATGATCTGCGACAGGGCGGTTTCCGTCTGGTTCAACCCGCGTCGCAGCAGGAAGATCCCCGGCTCGGACAGCGCGCGCAGGCGACGGGATACCGGGTGATCATGTGGGACATCAAGGTTTTGCGGCGGCGGCGGGGCGAACATGCCGCCGTCGTCGGGCGGGGTGGCAAGCAGGAATCGGGCGATCTTCCACGCGAGCGTCGCCTTGCCGATGCCTTGCGGGCCGGTGATCAGCCAGGCGTGATGCGCGCGGCCCGAAGTGTAGCTGGCAAGGTATTCCTCTTGCGCTGAGCGATGACCGAACAACTGCGCGGTTTCGCGGGGGTGCGGGGCGCCGTCGATGCGGTCTGGTTCGGGGAAATCGGCGAGGTAGATCGACGGCATCGGTCAGACCCCCAGATGGGCGCGGGCCCGGGCGAAGATGTCTGTCGCCACCGCTTCGGGCCCCCGCGCCCCGTCGATCACGGCAAAACGGGGGTGGCGGGCGGCAAGGTCCAGAAAGCCGGCGCGCATCGCGGTCTGCAGGGCCAGCCCCATCTCTTCGAACCGCTGTTCCGGCCCGGCGCGGGCCACCGCGCGCGACAGGCCGAGGGCGGGGTCGATGTCGATCAGGAACGTCAGGTCGGGATCGATGGCGATCATCAGGTCGTGCAGGCGGTTCACCGTGTCCAGCTTGCCGCGCAGGCCCTGATAGATCCGGGTGCTGTCGGCGAACCGGTCGGTGATGACGATCTCGCCCCGGTCCAGCGCGGGCCGGATCGTCTTTTCCAGATGGTCGCGGCGCGCTGCGGTGAACAACAGCGCCTCGGTTTCCGGCGACCAGCGGTCCGGATCGCCCTGCAGCACCAGACGGCGGATGTCCTCGGCCCCCGGAGATCCCCCCGGTTCGCGGGTCAGGATGACGGGCAGGCGAAGGGCGCGCAGGTTTTCGGCCAGCAGGCGGGCCTGGGTTGATTTGCCCGACCCGTCGATGCCTTCAAGGCTGAGGAACCGTCCCGTCACCCTATCGGCCCTTCAACTGGCCGGGGCCTGATCCAGATAGCGCGCCTTCAGGTGCGCCGCCGCCGCCGAAAGGCGGGTCAGGAAACCGCCGCGCGCGACGTCCGCCTCGGCCAGCAGCGGCACGCGCCGTTCGGGCAGGTCGGGAATGCGGATCACCAGATCGGCGACCTGCGCGCCCCTGGTGATCGGCGCGGTCAGCGGGCCGGTATAGACCACATCGGCCGTCACGCCATCCTGCATCAGGGCGGGCACCAGCAGTTGCAGGTCGGTTGCGGGCACCAGACCCACCGTGTCGTCCGCGCCCATGAACACTTCTGCCTCGGCCAGCCGCGTGCCCGCCCTGGCCACGGTTTTCAAGGTGAACTGGCGAAACGCCCAGGAGGTGATCTTTTCCGCCTCTTCGGCGCGTTCCCTGTCCGACGCGAGGCCCGAAATGACCAGAATGATCCGCCGGTTGCCCTGCTTTACCGACCCGGCCAGACCATAGCCCGCCTCGGTGGTATGGCCGGTCTTCAGCCCGTCGGCCCCGATGCCCAGATCCAGAAGCGGGTTGCGGTTGCGGGCATTGGCGGGCGCGCGATCCTTGTAATTGTAGTCGGTCTCGGCAAACAGCGGGTAATACTCGGGAAACTCTTCGATCAGGCGGCGCGACAGCAGGGCGATGTCCTTCAGGCTCATCTGGTGACCGGGCGCGGGCCATCCCGACGAATTCTTGAAGACCGAGTGTTCCAGCCCCAACGCGCGGGCCCGTTCGGTCATCTGGGCCGCAAACGCCTCTTCGCTGCCCGCCAGCCCTTCGGCCACCACGATGCAGGCATCGCCGCCCGAGTTGACGATCATGCCATGCAGCAGGTCGGCCACGGTGGGGCGGTCGCTTTCCTGCAGATACATCGTCGATGCGCCCTGTGCGGTCATCGCGGTGGCGCGGGACGACACCGGAAAGGTGGTGTCCATGCTGACGCGGCCATCCTTCAGCGCCTCGAACAGCATGTTGATCGTCATCAGTTTCGACATCGAGGCGGGCGGCAAAGGAACCTCGCCGTTCTTGTCCATCAGCACGGTGTGGGTGGTCATGTCATAGACCCAGGCCGACGTGGCCGACGTGTCGAAGGCGCGCGCGGGCAGGGCGGCGAGCGTGAGGGCAACGACAAACAGGATCAGGCGCATCGGATGTCTCCGCAGGTTCAGCGTTTCAGGACATAGGCATCGGCAAAGCCCGCAGCCTTGACCTTGCCCAGGGTGGTGCCGTCGCCGCGCGCGGTGACGCTCCAGAATGCCTTGCCCTGGGTTTCCTCGCGCCGCAGGTCGGCGGCCACACCGGATTTCACCAGCGTGTCCACCGCGCGCTTGGCATTGGCCTCGACCGAGAAGATGCCGATCTGGATCAGTTGTGCGCCACCGTTTCCAGGTGTCTGGGCAGCCGGTTTGGGGGCGGGTGCCCCGGCGGCCGGGGTTTGTGGCGCGGCCGGGGATGCGGGGGCGGTCTGCAGGACCGGCTGACCGGTGTCCCCGATGATCGCGCCGGTCTTGCCCTCGGCCCTGTCGATCGCAGCCCCGGCCACGGCCACCGGGTCGAGCGGGGTGGTTTGCACCGCCTCTGCCGCGTCCAGGATGGGCTTTGTCGCATCGGGCGGCGTCGCGGTCTCTTCTTCGCGCCGCAGGGCCGTCACCTGCAGGCTTGCCGGTTGCCCCGCCAACAGGCCGAGCGCCGCCGCCGCATCCGACGAGATCTGCAGCGCGGGCCCCGGGTTGTCCCGCTCGCGCCGGAACAGCGCCCCGATCACGAACTTGCCGTTGGCGGTGTTGCGCAGGATCACCCGTTCCGGATCGACCGCATCGGGCGAGGCCACCCAGACGCCGCCAAGCGACGGGCGCCCGTCCCACAGCGCCTGATCGGTGACCTGAAACACCTCGGGCGCCTCGACGTCGCGATCCACCAGCTTGACGGAGGTTGCCGTCGTGACCGCATCGGCACTGGCCGCGCCCCCGGCCCGGTCGCCCGCCGCCTTGAACAAACCGTTGCCCTTGAACGGACCGGCCCCCTGTTCACAGCCCGGCAGCCCGGCCCCGAGTGCCGCCATCAAGGCGATCCGCCCCACCCATGATCCTGCCATTCCAGCCCCCGATGCCCGCGCGTTCTGTGCCGCGCTTGTCTGCCGCCACCCTGACGGTGGTTTCCGCCCGTTGTTCGTGCGCGTCGTTTCCGCCAGGGGTTTCCGCCCCGCCGCCGAAACCCGCAGCTATGAAGCACCATACCCTCAGGTCGTCCGAGTGGGAAGTGGACCCGGCGGGTTCGGCGGAATTCTCCGTGCCCGATCGGGCCGGTTTGCCGCGAAACCGCTCAGATCGGCGTTCGCAAGCCGCGCGATCCGGCGGGCCGGTCAGGTCGGCAGGCGAAACTCCACGGACGCGGCCCCGACTGCGGCATGCCAACGACCGCATCCGGTTGCCCCGGGGTCGTCCGGTCCGGGGTGATCTGGCCCGGAATGATCTGCACGATCCGCCGCCGCTGGACGATATCCCTCGAATGGAGTTACAAGCACTCCCACGCCGGACGCGGTCCCGCACCAACGGGCCGAACCGACCCGCAGCGGTGCCCCCCCCGACGCGCGAACGGTAGGGAAGTGTGGCCGAGTGGTTTAAGGCTCTAGTCTTGAAAACTAGCGTGGGGGGAACCCCACCGTGGGTTCGAATCCCACCGCTTCCGCCACTTGCCCTCGCGAAAGCGTTCTCCCGATCCGGCTGTGGCCGGATTTTTCCGTTGTTTTCGGGGGTTATGCGGGTGGAGCTGTTAACCGGCCGCAGCGCAAGAAGCCTCGGAAGCGTTCTCTCCGGGCCGATATTCTCCGGACCTGTTAACCGCACGAGGTCCGGTTCGTTTCAGGTATCAAATTGATATTCAACAATTTTCAGCGTGATTTTGACATTGTTCGGCGTTCAGTTCCGATTGGATAGAAAAGGAACCGGGATCGGAAATCAGGCGGCTGCACCCTTGCCCGGGGTCCCAGACAACAAAAGGCCCGCGAACGGGCCTGCCAGAGGCCGACACATCGAAAACTCTATGTTATTCAACGCTTTCTGCCGACAGCTGTGCTGCAAGATCATCAGCGACTAAAGCTGATAGCCTCGCCAAGGCATCACTCACGATGCGGCCCTGTGCGTTGATGCTCTCGATGATCTCCGTCGGCGTGCGATTGTCAACTTGGGCCACGACGCTCGGATTGACGGCCTTCAAATCGAACACTGCCGCGTCGATGTTTGCAGCCTGCGTCTCAAGATCGCGGTAGGCTTTCTCCGCCTCTGCGATCTTGATGTTCAGCGCATCGATAACCTCACCAGCAGCTTTGCCCTTTTTCAAGCGCTTGAGGTCTTCCTTGAGGTCGACAACTTCGTCCTTGAGCTGCCTTGCCCGATCGAGGAGAGGCTTCATTTCCTCCCGAGCCTTTTCTCGACGCGCGGCGAAATCAACGGTCCAAGAGACCGGGCTGTCAGCGCCCGGCGTTCCCATCTGAGAAAGCATTCGGGCATAGCTCGGATATGGCGTGCCGGCATTTGCCTCGTCCTCTTGCCATTCTGCAGTCAGCGTCGAAGGCAGCTCAGCATCGGGCAGAACACTGCCGTCCTTGCCGAAGCCAAAATGGGCCAACGTAAGGGGCGTCTTCTTGCCCACCTTCACGTTCGACAGGTCATAGTACCAGATCTTTTGGGTTTTCTTGCCCTTGGTAAAGAACAGCAGGTTCGTCTTGACGCCCGCCCCGGCGGTCGAAAACACACCGCCTGGCAAGCTGACGATCGCCCAAAGGTCGCATTCATCGACCAGTTTGCGCTTGGTCTCAACGAAAGAGCTTTCATTCGTCCGAAACAGCATGCCTTCGTCCAGGACGATGGCGCAGGTGCCCTTCTGTGCCAACTCACCCAGAATATCCTGCACGAACAGGACCTGCGTGGAACTGGTCTCGAATGCGAAGTTCTTCTGGGCGTCCTTGCCTTCCTTTCCGCCAAAGGGCGGATTGGTCAGGATCACGTCGAACTGCTTCGGAGCCTTGTTGAACAGGGCGGCGTATGTCGCGCGGCGGGTCAGGGAGTTGCCATGCCACAAGTTGGGCTGGTCGATGCCATGCAGCACGAGGTTGGCCAGCGCGATCGGCAGCACCAGATTCTCTTTCTCGCGGCCGAAGAAAGTGTCGTGCTTCAGCGTCTCGATGTCCGTGCTCAGCGGGCTTGAACCGAGATTGCGTGCGATGTGTTCGTAGGCGATGGCAAGGAAGCCGCCAGTGCCGCAGCAGGGGTCGTAAACAGTTTGCCCAAGTTTGGGCTTCACCGTGTGGACCATGGCCCGGATCACCTCGCGCGGGGTGAAGAACTGGCCACCGTCCGAGTTCTTCTCGCCCATCTTCAGCAGCAGATCCTCGTAGACTTGGCTTAGCGTGAAGAAATGGGTGTCATCGACGTTGTCGGTGCTGATTTCATGCACCTTGTCGAGGATGTCGCGCAGGTTCGTTTCCGAATCCACGCGCACCTTTTCGACGGCCGTCATGATGCGGCCGATGATCCGCTGCTTTGGGCTTGCGACCGGATTGGGCAGCTTGGTCAAAGGGTCGATATCAAGGCTGTGGAGGTGCGG
>Ga0247831_1008547_pt1 | contig 10748 bp, 9 predicted proteins | sample LaCruzMarch2015__9_FD_192406 | JGI IMG/M metagenome (GOLD analysis project Ga0247831, IMG submission 192406) | Freshwater microbial communities from meromictic Lake La Cruz, Castile-La Mancha, Spain - LaCruzMarch2015_1m | ecosystem: Environmental > Aquatic > Freshwater > Lake | place: Spain...
TTCAAAAACGAAAGTAAAGGAGAATGGCCCATGACGTCACCAACAGAGGGGGGTCCGGGGGGGCATCCCCCCCGGCATTCACACGTACCACCATCACCTCCAAAAGCCCGAGCGAAGCAGTTTTCATCGTAGGATTTTACAAAGCCGCTCGTGGCCATGACGACCTTTGCCTACTCCGTGCCACTTGCGCCGCCTGCGCCTCATGCCCCCGCACAGAAGGTGGTCTCATGGAAGGAATGGTTTTCTCCACAACTGATACCGAGCAGTCGTCTCCGTCAGCAGCAGCGACAGCAAGAGTACGATGACGAGAATGATAACGATGATTCGGCTCAAAATGCTTTTCAACGTCGACAATCGCAGCAGGGACTAACTCGCAGTTCAAGTTTTGACCTAACTCCTACTCGAACAAATGCCGCCAGGTTACAAAATCAAGTGAGTAGAGACGGCAGCAGTATGACGGCCAAATCCTTTAATTATAGCAAAAGCATGCCTTCGTCATCTCATCGCGATGGTCCTGTACAATCATCCTATCTACAAACATTTCTGCTTCGTTTAAATACGGTTCTCCCTGAATACTGCATGTTACTCGCATCGACGTCGGAAGACACCTTACGATCCATCGAGGAAGCATCCAAGGCAGTTAATGTGATGGAAAAGACGTTCAAACTAGATCATCGTACAATTGCAAGAGATAATGTGGACCTACCTATCCCGCCTTCATCACCCACTCTCCAACCATCATCGTCTATGCCGGATCCGTCGTCTCCGATGCACAGCCCAAGCAAATTTGATCATTGGTTATCTCCTCAGCTGGGTCTATCATTGAAATGGAACTCCAAAGCAGAGTTGGAATGGTCACGATTCACACAACCTTTCTTGAATTTAGTGGGGGCGGAATGTCTCTATGCAGCCATGGAGCATATGCTTGATCCTTCTCTAAGTCTTACAGAAATGAATATATCGTCCAAAGATTTGAAAGGAGTGAAGGTGCCGCTTGGTAGGGCTGGTGGTCGTGGAGTAACGAAATCTATCCCACCTCCTCCCCCTCTATTTTCAACAACCAGTGTCGACACTTCAAAGCGAGGATCACGTCGTCTAATTGCAATCTACCGACGAGTACGTGACGAATTGGTAGTTGTTGGGGAATATCTATGTGACCCAGTATTGCTAGCATCGTCTGTCACTCGTGATCATGCAACCGATGCGCTTACTGTATCTGGTGAATGCAATCCAGCACTTGAACTTCGCACTATCCTCGATGCTTTGATTTCTTTCATTGATTCACGTGTTATCCTAGTTAGAATTAATGCTGAGATATGTAACGTCAAAACGCCGTCGTCTGTAAATCTCCTGAAAGATAGAGATAGTCAAGTTACGAAGTTGAAAACCTTAGCAGAGCAGTGTCATAGTGCTGTTACAAACGACGACAAGGTGGGTTGCGTGACTCAACTCGTCGTGTCCAATGTTACGAAAGAGTTAAAATGTATGAAATTGATCTTGACATCCATTGGTAATTTGCTGGAATGCGAGTGAGTGTGATTGATTTATGACTTGAGAAATGTTAACTTTCTTCAACCAAAACACACCTCTAATTCTTCATTTTGTTACACTTACTCAGTTTTTTTAATTGTGTACTGAACGTTCGGCGACTGCATATTCATATGACACAACTTGAATACCGACGGTGTTTGCCAATGCTATATATTCAACATTGTCTTTCAGAATTGATGGCAATGATGCACATTTACTTCGCACGTTTTGCTGGCAAGGAAATGATGCATCTAAATTCGACTACATCGTCGACATCGACCTTAATAACAACTTCTCTACAGTCAACGTTGTCGATGGGAGTAGAATTTAACAAGTTTACAGATTTTGCCTCGCTCTTTTCAGAGTTCATCAATGCAAACATCAACACTGATACACCTCTCACGAATGCTCTTGTACAAGGCTTTATCGATGTAAACATCGCATCACATCTTGCGGTTGCCTTAGTACATAGAAGTAAAAGAGCAGTGCAATATTCATCTATCGAAGAGAGACAGCAGAATAATGACGCTATTGAAAGTATGCAATCCGACATGTGGACCACACTTTACATGAAATGTGGAAAAGATGAATATTGGCCTGACAATCATTGGGCTCAAATTGAAGCAGTACTTACCAAACATTGCAGTACACCTGGTGTGACTAATGATCCGGTCAAGCACACCATTGTATCTGCAATTGGTGGCAACAAAGGTTCACCAAGGCAGTCTGTATTTTGTCACATCGCAGCAATAAATGATTCGATTTGCTTGATTGTTATCCAGGGGGCTAGTGGCCAGACCAAGATGCATCAGAGGGATAAAGAGATACAAACGTTTTTACGATCAATGGCAACTAAATTGTCTCCAGAAAACCTTTTAAGCGTCAGAACATTGAGTGAAATCAAGTTGAAGTTATTTGCAACTGTCATCGAGGATAAGGATCGATCACGTCATAGAAATAGTAATGTTCAAGTGTCGTCGCTTTGGAGTGAAACTGATTGGTCGGTTGATCATGGCAATAAGGTTCTTCATTCTCTTGGATTACGAAAGACATCAAGCCCAGTGATTGCACCACTAACGAGTCCGTATGTAAATCGAAAGATGAGGCAGCTGGGTGAGAAACATCGAACGAAGTCATTGAAGAAGTCGATGAATCATGGTCACCTTGACTTTTTTCTTGGATCTCAACTTAGTAAACTACCGATTCCCTCCTAGTGGTAGCCAAGCGAAGTGGAACCACGAAGTGAATGATATACTATAAATGCGACTATTTTAATACTGGGAATACTAAACAATTTAATATATGTCATGTAAGATTAGTATTTCTCAGTTTTCTGTTCCTCTACAACTCTTAGTTTCGCGTCCTCGGGGCTAACTACTTCGATTGTTGATGAATCGGAATCTTCCATTTTTATTGCGAATATACATGCTCCCACAATGAATATAGCTCCGATAACATCTGATACACCAAACCTTTCCCCTACTAGTATAGCACTCGTCACCGCGGCAAATAATGGTTCTGTGGTTAATATAATACTTGCATCAGTTGCCTTGACACGTTGGAAGGCGATTGATTCCACCCATAGTGCCAATGATGTTGTAACGATACCAGTGTAACAAATGGCTCGTAGTGCCACGGGTGAGGAAAGTATGGGTGTGAAATCAGGTACCTTCAAAGTAGGTGATGATGATTCAAACAGCAACAATGCTGCTAGTGCAACTACGGCAAGTTTAATCCCCGAGACTGGTAATGCCGCACTGGGTTCCTTCTTCATTAACTGTTCTAATTGTAAATATCCCATGCCAAAACCAATAGGCTGAGAGAAGCATATTAAATCGCCAATAGTTGGATTACCGGCTGCACCCTTTAGTTCAATTATTGCCACACCTATTACGGCAATCAATGCGGGGATTAATTTCATCAAATTAAACTTCAAGTCGTTGGTTATTTCGTCGTCTCTATCATCAATATCGATTGATATTGTATTAGTCGTCGTTGCAATATTTACTCTCGTGTATTCACTCACAATCGCAACGAAGATACAATTTAATGAACATATAACGCATGCTCTACTTGGCGTGGTGGTCATTAGTCCAACAGTTTGACCTAAATAACCAAATGCCACCCACGTTCCACTAACTATGGCGCTTATTGCGGTGTCCTTCGATATCCGGCCTTTCCGTGCGGCATTGATACTGCCGGGTAATAACGATATCGCCGCGATGGAGAATCGTGCCACGGCATATAATGATGGAGTAACGCCCGGTTGGGCTAATATGACCTTGGCACATGCAAAGTTGGATGCCCATACTGCACACAGTAAAACGACGACGCCTCGCCAAAGCAATGGATTCTTCTCATTCTTGTTGATAATTGTGGTGACTGTATTATTGCCACCTTCATCATACTCTTGTGCTATCTCGATATTACTATTCCTATTGTTGTTGCTGTTGCTGCTGTTGTCTACATTTTTTTCTGAGTAAGCCAAGGGCAAAACATGCGGTATATCCACTACAAGCTCTTGTACGAGTAAATCCTCGTCTGTGGTTCGTAGTCTTTCCTCCGATATGACCATTGACCTCGATGACCGCCGACGACGACGTTCGTGTCGAATGAAGAAGATGCCATTGTAGTTAGGCAATGGTGATGGTATTGATGATGATGATGGTATTGATGATGATGTCAGATGACAGCTGTTATGTGACCGCGGCGTAAACGAGGATGTCGACGCGATCAACGAAATAACAGATATAATGATTGCAACGATGCATCTACTATTGCTCATCGTTGAAAAACGAACCATCATTTGTCTCCTGCGGCGTTTAAATTGTTGAATTGAAATGTTGGAGCGCATTGTGAGCTGGCTCTTGAATCTCTTAGGAGACCAGCGTCGTTATTCTCCATCCACTCGTCTTCACCACCTCCTGCCTTCGATGACTGGATAAAAAACCTTCTCTCTGCGAAGTGCGGGTTTGAACGGAGACAAAAAATAGAAGATAAATTTCAACAACAAACTACCACCAAGCCAAACATGGAGCGGTATCAAAAGATGGAAAAGATTGGGGAGGGTACATATGGTGTAGTCTACAAGGCCAAGGACCGGGTCTCCGGTGAAATTGTGGCATTGAAGAAAATACGTCTCGAGGCTGAAGATGAGGGCATCCCCTCGACGGCGATACGCGAGATTAGTTTGTGAGTAGTTAGTTTTGATTCCATATATAGTAGATGTGGTGTTATTTGCTTGCTTGCTTGCTTTTACCAACCATTTACTCATTGCGATTGATTCATGCTCAACTCCTAACTACTATTATCCATTGTGTTCGCCGATTATATAAGACTGAAAGAACTTCAACATCCAAACATCGTTCGACTTTATGATGTAGTGCATACAGAGAAAAAGCTAACACTTGTGTTTGAATTCCTCGATCAAGACTTGAAGAAATATTTAGATGTTTGTGATACGGGTGAGAGAACATTATTTGTCTGTATATAAATAAATACGATCGATTGAAATATAGTATTCACGCATATCTACAATATCAGTATATTTTTTCTAATTGACAACTTATATATATATTTCCACGCATGATGTACTCATCTAATGTATTCTGTCTGTCAATACACAGGATTGGACTTGCCAATAATGAAGAGCTTCTTATATCAATTACTAATGGGAGTGGCATACTGTCATCATCATCGTGTATTACATCGAGATCTTAAACCACCTAATTTACTCATCAATCGGGAAGGACAATTAAAGTTGGCAGACTTTGGTTTAGCACGAGCATTCGGTATACCCGTGCGATCATACACACATGAGGTCGTAACATTGTGGTACCGTGCACCGGACGTATTAATGGGTAGTCGACGATACAGCACACCCGTGGATATATGGAGTGTGGGATGTATCTTCGCAGAAATGGCAAACGGTCGACCACTAATTGCCGGGACATCGGAGAATGATCAACTCGAACGTATCTTTCGATTATTTGGCACGCCGAGTCATGCCGATTATCCTGGTATTGTGGACTTGCCGGAATATCATCAAAATTTACCACGTTATCCAAGTCCAACCAATGGTTTCGCTGGTCTAGTACCCACATTGGATGGGACGGGAGTGGATTTATTGATGAAGATGTTGCAATATGACCCGGCTCGTCGGATTACAGCCAATGATGCATTGAAACATCCATTCTTTTATGATATGGCTGGGGGAGGAGGAGGCATTAGCATATGTGCGAACGGATCGGGTGGTCTGGGTTAAACATCATTATTATTTATATGAATACAATTCTCTTTGACGTAAGCTATAGTTCATCATAGAAATCTGGATAACTTCTTCTTGTCTCCGAAATTTTTAACGCGCAACATAACGAAATTGAACAGGATTTTACTCCAACCAAAGGAATAACAACAAACTCCAACTAGCTGCAGCATCACCTCCAAAAAATCCTCAATTTTCATCTTTCAATGGAGGGCTCAGCTGAAAGTAGCATCAGCAGAGACGGCGTCGACAAAAATTGGTCGTGCAAGGTTTGTGGGAAGAAGAATGGGAAGACCCAAAGGCTTTGCTTAACATGCGGACGTCCAAAGGGATACGTTGGGAATAAAAAGATTCAAGTCCTTAATAGCAATCGTATCGACATTACGCCACATCTGAATTGTGCGACAAAGGATGAATTGAAGAAGGCAACAACGATAGCAGAGGTGTCAACTCCAATGGGATACGAAGGAAATAAAAACGACTACGAAACAAATGCAAGGATGAAGATTAAAGATGAGGTGAACAATGTTATTGAATCCATTCGTTCGTTATCATCCCCTAGCAGCATCAAGTTGAAGTAAACAATGGTTCTAATTAATTATACAAACAAGACAACGCTAATCTAATCTACAGAGATCCATCCCTGTATTCACCTAATACCTCCATCTGTAAGGTAAATCTCTCAACAGCAGCCTTGTAAACAGCTACATCCCTGCTATTCAACTTTTTAATCCAATATATTGTCTCGTCATCTAACTTGGTAGTTCCACAGTGAGGCTCCCTCCCCCCATTACTGTGCGGCAAAGGACAGCCGTCGCTGTCGTTATATCCCTCTGGCAAAGAAAACCTGATGTCATCCACTTGATTACCACTTTTCTGTAATAGATCATTATACGACATGGCTGCTTCTGACAGATTTACTGCTAGGAAAGGAAATACATCACGCATTGCAGCAATAGATTCGTCCAATCGATCAGTCAATCCAATCCATGTGAACTGTTCCCGAAGATTCCTCACAGCCTCTTCAACAATCTCCTTCTCCTTTGGAAACCGTACATCACTGGCAACATTGTATAATTCGACACTACTAAGGAGGTTCGTGGCTTGATGTCCAATCATTTGTACAGCACAGCTGTCATTCGGACTGTATACAAAGTTTGTCTCCGTCGTGTTTGGCCGATACCTCGACTCGAATGTACCATTCTCTACTTGGCGTAGTACATCCTTCAACTCTTGACACTTATAACATCGATCAAGTGTAAATCTATACATACTCCATGCTCTATCGACTGGGTCGCGGATGATAGTTATTTTGTCCACATCCTTCCATCCAAATGTCCGAACAGAATGTAGTGACGCACAGTAGCTCATGACATTAGACTCCGATGTTCGACATACATTCATATCATCAATGTGATTGTCAAATATTGCATCGGCGGGGTCAAAACTAAATTGTATTTCAGCTCGTACGTGTCCTTGTTCATCATTCTGATAGAACACATTATCAACCACCGAGGCATTTAATTTACTAGCCAACTGAGCCATACAATCTTTCACCCCGGACCCACACTCCGACATTGAATAATATGGAATTGCAGTTCCGTTATGTAATTCCTTTTGTCTATTTAATGCACATCGAATTAAACCATCCACACTCGTCCCACCCGTTTTCATATGATGCATATGCATAAATTGCTTGGGTGAATCATAGTCTAATACTAATGTACGTTGAGGTGTGGGGTTCGTTGGATATCGATTACCACTCATTAGGAGTGCACTCTTTGTTGTACGGAGTGTGGCACGTAGTCGTTCTTTCATACTCATTCGCTCAACGGGCGTGAGAGGGACAAAATAATCTGGTAACTCATCATGAGGAGGAATAATTGCAGCTTCTTCGTTAATATTGTTCATGGGATCTTCATCCTCCTCAATCGCAATCATTTCACCGTCAGTGACGGCATCTTTACCTTCGTCATCGATTGCATCAATGTCATCCACAATTTCGTCTGGAGGTACCGAGTTGGTGTGTTCGTCATTTTTCACATCAAACGTCAACCCTTCTCCTACATCTTCTCCATCTAAACCCTCACCCTGCTCTTTTTCAACCTCGTCATCTTGGTTTTCGACAAGGTCATTCTCCTCATTCTCGTAATCAATTTCCTCCTCTCCCTCCTCCAAATAATTCTCTTCATCAACTTGCTCATCTTCACCAGAATCTTCATCATCATTGTTATAATTCATATCAGAATCGAATTCCCCACCCACCTCATGATTGTTAATTTCATCATCTAAATATTCCTCATGAATTTCTTTGCCTTCATCATCGTTTTTAATATCGACACTCTCCCCTTCCCACGTGCCCTCGAGCAGTGAATCATCTGCAATGTTGAAATCGTTGCTGTCATCATCGAATACAAATTCATTGACATCGTCACCTTTTTCTTCATATTCTACAGAGTTGTACTTGTCATCATCCATCTCCCATTCACTATTCATGGCAGCGTCGTTGGTACTACTGTCAACTGAGACACTACCTCCGTTAACTAATTTAAAGTATGCAATACGACATCCAAAGACTAACGCTACAAGGAAACACGTCAATAATACAAATCGATGACAATTATTTCGTTGTTGTGTTGGTGGTACACGACTGACGGGCCCATTACTCCAATCATCATCGTCATCATCGTCATCGACAATATTGGTTGTCACTACCACCTGACTACCTTTTTCGCGATTGACGAAATCATCATCATCATCGTCAATAACAAATTCGTCACCGTCGTACTCGTTGCCGCTGGCAACAACGCTGTATGGCTTCTTCATCATCATTTAGATGATAGATTCCTACACAACGTATTGTTCATGTTCCCGCTCAAATGAAGTCCTGTCACTAGATCACATGGGTTCTCTACTCAATGCATTTCTAATCGCAATTGCGTCTACCAACTTCGTGGCAACAACTACTACTCATGGATTAGCTTGGTCTAATTCGTCTTGGAGATGTCAGCAGCGAAGGAATAGTATAGCGCGGCGAAAATGGATCTCTGAATCGATATCGCTGATAGTATCATTTCCGGCAACCACTGCGAGTCTGGTGATTCAACACCCAACCTCGTCACATGCCGAGGAATATGACAATCCGAACTATCCAGCACCGCCAGAAGAAAGATGTGAGCCATCTTTTATTTCGAGTTTTTTTTCAATGCCGTTTGCAAGGTTCCCTTGCTGCGTATTTATAAACAAATGACAAAAACTGCGTTTTCTCTTTCCTTTATTTTGTACCTACAAAACTGATTTATAACAAAACAGCGGGTCTTGTGGTCCTACGTGTCGCTGAAGTCGCTCAATTCCAGGAGATGATTTTACGTGCCATATTGAATGGAGATTTGACCGATGTAGTTGTAACGCCGCAACAAATGTGAGTCTCTCTCAATGTGTGATAAGTATAATATACATGCCATCATTAGCCTTTTCTAAACAAACAAAAAGTTCACATGCATGACAACTAACGTGCGACAATGCCGAATGTATACCAACTTGCATGCGACTGTGACTTCAGAGTCTTCGGTACGCAAATATTGCTCAGAAATTCCAATATAGCAGGGAATATGAAACTAATGATTGAAAATGATATACCAGTATCGAATCGACGTGAGGCTGCAATTAAGGCAGCAAATTGTATGAATGCATTACAAAGGGTATCAAGTACTGCAGCAAAGATAGAACGTTCACTAAGTCCTGCTGATTATGAAGAAATTGCAAATCTATATCGTTTAGTGCGTGTGGAATTGAAATCATTATATGACTTGCTACCTGCCAAAGAGAAAGAGAAGTATTACGGCTATATGGTAGCTGTGACTGAATATGAAAAGAAAATTGCGGAAGGAGTATACAATCCTGACATTGATGGTGTTCTAAACTTTGAGTATGATGAATAATACGAATGAAAATGTGTAAAAGAACACTTCTACTGATGTCAGTATTATTTCACATGCAAATATTCCATTATCTTTTGATGAAAAATTCTCCCATCTTCTGTTTCGTTTCTTCGTACGTAGCGAATTGAATCGCTCCAGACAACAATGCTTTTCCAAGTCGAGGGAATGAACCAGCGAAGAGTACCCCTATCCCCTCTTCTCTCGCGATTGTTGTCAACCGTTCGATATACGATGGCTTAATGGTGATGGTAGTAGCAGCACAAGCATCCTCCTTCTCCGTTCCTCCATTTGCAGCCATGATCCGATTTCTAATTACATCTAAAGGTGTAGTTACGAGTTGAGCGATTCCTGTTGACAGGGCGCCATAGACAGCCCCTTCCGCTGGTGACACAACAATCTTCTTCTTCATATTCTGTTTGCCCTTTCCAAGTTCAGTAAGGAACTCGTAGGCTCCAAACTTTATTATATCGGCTGGATAGGCGTACAATATGTTCTCGCTGTAGCCTCGAAATAACTCAGCGACGCCACCACCATTCGTCCCATTAATGGCAAGTTTAAAAGCATCGACTGTTGACATACCCTCATAGTACCCCTCGGCACCAACTTGCAATCTTGTTTTAATGACCTCACTTGGATTACGAAGTGCCCAATACAATGGCTGTGCAGCACCCACGGCCAATGCAGTAGTGGCCCATTTAGGTAGGTCACCGCCGAAAGACGAGGATTTCAATGCTGATTTGGTCACATCTTTCACCGCAAAGAATACACCCGAACTTTGAATGTTCGATAATAGCGGTGCAGTAATACCATCGAAGCTTCCATCGAATAAAGCTGGTAGGTCCAATAATGTGTATTTCGTATTAGGCATTTGTAATCGAACAGTGGCAGTGTCAAGTGGATATTTAATTATCGTCTTGGCAACAGATACCACGGACCCTGAAACGAATCCTGATATACTCTCCTGGAGTGCATTTATCGATGGTTGTTGATCGTCTGTTGCTGCTGCTGCTGCT
>Ga0247831_1008553_pt1 | contig 10742 bp, 9 predicted proteins | sample LaCruzMarch2015__9_FD_192406 | JGI IMG/M metagenome (GOLD analysis project Ga0247831, IMG submission 192406) | Freshwater microbial communities from meromictic Lake La Cruz, Castile-La Mancha, Spain - LaCruzMarch2015_1m | ecosystem: Environmental > Aquatic > Freshwater > Lake | place: Spain...
AGAGCGGTCGAAAACCGCTCTAATCCGGCGCGACGTGACGCTCGTTTCGTACCTTACATTCAAGGCGCGTTGATGTTTCTGGTGTCTCTTTCGCTTAATGTATTAGTACTCGTGCCTGTGTTGATCGCTCTAGGCGCGAACGGCAGGGCTGCGGAACAAGCCTGGGGCGCCGATACGGCGGCGCGGAGAATTCTTGCCGCGATCTACGCAGCGATATTGGTTACCAGCGTCGCACTACTCGCATTTCATCTCATTGATCGCGACATCACCGCTTGGACACAGACGCTGCTTGGCATCCAGGTGGTCTACAAGCTGCTCACAGCGCCGTTGGTGGGCTTGCGTAATCCTGTCGTGATTTCCAACATCGGCATCGCCGTAGTCCATGTAATCACACTGCTCGTCACCGCAAATTGAACAAGGTTCGTTTATGAGCCGTTCGAGCGGGCATTCCTTTTTTCAGGTCAAGACACTTTCAAAGGCAAATTTGGGCCATTCTGCGCCCCATGCCGTTGGCGCTAATTGCTGTCCTACGTGGCCGACGATAAGATCTTGCCCTTCAGATTGGGCAGCCACCGGGAGTGGCGCGCGCGATCTTGAGCATGAATGCTGTAGCAAGATGCAAATGCTTCTATTTGATCGCAGAGATAATATCAGCGGGCGCAAAGACACCAGCTTGCGCACTATGTTTGAGAACCACCAAAAGGGCGGGCCCCACAAATGAGCGACCTTAAGTTCGACAAATCTCGCCTGCCGAGCAGACATGTCTCGATGGGGCCTGAGAAAGCGCCACATAGAAGCTACTACTACGCCATGGGCCTCACTGATGAGGAAATTTCTCGACCGTTTGTGGGAGTCGTAAGCGCCGGCAATGATAGTGCACCTTGCAATACGGCGCTCGACGCACAAGCAGATGCTTGCCGCGAGGGCGTGACGGATAAAGGGGGATTGCCTCGGAGGTTCAATACCATCACGGTGACGGACGGCATCGCGATGGGACACGAAGGAATGAAGTCATCACTCGTGAGCCGCGAAGTGATCGCTGACTCAATCGAGCTCTCAGTACGCGGACATTGCTATGATGCACTTGTGGGTTTTGCCGGCTGCGATAAATCACTGCCCGGAATGATGATGGCGATGCTGCGCCTAAATGTGCCGTCGGTTTTTGTCTATGGCGGTTCAATTCTCCCCGGACGTTTCCAAGGAAAAGATGTAACCGTTGCCGACGTCTTCGAAGCCGTTGGAAAATTCGCGTCGAATAGCTGCTCCGTCGCTGAACTTACCGCGCTCGAAAAAGCCGCGTGTCCGGGGCATGGCGCATGCGGCGGTCAGTTCACTGCGAATACGATGGCCTGCGTCGCTGAAGCGATCGGTCTATCACTTCCCAACAGCAATATGGCGCCGGCGCCGTATGAATCACGCAGCGAAATCGCCAAAGCTGCTGGCCGGCAAGTGATGCAGCTCATCCATGATAATCTGCGGCCACGAACTATTTGTACGCGTGAAGCTTTTGAAAACGCCGCCCGGGTGGTTGCGGCGACTGGCGGCTCTACGAACGCCGCTTTGCATCTTCCGGCGATGGCGAACGAGGCCGGCATCGAATTTGATCTATTCGACGTCGCGGAGATTTTTCGATCCACCCCATACATTGCCGACCTAAAACCTGGCGGACGCTTTGTCGCGAAAGATCTGTACGAGGCCGGAGGCGTCTACATGGTGATGAAGACTTTATTGGCCGAAGGACTATTGCACGGAGATTGCATCACCGTGACGGGACGCACCCTGGCTGAAAACCTGCAGGACATTGAATGGAATTCGAAACAGAGCGTCATTTATGACGCGAAAACGCCGCTATCACCGACGGGCGGCGTGGTTGGCTTGCGGGGTTCCTTGGCGCCAGACGGCGCAATCGTGAAAATTGCGGGCATGAATCGACTACAGTTCGAGGGTCCAGCGCGCGTGTTTGACTGCGAGGAAGATGCCTTTGAGGCCGTCAAAGCTCGAACTATTGCAGAGGGGTCCGTTATTGTAATTCGTTACGAAGGACCCAAAGGCGGTCCGGGAATGCGGGAAATGCTTTCAACGACAGCGGCTCTCTATGGGCAAGGTTTAGGGGAAAAGGTGGCGTTGATCACCGATGGTCGATTCTCCGGCGCCACTCGGGGATTTTGTATTGGGCACGTCGGACCAGAGGCCGCCATCGGAGGGCCCATCGCATTGGTGGAAGACGGCGATATCATCAAAATCGATGCAATGGCGGGCACGATCGATCTGAATGTCGACGCATCAATTATGCTTCAGCGCCGCAGTGCTTGGCGTTCCAAAGAGCCTTCCATCCGTACTGGCGCGATATGGCGGTTCGCAGAGACGGTTGGCCCTGCCTACAACGGAGCCGTGACCCATCCAGGAGCCAAACGTGAACTCACGTGTTTCGCCGACATCTGATCATAACCTGAAGCGCTGTTCGTAGATGTTGTCTCTGCTCTGAAGCAGCGAATGTTTGCTTGCGGTGCTCTTCGCACGGTTGAGTTCGAATGAGTGTAACGGGACAAATCAGCGAAAAGGCAGTTCATCGCCGAAAGGCGGTAGGCGCTGCTGGCCCCAGGAATGGCTGACGATGCGCAGACATCGATCGAATGTTTTCGACGCTCGCACTTGCTATGAACGATCCTTCGGTAGGATCGTCCCGGCGCTTTGGTCAGGTTTTGGAATAAGTAAGTAAGTAGAGATACTCGGATAGCGTCATCTCGTTAGTTCAGATCACCTAGAATACGGTTTCCGACCTCCTTCAGAACATCACCGAGCTGGAGGAAAGGCGCTCCAAGTGGTGAAGCAGGTCGCCAGATCAACGAGATGTCCCGATAGGCGCCATCGTGATTCACGCGCCTGACGATGAGATCTTTGTCCCAGCGCGCCTCGGAGGCGACATAAAGGCTCGGTAGCACAGCGAGCCCTGCGCCCATGACCGCCATCTGCCGGATGGCGTCGAGGCTTGTGCCCTCATATTCAGTGCTAATATGCGCGCCAGACTTTCGCGCAAGGTCCTGTGTGATCTGACTGAGTCCATGGCCCTGCCCCAGGCTGAGAAGCACTCTGCCCTTTAGATCTGAGAGAACTATCGGTCGTCCTGCCTCCAGGGCGAGCGGATCCTCCGACGACATGCTGACCCAGAGTTGCTCACGAAAGAGCGCCATCGCACACATGTTCGGATGATCGGCGGCATTCGAGATTACTGCGTCAAGCCGACCATCGGAAAGATGAATGCCGAGATCCACTGTCCGCTCCTCTCTGACGGCCAAGCGCAGCTCGGGAAACATCGCATGCAATCTCTTCGCGGCGTCAGGCAGCAGATAGGGACCGATTGACGGCACGACCCCCAGCTGCAGCCTGCCGGTCAACCGTCCATCGGTCTGTCTCGCTGCGGCCCGCAAATCCTCTACGCCCCTAAGGATCAGTCTCGCCCGCGTGATGAGATCAGCCCCCAGCGGCGTCAACGCGACGCCCGATCTACCACGCTCGAACAGGACGACGCCCAGTTCGGCTTCCATGTCTGCAATCTGAGCCGACAAGCTGGGCTGGGAAACATTGAGACGCTCGGCGGCGTCAATGAAACGCCCCGCATCCGCCACCGCCACGAAGTATTGAAGCTGTCTAAGGGTTGGCCGCATCTGTTCGCTCGTCTCGAGGGCGTTTGACGTCCCTAGTGTGGCTGCACAGTACTTTGTTGGATATAGTACAGATCAAGATTGTCAGGCGCCCACGTATAGGATTTTCCTATTTTAACTAAAGGAATCTTGTCTTGGATAGATCAAATGGATCGGGCGAAATGATTTATTGATTTCCCTAAATCCTCGACTGGATTGGCCCGATGAACACATTTCGCACCCGCATGAACGGCATAGGCGCAACGACTGTCCCTGACATGTCGGTGGACTTAGGACTGCGCGCCTTCATGCTGGGCATCTACAACAAGATGGCCCTCGGGTTGGCTTTATCAGCGCTGATCGCTTACGCGGTCGGCTCAATTCCTGCGCTAACCCAGCTCGTGTTCGGCACACCACTGAAATGGGTCGTAATGTTTGGCCCGATCGGCCTGCTTCTCGTCGCGTCTTTCGGCATGAAACGACCGACGCCGCTGGCGACTGGTTTGATCTATTGGACCGTAGCTTCCCTGATTGGCGCGAGCCTGGGCGCCTGGGTTGTCTCCGCTCGTATGGGCCTCGGGGTGGACTTCACAACCATCGGCAAGGCCTTCTTCGTCACGGCGGCCGCATTCGGCTGCCTTAGCCTCTGGGGCTACACAACCAAACGCGACCTGTCAGGCTTCGGTACATTCTTGATTATGGGCCTGATCGGCCTGGTCATTGCGTCGATCGTCAATATGTTTTTGCAATCGTCGATGATGGGCTTCATCGTCTCTGTGCTAGGCGTACTCATCTTCTCGGGGCTGACGGCGTTCGATACTCAGCGCTTGAAGCACGACTACTACGCGCTGGAAGGCGACCAACGCGCCATGGCGGTGGCCACCAATTGGGGGGCGCTGTCCCTTTATTTGAACTTCGTGAACCTGTTCCAGTTCATCCTGTCATTCATGTCCGGAAAATCGGACGAATAGATCGCGCTTCTTCCCGCGCGCAAAGCCCGCGAGCCGACCGCACTGGCTATCTGCTATATTCAAAGCGGCAGGTATTGAGGTGCTGATGCTCCGCGCCGATTTCTTTGTGAAAGGCGCGATCAACAGCTTCGCGTTTAGCGCCGTCCTAACCGCCTCTTGATCGGAGAAAAATCCTTGGAATTTCTCACAATTGAATATGCGAGCCAACCCATCTGGCTCTGGTTGAGCTTTCTTGCCTTCATAGGCTTTCTGCTTTGGCTGGATCTTGGTCTGTTCAACCGCAAGGACGGCGTTGTCTCGCCGGCGAAAAGTGCGATCATGTGGGCGAGCTTCGCTTCGATCGCCGTTGCCTTTGGACTTTATGTGGGCTTCGCCTTCGAGCCAGATCCGCAATATTATTCTTCGCCTGACAATCTAAACCAACAAGCGGTCATACAATATTTCACCGGCTATCTGCTCGAAACTGCACTCGCGTTCGACAACATCTTCGTCATCTCGCTGATCTTCACGTACTTTGCCGTGCCGCGCGAATATCAGCACCGCGTGCTGTTCTGGGGCATTATGGGCGCAATCGTGTTCCGTGCGATCTTCATCTCCGCCGGCGCGGCCGTCGTAAACGAGTGGACTTGGGTCCTCTATATCTTTGCCGGTTTTTTGATTTTCACCGGCTGGAAGATGCTGACGGGAGACGGTCAAGAGATGAAGCTTGAGGAGAACGCTTTACTCGCCTTCATTCATCGCCGTCTCCGAGTGACCGACACCATCGACAACCACAATTTCTTCGTCCGCCGGCCGCACCCCTTAAGCGGCAAGTTGGTTCTTTTTGCCACGCCGCTGTTTGTCGCGCTCATCATGGTCGAGGTAGCGGACATTGTGTTCGCGGTGGACTCTGTGCCCGCAATCTTTGCGGTCACGCGGGATCCCTTTATCGTCTACACCTCTAACATCTTCGCCATCCTCGGTCTTCGGTCGATGTACTTCATGCTGGCCGCAGCGGTGGAGCGATTCAAGTATCTGAAGTACGGCCTCTCACTTGTGCTCGTGCTGATCGGTGTGAAGATCATTTGGAACTTCGGCCTCTCCAAAGAGCTCGGCTGGGTTCCCTATCTGGAGCCGCATTGGGCGCTGATAATGACCCTTGGCCTCCTTGGTGGATCAATCGCTTATTCGCTCTGGCGGACACGCGGAACGAGTCAAAAAAAGATTGAACTAACATGAGACAAACGAGCGACGGCTTGCATCCCTATGCAAGTCGTCGCGCCAATCTCCGCCATTTGCGTATCTCAATCGCATGCGCCTCGACGAATTGAGCTGCACCCGGTGACCCTGCCCCTTTGAACCTTCAATCATAAGCGGACACTCGGCCGCGCCTCCCCCAAAGGGTCGAGCAAGTGAAAAGGCCTCTTCAAGCGGCTCACCAAGGCCCACTTGGCGATACTTTCAGACCGTGTAACGTCTCAATGCGAGCATGTAAGAGATCGCGACCCAGGCCGAGGTCAACATCACACGCTGTCCTGCGCTGATTAGTGCGCCGTGAGCCTCAGCCGCCGAAAGCCCGAGACGTAAGGGTTGAAGTGCCGCTCAGCATTTTCAATATCCAGCCCGAATTCCGGCCAGCGCTCCAGCAGCTCTTGAAACGCCACAATCAATTCGAGGCGGGCTAGCGGCGCGCCGATGCAGGCGTGCACGCCGCCGCCGAACGCCAGATGCTGTCCCATCAGATTGCGCGTGACGTCATACACGTCCGGATCTTTGAATTTACGTTCGTCATTGTTCGCGGCATTAAAGATCAACGCCACGGTGTCGCCAGCGCGCATGGTCGTTTCGTGCAGCGTAAAGTCTTCCGTCAGGGTGCGCGTCAGCATCTGCGTGGAGCCATCGTATCGCAATGATTCCTCGACGGCCGATTTGATCAGGTTCGGCGCTTCGACAAGTATCCGCCGCTGATCGGGATGCTGGAGAAGCAATTTCGCCGTATTGCCGATCATCTTCGTTGTGGTTTCGCCTCCGGCGATGGTGACGAGAATTGCAAATCCGATGGTTTCGTTCTCACTCAGCAGACCAGCGTCGGACGCCTCAAGAAGATGCCAGACGATGTCATCGGCTGGCGCGCGCTTCCTGCGCTCCTTGAAGAACCCAACGTAGAAGTCGCGCAGCTCATAAATAGCCTCTTTGGTTGCGGTCATGATGTCGGGTTGATTGTGATCGGCAAGTTTGTCGACCGCGCGCATCAGCAACGGCACGTGTTCACTGGGAACGCCGAGCAGGTCTGCAATAATCATCGGCGGCAGGTGTTCGGCGAAGTCCTGCGTGAGGTCAAAGGATTCCACATCCATCAACGGATTCAAAAGATCGCGCACACGGGCATGTGTAGCGTCCTTAAGCGAGAGCATACGGTCCGGCGTGATCAGCGAAGCCAGCACCTTGCGGAGATCGGTGTGTCGCGGCGGATCAAACATCAAAAGGTGTGGGTATTCCTTGAACAACTCGCCGACCGGACCTGATGAGCCCGCGCCCACTTCATTGCTGAACACGCGCCAGTTCTGCAGCGCGCCGCGCACATCTTCATAGCGGGAAAGCGCCCACATATTGCAGGCCTGCGCCCAATGCACAGGCTCCTCATCGCGTAGGCGGCGGTACACCGAGCGTGGGTCTAAGTAGAATTCGCGCTCAAAAGGATTGTAGTGGACAGTCACCGCTCGTACTCCGTAGCAAGACTTATATGACGCCCGCGCGCTCGATCAGGCCTCAGGGGATGGAACTCGCACTGTCAGACCATCCATCTCTGGCCGTGCGAAGATTTGACAGCCCAAACGGCTGGCGGGTTGCCGGTTTCCGAGCGCTTCCAGTAATTCCAATTCGCTGGCGCCAGGCTCGCCCAAAAGCGCGCTCCACGCGTCCAGAATGACGATGTGACAGGTGCCGCAGGCAATGGAGCCGCCGCACAAGCCTTCAATGCCCGCGACGCCATTGAACACAGCGCCAGACATGAGGCTATCGCCTTCGCGCACGTCCAAAATTTGCTCGTCGCCATTGTCTTGCCGATATGTAACCTTGACCAAAGGCCCCAACTCCGCTGCCGAGTCCGCTTACTCTAAGTGGAGCGTATATCCGTGGTCAAACGTCAGTCCCCATTCAGGGATAGCACGTCATGTTTAGCTGGATTAATGCAAGGCAGGGTCTATCGGCGCGGTCGCCGCAAAAAGGCCGCCCGCGCGCTAAACCAGGAGGGAAGTCATGAGCAATATCCAACACGTGCTTGCTTTTTGCGAGGCCTGGAAATCCTGCGATCCGGATAAGATCGTGGCGCTGATGACCGAGGATTGTTTCTATCATAATGTGCCCATCTCGCCCGTGGTCGGCCGGACGGCGATAGCCGAGTTCATTCGCGGCTTTGTCGGCGAAGCAAAGACAGTCGAGTTCGAGATCCTGGCGATCGCCGAAGCAGCAGACGGCACGGTCTTGACCGAGCGTGTGGATCATTTCCATTTCGAAGGCCGTAGTTTGTCCCTGCCGGTCATGGGTAGTTTCAAACTCAAGGACGGACTCGTGGCGCGGTGGCTCGATTATTTCGACATGGCGCCGTTCGCGGCTGGAGGCGCTTCGTGAGCATTGTGCGCCTCTCCGTCAACCTCACGGGGCTTGAATATTTCGAAGGCGGCGTCGCAGGCGTTCTTGAATTCGCCCGCGCAGCAGACGCAGCTGGCGTGGCGCAATTGACTGTGTCCGAGCATGTAGCGATGGGCCACGAGATCGTCGGCTACCCCTATGGTCGCTATCCATCCACGCCGGATGCGCTTTGGTTTGAACCGATCACATTGCTATCCGCCATCGCCGCCGTGACGCGCCGGGTGCGGCTGTCGACCAGTATCCTGATCGCGCCACTGCGACCAGCCGTGCTGCTGGCAAAACAGCTGGCGTCGCTCGATCAAATTTCCTGCGGCAGGCTTGAGGTGGGGCTCGGCACAGGCTGGCAGCGCGCGGAGTACGACGCCTGCGGCGTGCCGTTCGACGGTCGGCTGCAATTGCTCGACGAGCAAGTGCAGGCAATGAGGACATTGTGGTCGGGGGCGCCGGCGGCGTTCACGGGTGAGCGAATTCGGTTCAACGATTTGTACTCGCTTCCGAATCCGTTGCAGACGGGCGGCGTGCCTCTCTGGTTTGGCCTCGCGCCGTCGCCCGCCAATGTCGCACGGATGGCGGCATATGGCGCAGGCTGGGCGCCGTGGTTCGGTCTGCCGTCCGGCGACGAAACGATAGATGTCCCGCGCAGCGCGGCGCTCAAACGTATCGCGGAAGGCCGGGCCCGCATTCACACCGCGTTGCAGGAGCGTGGGCGCGATCCCGCAGGCTTTGCGATCCGGACGATGCCCGAACCTGTGCTTGGCGCGAACGGTTTCGACCTGGCCGCCACAATCGCCAGCGCGCAGGATTACATCGCAGCGGGCGCGACGCATTTGGAATTCGCGCCTGGCTTATTCTGCCAGTCAGCGGACGCACTTCCCAGAGTTTTGGATGCGGTGCTGACGCTGCAAAACTAAAGCGCCCGGCCGCGCAATCACAAATCCTGCAGTTCTGGTGATCGGCGGCGTCACACAAACTGCCCAAAATCGCACCCTGAGCGGACATCCCCGACTTCGCGCTCATGGAACTGCAGACCTTTAAAGAGAATCGTCCATTATCTGCATGCACCACAAGATCCAGGCAGCATCTGTGGTGCGTTTGTGGTGCGTTTCGTTTCCCGCTGGGCGCCTTTTTCGGCCATTTTACCACTATTGCCCCGGTTTCCCGATTTGCCTGTTCGGCGAAATATTCTATAGCGATCAAAGGGCTTTAACCCCGCGCGCCCGTAGCTCAGCTGGATAGAGCACATGCCTTCTAAGCTTGTGGTCGCAGGTTCGAATCCTGCCGGGCGCGCCACCATAACTCCACTTACTTGGGCGGTTGCATCCCCCGACCATCTGGCGTCGTGTCATTGACCCCACCCACCGTCGATGCAGGCCAATTCGCTTGGATCATGTCCATCATCCCCTTGCCGTTTGGACCCTCGAAGTCGTCGCCCAATTCCGTCAGCGCATTCAGCCAGCTCACCGGGACCGCGCCCGCCTGGATGAGGCGTTGGATCGCAGCATCCTCTGCAAGCTTGCTGTTGGTGCTCGAAACATCGACGACGAAGAAGACGTTGTAGCCTTCGCGCAATAAATCGAGCGATGTGTGCAGAGTGCAATCGTCGATCGAAATCCCCCGATGATGACATTCCGACGGCCCGTCGCCTTGAGCCACTTTGCGAAATCGGGCGTGTACGCCATGGGTGTCGACCGGGGCGCGAACGTCTTGCCGCCATCGGTAACGAGCTTTTGGATCTCAGGAAGGAACGTGCCGTAATAGTCATTCCCTTCACCCAGAACAGCCGTCGGCATTTTGAACAAGGGGCTGCACGGCATGGCAAAAGCCTTCGCAGACGTATCAGTGCGCCAAGACGCTGACGCTCTCACGCATGCGGAATGGCTCGCCTTGCTGCTCGAAAGAGAATCGTCGATCCGGCATGACAAACGTCTGGCTGCCCGACTGGGCTACGCCCGCTTACGCCACATGGCAGCGCCGGAGGACGTGAATTATAAGGCGGCGCGTGGTCTTGATCGCCCGCTCTTTGCGGCCTTGCTGAAGGGCGGATGGATCGACGCGGCGGATGCCTTGATCATGACTGGTCCAAGGGGCGTCGGAAAAAGCTGGTTGGCCTGCGCGATCGGCTTCCAAGCCTGTCGTGACAATCGATCGACGCTCTATGCCCGGGCGCCGAAACTCTTCGCCGATCTTGCCGTCGCGCATGTTGACGGGCGTTATCCGCGTCTCATGCGCAGCCTTGGCGACGTGAAATTGTTGATCCTGGACGACTGGGGGCTTGAGCCGCTGGACGCGCAGCAACGCCATGATCTCATGGAGATCTTGGAAGAGCGTTGCGGACGCGGCGCCACCCTGATCATCAGCCAAATCCCAGTCGACCGCTGGCACGACGTTATCGGCGATCCAACCTACGCAAGACGCCATGCTCGACCGTCTCGTCCACAACGCCCATCGCGTCGCTCTGACCGGCGACAGCATGCGAAAAACCAAACAGCCAAAAGCGGCC
>Ga0247831_1008555_pt1 | contig 10740 bp, 8 predicted proteins | sample LaCruzMarch2015__9_FD_192406 | JGI IMG/M metagenome (GOLD analysis project Ga0247831, IMG submission 192406) | Freshwater microbial communities from meromictic Lake La Cruz, Castile-La Mancha, Spain - LaCruzMarch2015_1m | ecosystem: Environmental > Aquatic > Freshwater > Lake | place: Spain...
TGAAACAGAAAAGTTATTTGAAATGGTAAAATTAGGAGAAATCATTTGTGTTTATTCTGACTTGACCGAGTATGAATTAGAAAGTGCTCCTGATAAAATTAAAACACATTTTATTAATCTTGATAAAAGTACGATTGAGTATGTTGAAATATCAGAAGAAATTAATGAATTGGCCGATGAGTATGTAAAAGAAAAAGTTGTAGGAAAAACGAGCCTAGATGATTGTAGACACATAGCCTGCGCAACAATAAATAAAGTTGATTATCTAGTTAGTTGGAATTTCAAACATATAGTAAATGTATTTAGAATACGAGGGTATAATTCAATTAATCTAAAAAATGGCTATATGCAACTAGATATTCGTTCACCAAAAGATATTATAACCAATGAAAACTAAAGAGAAAAATCAAGAGAAGGAATTTGACACAGTTAAATTTTTCAGAACAGTTAAGGAAAGGATATCAGAAGAAACTCAAGGAATGACATTTATAGAATTTAAAGAGTATCTAAGCAAACGTAAATTGAGGACAGCGAAATAAAACGTTCGCCCAACATCACCTAAAAATGTAAACGCAATTGTTCGCGCAGAACAGGACGCCCATGGATGCCTAAACTATTTCGGCTTTTTAAACTACGTTTTTATTATTTTTATAAAAAAAAATAAAAACTGCAAACAACATTCACTAAAAGAAAACGGCAAAAACATAATGCAGATAAAAGCCGTCTTCTTTTAGTTCAAAACGTTATAAGCAAGCCTAAAAGACGACAGTACAACATAAACAGACGATTAAAAGTTGAACTTTAAAACATAGACAAACCATTTTGACAGGTGACCAACATACAGACCATATATCAAAAGGACAGCAAGTAAGCCGACACTCATTGCCGACCCTTCTGTATTTTTTATTTTCCCCACCGCACATTTTTTTTAATTCAATTTTAACCAGCCGCACATTTGGCACATTTGCTTTTGCCCCGACACACAAAGCCGACCCTTCGGCAAAAGCAAAAGAGCCAAATCTCCCACCGCACAGAATGACATTTGTACCAAGTAGAAGCATTTTTTTTCGTATTTTGACAAGCAATTATTTAATATTTTCATTGGTATTTTGAAGAACGAGAAACTTACACGGAAAGAAATCATTGACGACCGCTTGAAACAAGCAGGTTGGAATGTTAGCGACCGTACTCAAGTAGTTGAGGAGTTTGACATTATTGTTGATGCGAATATGGTTCAAGAAGCAGCAACACCATACGCTGGTAAACAATTTAGCGACTATGTTTTATTAGCCAAGGACGGAAAACCGTTAGCAGTTGTAGAAGCGAAAAAATCCACAGTTGACGCAAACATTGGAAAGGAACAAGCGAAACAATATTGCTTCAACATTCAAAAACAAATTGGCGGAGAACTTCCATTTTGTTTATATACAAACGGACACGATATTTTCTTTTGGGATTTAGACAACTACCCACCGAAAAAAGTATATGGTTTTCCAACTCGTGACGACCTTGAACGCTACACTTACATAAGACAAAAAAGAAAATCGCTTTCTGGCGAATTTATAAATACAAAAATTGCAGGAAGAGATTATCAAATTGGTGCAATCAGAGCAGTTTTAGAAGCAGTTGAAAAAAGGAAACGAAGATTCCTTTTAGTAATGGCTACAGGAACGGGTAAAACCCGTACTTGTATTGCTTTGGTTGATGCCTTGATGAGAACTGGTTGGGCTGAAAGAGTTTTGTTTTTGGTTGACCGCATTGCACTTCGTGACCAAACGCTTGATGCTTTTAAAGAACATTTGCCAAATGAGCCAAGATGGCCAAAGCAAGGTGAAAAGGAAATTGTAAAGGATAGAAGAATTTATGTTTCCACTTATCCGACAATGTTAAATGTCATTCGCAATGAAGAAAAATCATTAAGTCCACACTTCTTTGATTTGATTGTGGTAGACGAAAGCCACCGTAGCATTTATAATACCTATCAAGAAGTTTTAGACTACTTCAATACAATTACACTTGGCTTGACAGCTACACCAACAGATGTAATTGACCACAATACTTTTCAACTTTTTGAAACAGAAGACGGAGTTCCCACTTATGCCTATTCGTATGATGAAGCAGTAAATCACATTCCGCCCTACTTGTGCAATTTTCAAGTAATGAAAATTAAAACCAAGTTTCAGGCAGAAGGAATAAGCAAAAGAACAATTGCACTCGAAGACCAAAAGAATCTAATACTTGAAGGAAAAGAGATTGAAGAAATAAACTATGAAGGAACCGAACTAGAAAAGAAGGTAATCAACAGAGGAACAAACGCCTTGATAGTTCGTGAATTCATGGAAGAATGTATAAAAGATGCCAACGGAGTTTTGCCAGGCAAAACAATTTTCTTTTGTGCAACCAAAGCCCATGCAAGGCGTATAGAAGAAATCTTCGATTCACTTTACCCTGAATATAAGGGCGAACTAGCAAAGGTTCTAGTAAGTGAAGACCCAAGAGTTTACGGCAAAGGTGGTTTACTAGACCAATTTGTAAATAACGACATGCCTCGAATTGCTTTAAGTGTTGACATGTTAGACACTGGTATTGATGTTAGAGAACTGGTAAATCTAGTTTTTGCAAAACCTGTTTACAGTTATACAAAGTTCTGGCAAATGATTGGTAGAGGTACTCGTTTACTCGAACCTGAAAAAATGAAACCTTGGTGTACAGAGAAAGATGGTTTCTTGATTTTAGATTGTTGGGACAACTTTGAATACTTCAAATTAAATCCAAGAGGAAAAGAATTGAAAGGGCAAATTCCATTGCCTGTTCGTTTGTTTGGTATTCGATTGGATAAGATTGAGAAAGCAATAGAACTAAACGAAACCGAAATCATAAATAATGAAATAGAGAAATTACGAAAGCAAATTGCAACACTACCACAAAACTCAATAGTAATCTTAGATGCTAAACATGAATTACAAAGGTTAGAAGATGAAAACTTTTGGAATCATTTATCTAGCGACAAAATTGAATTTTTAAAAGCGGTTGTGAAACCATTGTTCAGAACTGTTTCTGATACTGATTTCAAAGCCATGCGATTTGAAAAAGATATTGTGGAAGTTTCACTTGCAAAGCTTTCAGACGAGAAAGAAAAGTTTGAAACCCTTAAAGACAGCATCATTGAAGAGATTGCAGAATTGCCTTTGTCTGTAAATCTTATTTCAAAGGAAGAAGAACTAATCAGACAAAGCCAAACCAATCATTTTTGGTCAACCGTTACGGAAGAAAAATTTGACGAATTAATTCTAAGAATTGCTCCGTTAATGCGATTCAGAGAAGCAATTGTTCCACTTGGCCCTGCTAAATTCAATTTCAAAGATTTGGTAAGTGAAAAAGAATATGTTGAGTTTGGTCCACAACACGAAGCATTGAGTATTGCTAAATACAGGGAATTATTAGAGCAAAAAGTAAATGAATTGGTTTCAAGTAATCCACTTCTGCAAAAATTAAAAGAAGGCAAAGAAATTACCCCAACCGAAGCAGAACAATTAGCGGAGGAATTACACAACGAACATCCACACATAACAATTGATTTGCTTCGCAGGTTTACAATCATCGCAAGGCTCAATTTGTGCAATTCATAAAACATATTTTAGGAATTGAAATTTTAGAATCCTTTCCTGAAACTGTTTCAAAGGCATTCGATGACTTCATTGCAAAACACAGTTATTTAACAAGCCGACAATTACAATTCATGGATTTGCTTCGCAATTTCATTTTAGAAAAAGGCGAATTGCAAAAACGAAACCTTATTGAATCACCTTTTACCTTAATACATCCGCAAGGTATTAGAGGCGTTTTCAGTCCTGCGGAAATTGACGAAATTTTAATATTCACCGAAAAATTAATAGCAGCATAAATTATGTTACAAAACAATCCGATACTTAAAGCATTAATCAACAGCCTTTGGAATACCCTTTGGAGTGGCGGTATTGCTAATCCATTAACAGCTATTGAGCAAATCACATACTTGCTTTTCATGAAACGCTTAGACGACATGGAAACTAAATTAGAAGGTGATGCAAAATTTACTGGCGACAAATACGAATCAAAAAGATTTGCCGGCACTTATGTTCCGTATGTGGACGAATCACTTTATCAGATAACCGACAAAACGAGTAAAGAAGATGCCAAGAAAATTGAAGCGTCTTTGAAAGAAGCCAAAAAACCCGTTTCAAAACAAGAACTCCGTTGGAATAAATTCAAACGTATCACTCCAACTGATAAAATGTTAGAGCATGTTCGTTATAATGTGTTTCCATTTATCAAAACTTTAAATGGCGATGCTTCTCCATTTACTAAACACATGTCGAATGCTGTTTTCATCATTGAGAAACCGACATTGCTTTTTGAAGCCATCAATAAAATTGAAGAAATTTTTATCGAAATAGAAAAAGATGCTAGCGATGGAGGACATACATTTCAAGACATTCAAGGTGATGTGTATGAAATGTTGTTGAGTGAAATTGCACAGGCTGGAAAAAACGGACAGTTCAGAACTCCAAGACATATCATTAAATTAATGGCTGAATTGGTAGAACCACAATTAGGAAATAAAATTGCCGACCCTGCATGTGGTACAGCAGGTTTCTTGTTGGGTGCATATCAATACATTCTTACTGATTTGGTACGAAAAAAGGATAAAAAGAAATTAGAAAAAGACGAAGACGGTTTTGAAATGGCAACCTATTCTTCATTCATTGATGAGAAAATAAAAAAGGTTTTAGATGAAAGCTTTTATGGTTTTGATATTGATGTAACAATGGTTCGTTTAGGATTAATGAACTTGATGATGCATGGAATTGACAACCCTAAAATTGATTACAAAGATTCATTAAGCAAATCTTACAACGAAGCAGGTCAATACGATATAGTGCTTGCAAACCCACCATTCACTGGCAAGATTGACAGAGGCGATGTAAACACCAGTTTAAGAATTGATAGTCCTGCAAGTGAATTGTTATTCTTAGATAGAATTTCATCAATGCTTCGCATTGGAGGTAAAGCGGCAGTAATTATTCCCGAAGGTGTTTTGTTTGGAAGTTCAAATGCTCAAAAACAAACAAGAGAAATCATTTTAAAAGACAACCAACTGGAAGCAGTTATTTCTTTACCAAGTGGAGCATTCAAACCATACACAGGAGTAAAGACTGCAATTTTGGTTTTTACAAAAGTAGAAGAGAAAAGTAAAACATGGAATACCGAAAAAGTTTGGTTTTATGAATTGCAAAGTGATGGTTACTCTTTAGACGATAATCGAAGAAGGTTAAAAGATTTTCCATTGCCTGAAACCAAAGCAGCCTTTGAAAACAGAGCAAAATCGAAAACCAAAGACCGCAAGAGCCATTTCTTTGTTCCGATTGATGAAATACAGGAAAATGATTTAGACCTGAGTTTTAACCGTTACAAAGAATATGAATACGTAGAGCAAACCTACGAACCACCAAAAGAAATTCTTGCCAAGTTGATGAAACTAGAAAAAGAAATTTTGAAGGACATGGAGGAACTAAATAGTTTAATTGGATGAGAACTGAAAAATTTAAATCATTATTCAAGTATGCCCCCAAGTCAAACTTGAAAGCAAGTGATGGAGGAGAGAATGGAAATTTCCCTTTCTATACTTCTAGTTCAATCATTTCCAAAAGAACAGATAAGGCTCAATACTATGATGAAGCCTTGGTATTCGGAAATGGTGGTTCAGCAAATGTTCATTATGCAAATGAACCCTTCGGTACAACTTCTCACTGCTTTGTTACTAATCCAATCAGCAAGAACATCAATGTAAAATATGTTTATTACTTTTTATTTGGTAATATTCATTTATTAGAAAGAGGCTTTAAAGGAGCTGGTCTAAAAAATATTTCGCCAAAGTATATTGAGAATCTTGATATTCCAGTTTTACCACTTGAAACACAGAATAAGATTGTTGCTATTCTTGATAAAGCAAGTTCGCTAGTAAGAAAAAGAGAAAAAAACATTCAAATGTTGGATGAATTATTGAGGGCTACTTTTTTGAATATGTTTGGCGACCCGAAAGCAAATCCACACAATTTTCCTATTAAAAGTTTGCCTGATTTTTACATTGATAAGAAAAATGGAACTAAGTGTGGCCCATTTGGAAGTGCCTTAAAGAAAGATGAGTACATAGAATTAGGTGTTCCAGTTTGGAATATGGACAACATTTCAAAAGATGGTAAATTCAATTCAATTCCAAATCTTTTTATTTCTGAGGAAAAATATGGGGAATTGGTAAATTACTCAACCTATAACAATGATATAATAATATCTAGAGCTGGTACAGTTGGTAAAATGTGTGTTGTTAAATCTGATTTTCCAAATTCAATCATAAGCACAAATTTGATACGACTTCGCTTTAATGATGAATTACTTCCATCATATTTCGTTGCATTAATGTTGTACTGCAAAGGAGGTATTGGCAGATTAAAAAAAGGGGGCGATGGTGCATTTACCCACATGAGCACTGGAATATTAGATAGTTTAGAATTCCCTTATCCTGACAAGGATTTACAATTAAAATTTGAGGCAAAGCAGCTACATTTTACAGAAATTATTACTCGACTTAAAACGTCATTATTAGAATATGATACGCTATTGAAATCTTTGGTGCAAAAGGTTTATAACGGGCAATTAAATTTTAATGTTGACTTTGAGTTGGATGCATTAGTTCAAGAAATTGATTTACAAAACAAGGAAAACGATTTATCAAAAATCACTGGAGATATTGCTTATCTGCAAAGACTGGTTGACAAGTTGAATAACCAAGAATTCAAAGAAAAAGATTTGTATGATAAAGCCAAGCATGGCGTATTTCAATTGATGGCAGTAAAGGAAGAAGAAAGAAAGGTTATTCAAGAATACGATGAAAATAGTAAAAGCTTAAAATTGGCTTTAAAATGAAATTACTAAAATTAGAAATAGGTGATTTACCAAAAGAAAAACAATTTAGAAGCCTGCATGCAGGCTTCAAGGTTGAGTTTCATAGCTTGGACAATAAAGGAATCAAAGCCATGGAATCCTTTAGCCCTTTCTGTTTTGCTGGTTTGAATGGAAGTGGAAAGTCGAATGTATTAGAGGCTTTATCAGCAATATTTTTTCATTTAGAAAGTTGCGTTGCCAAATTCAAACCCAAATCATTTGCAACACATTTCAGAGCTAATGAATGCAATCCTGATGCCTTTACACTTGAATATTTAATAGGACAACATAACAGCAAACCTTATGCTTTGGCTTACTTTGATAAAATCATTATCAAGAAAGAAATGGGAAAAGCCCCTTTAATGTGGCGACAGAGTTTTCCATTTTCAAAAGAGCAAGAACTTATTCATGTTTCCTTAGAACCAAAAACAGATTTAAGAGAACCTCAAGCAGCCGAAGGCAAAGAATATTTACCGCAAATAATTGTTGGCTATTCTTCAGGCGAAAATGAAATATTGAGTTTGCCTTTCCGCAAAAGTCGTTTAATAAACTTCGACAAATATCGAGAAGATTACATCAAAGGCTACAAATACGAAGAGCCTGAAAACAGTTTAATTTATATTGATGCTGAAATGAGCCAAGCGGTTCTTTTGGCTTGCTTATTATACGAAGACGAAGAAACACTAAAGCCATTAAGAAAGGAATTAGGGATAGTTGGTTTAAGGAGTTTCAGAATGAATTTGAATGTGCAAGGATTAATGACCGATTATGATGGCGACAGAAGCACGCATGTTCCCATTTTACAGCATATACCAGACATTATTGAAGATTTGAAAAAGTGTTCGTCTTGCTGGCAAGAGTTTAAACAGGAAAACAAAACAATTAATGAACATCTGTTTTCTTTACTTACGATTGACTTTTTTGTTGATGAGAGAACTAAAAAAGTATTTAAAGCACATTTTCCAACTTCGTTTGATTTGTTCCGCTTCTTCCAAGTGTTATATGAATTAAATTCAAACGTAATTTCAGAATCTATCAAAGAGGAAGTTTATAAATCAAAAGGCTTTTACACTGATGGAAAACTTCCCGAAGGAAGTCCTGATGAAAATGTATTTTACTTCCTCGATTACTTAATACTTAAAGACATTGAAGGGGAAGCAGAACCAAAGCCTTTATTGTTGAGAGAATTTTCAGATGGCGAACATCAATTTCTGCATACAATGGGAATCTGTCTAATGCTGAAAGACAGAAAAAGCATTTTGCTTTTGGATGAACCTGAAACCCACTTCAACCCAAGTTGGCGAGCTAAGTTCATTAAAATTCTTGACGATAGTATTAAAGCAGGAAACAACAGAGAATATGTAAATGGTAGTTTTAATGTTCATTCGCTGAAAGACATTTTACTAACATCACATTCGCCATTTATTATTTCGGATTGTATGCCAGATAATGTTTTGTTTTTCAGTCGAAATGAACAAACAAAATTAGTTGAAGCAAAAAAAGCATCTGAATTGGGTTTGAAAACTTATGGCTCTAGCGTTGATTATATCTTGAAGAACTTTTTCAAAACAAACTTAATTTCAAATAAATCTTTTGAAGAACTAAAGGAAATCATTGACCACGGAACAATTGATGAGTTGAGAAAAGCGGTTGAAGATTTTGGCGAATCAAGCGAAAAGCAGTTCCTTTTTAGAAAGATTTACGAAAAAATGTAGAACAAAGATGATAACAAGACTTCATAGATTAACAACTGGAATAAGCATCATTCAAGAAATCCCTACAATGTTTTTTAGGGAAATTGAAAACTCTGCGGCCTTTGGGAATCATCTATTTCCAGTATGGGCAGATGGTGTTTTTGGTACAACATCTTTGAACAATAAATTTGAAGCAGTTTATAACAAGTATAAAGCAATCAGAAACAAAGCAAACAGAGTTAGAATCGTATCTGCTTTTGCCCATTGTAATCAAATTGAAAATCTATGTACGAATCAAGCGGGTTCACTAATTATTGAATTAACTGATTTACCAAAAAGCATAAGGAAAGAACTTGGCACTCTTTTTCTTCATCTTTATAATACAGCAATAAATTATCATCTTTTCGAAACGCATGTTGCTGACACTTTAAAAAATGCAATCGACAGATTTATTACTCAAAATGGTATAGAGGTTTGTCCTTTTTGCGGTCTTGAAGGCTTTTTAAATATCGAAGGTCAATCGAGAATTGCCCTTGACCATTGGCTTTGCAAAGATTTGTTTCCTATGTCGGCAGTAAATTTTGATAACCTTTTTCCTATTGGTTCTAAATGCAATGAACGACCAGCTAAAGGTTCTAAGAACATTCTAATCGACAGTCCAATTACAAAAAATCGCATTCAAGCCTTTTATCCATATTTGGCTCATAGTGGAGTGACGACAACATTTAGATTTATTAATGAGCCGACTATAACAGGCATTACTGATACAGATTGGAACTTTTCAATAACGCCAACAAACATTGCGGAACAGAACATATTTGATAGTTGGAATTCGACATTGAATATTTCAATTCGTTATTTAGACTATCACAGGAAAAATATCTTTCCAATGTGGGAATCAGACTACAAAAGATTTATTGAGGAAGACCATGACATTAAACATGCTCAAACAATTGATGAGCTAAAAAATAATTTCAGAATCTGGAAAGCATCGTTTCCAACAAAGGGAAGACCAGGGGCAATTTTATATCGTTCATTTATTGACAACTTAGTAAACAACGCATCAAATTCTTATTTATATGGACTTTGTGAGAACTTCAAAAGATAATAGCCATCGCACAGGTGTAAGCACATTTGCAAGCCGCACAAGCCCAAGCACAGGCCAAAGCTTGCAAAAGAGCTTCCACCTTTCCAACCCAGACAAAATTGAATTAAAAAAAATCTCCTCCCCTTCTGAAAATAAAAAATACTCAACCGCACAACCCGACACGACAAAGACAGAGAAACGCAGTATTGACAATGGTTTGCAAGGACAGTGGACAGAAGGTCAGCTTATAACATTTAGAGAACTAGCAGAAGAAAGCCCAAATTAAAAGCACTGAACGTGGGCTTTTTTTGTTAGTTCTTGTTGACCGACTAGTTTTTCCGTAGGTGGGAAAGTAACCAATCCCCATACTTTTTAAGTGCGATAGCTCTCAATACAAAACGATTTAACCGCTCATTTTGAACAGCTTACACAAAAAATCCCCTACCCAAAAACTGACGTTTTCAGGAGTTGAAGTTTTCAATTCATTTGGGAATAAGTCGCTGGATTTCTTGAACCATTTGAATTTCTTAAACTATCAATCATCTACATTCAATATTCCCAACCACAACAGAATAAAAACCTCATACCTTAAAACCAAGAATTTACCCGAATCAAGAACTAATTAACAAAATACCAGCGAACTTTTTCGGCCTTGAATTTCTTGCTTTTAGCTACTGCACTGAAACTGGTAATTTTTAGAATTTCTGTAAGAACATTCTTAAAAAATTCCAGTTTCAGAAAGGAGTTAAAATTGTTCGCAACGAAACATGAACAGCAATAAAACCAAGATCTGCGAACAAAAAGAAATTCAGAGCCTAGATTTTTTGTTTCTTTTTGATCATGCAAAAAGAAAGGCAAGGTAGTATCCCATAAAGTGTGTAAACATAGCTAAAAGTTATTCTGAAAAAAAATGGCTTCCTTCAAAAAGCCAGATTTTTTTCCGGTAATAACTTTTTAGTAATTTAAACACACAATTAT
>Ga0247831_1008556_pt1 | contig 10737 bp, 11 predicted proteins | sample LaCruzMarch2015__9_FD_192406 | JGI IMG/M metagenome (GOLD analysis project Ga0247831, IMG submission 192406) | Freshwater microbial communities from meromictic Lake La Cruz, Castile-La Mancha, Spain - LaCruzMarch2015_1m | ecosystem: Environmental > Aquatic > Freshwater > Lake | place: Spain...
TCTGCGCCATAAAGCGCTTACGTCTCTCCTTTTTTTATTTCCAAACTCTTTTTAGTAAATAGGTTAGACGAGGTTGGACGGCCAGTCATACCAATGGGTCTGGTTAGACGGAGGTTAGGACGAGGTTGGACGAGGTTGGACGGCGCCACATTGCGCAATGTTAAGCAAATTAGACCTAACCGGCAGCATCGGTTAGCATCAGCCTGTAACACCTAATCACAGCATGGTTATTATTTCTGAACGCAACCGTCCCTGCATCGACCGACTTGATACATTAATGTCTGAAGCCGTGGCGGTAGCAAATGCCATCCGCGACAATGCCCAGGACGAGCAGCAACCTATCCCACCTGAACTGGTCTATAGCTTCAGCCGCGACTACGATAAAATCATTACCGCTCTATCGGATGCGTCATGAGTATTAGTTTTAATGGTCAAAAGCTAGATCGTGAGCTTGACCTAATCGTAAGAGTTCAATTGCCATTTTTAGCTGCTGTTACTGTTAATCGTCTTGGCACCGTCGTCCGCCAGGCATTGCAGCATGAAATGAAAGATTCTTTTCGTAGCCTTAGCGCATTTACATACAAATCACCGCTATACCGTCACTTAGCAACTAAAGCGCAACCATATACAACTATTTATTTACGTGATGAAGCAACTAAAGGTCAGCCGCCTTCCACTTATTTGTTACCGCAAATTTTAGGTGGTATGGTATACAAAACTAGATTTCAAGAACGTTTAGCATCACAGTTATCAAATTACAACGGTAGGTATATGTTGCCGTTACATGAATCACCAGCAGCTAAGCGCAACCAGCAAGGTCGCATACGTGCATCGCAATACGTTGAGGCGTTATATGGCATCAAGGCATTTGAGGACATCAGGGCATCTGTGCGACCTGGTAGGTACCGCACTGAAGGCAGCCACATCTATGTGCCCTATGTGGGGGCCAGGAAGGAGCTTCAAAAGGTCTATAGGGCTATCGGTAAGGGTCGGCTGCCTCAGCCGGGCATATACCGCGTTAAAAGCGGCAACCTTACGCAATTGTTTAGGCAGCTTGAAGCAGTGCCATCAGTGCAAAAAAGTTTTGATTTTAATTATGCTGCTGAACTGGCGGTGCAAAAAAATGCGGGCGCAATATTTGACGCGGCGGTCAAGCAATTTGTCTAAAAATTTTGGGACTTGCAAGGGGTCGGTTTTAGGGCCTTTTTTACACACGGCTGCAAGGCGGTTTAAGGTATTATTTTCTGACACAGGTATATAAAAAAGTGGTCTCTAGTACTGATGTACTATAGTACATTTGTATCATAGTACTAACGTACTATAGTACATTTGTACTAGTGTTATAACATTATACTATTGTACCGTTATATCGTTATATAACAATATAACAGTGCTGTGATAGTACTAATGTACTAGTAAGAATGATTCTCGTTATCGGTGAGAATGATTCTCGTTATCAGTTCGGCGCGCCTATGCATCGGCGCCTTTGAATAGTACACCGCTTATAGTACAGTTGCGCTATTGTTAAGAGATAAGAATATTTGGCAGCTAACGCCTAGCTATTGGCTGAATCCGGGCTATGTTGACGGCGGGCGCAATCAAGCGCTCAATTATTCCACCCGCTTTTAATTCACATGTCCCCAAGCTTCCCGCCAGTTGATCACGCGTTAACACTGCTGCCAGCGCTACTAGGCGCCGTGTTGGTGATCGTTGCCTTATTCCATGCCTTAGCTATCAGAGCTCAAGGCCAACCCGCATATATCCGCCACCTATCGGCTCAGGGCTATTCGCAGCGCAAGATTGCAGCTCGTTTAAATATTACCCGCCACGCTGTGAGGGTTGCACTGTGATTGCCTTTAACGTTGGCCAGATCTACTACGGGACGTTGTCCTGCGCCCATGGCGACTTTCCAGTTCGCTGCATTAAACGAACCACAAAATCGGTTTGGTTTGAGCATGCGAGCCATCCTGACGCTTACCGTCCCATGCGTTGCAAAGCGCGCCCATGGTCTGATAACGAAACCGCCAACTTTCATGGCTGGTATATAAGCGCTACCAAATTAAGCGGCGGCGATTTTGATCTAAACACTATTTAATTATGCAAAAACTATCTGTTACCCGTTCTGAAGTCTTAGCGCTTGAGATTATGAAGTGTGAGAAGTTGTTAGCCAAACTATGGGCCGAGGATTCAAGAACTGCAGTGCTAAGCCGCCGCCGTTCACTGTTCCGCTTACTGCATAACGTGCCACAAGCTTTGCAGATTGGGCCTGATTGGCTACCAGCAGAACCACATCCCGTTTGGCAACACTTTCCAAATTCAACCAACCCTTTTAATCCCTACAAAGCCAATGCTTAAAGCTACCAACCCAAACGGCCGTGTTTTGTATCACGGCCCGTCGATGCTAGATGGCGCGCCAATCGTCGTTATAGCTACCGGCTTCAGCGATTGCAGCGCTAACGACAAAACCGGCGCCATGATTCAAACGTGGATTATGCGCGCCGATATACCACCCCATCAAGCTTTTAAAAGCGTTGAAGGCAAGAGTGTATGCGGTGATTGTCCGCATAAAATCAACAAAACTTGTTACGTAATCTGGTATCAAGCACCGCTAGCGGTTTGGAATTGCTGGCACCATGGCGCCGGTTATGCGGCCGCTATGCCTAGTGATTTTGCCGGCCGTGATTTAAGAATAGGCAGTGCCGGTGATCCGGCCGCCGTGCCTAGGTGGATATGGGAAGCTATCCTGCCTGGAGTAGTAGTTCGCACGGGATACACCCACCAATGGCGCAAGCCAGTGGGGGCATGGCTAAAAGGTACCGTGCAAGCGTCCTGCGATTCACTGCAGGATTTAAGCGATGCTAAGGCCGCCGGATGGAACACGTTCACAGTGTTGCCAATAGGCGCGCCGGACCCGGCCGGTACGGTCCACTGCGCCGCATCCGCTGAGCGTGGCCATAAAACCGACTGCGCAAGCTGTGGATTGTGTGACGGATCATTGGCCGACGTTGCTATATGGGCGCATGGCGCTAGTAAATCTAAAATTACCAATTCACCTATTCTCACCGCTCAATCATGACCATTCAAAAACAAGCTTTTATTAATGCCAACCCAACCTATCAGCAACTGTATCAGAACTATTGCAGCGCAACCAATGCATTAAGTAGTCTTGAATCTCAGTGCTTGGATGCAAGCTATGCCATTCAAAGGCTACTTATGGCTAGGGATTTGGTGGACAATGCTAGACAATCAGCCGAGCATTGCGAGGCGGCAGAATCCAATCAACTCGAGGCGTTAACTGGTAAATGCTCTGATAGTTGGGATTCTGCTTTGTTTGCTACGTATAAGCTACTAACTGAGCTGATTTACTCCCAGTGCGAGGCGATCGCATCGCATCGCCAAGCCATACCACCAGCAGAGCAAAGCAGATCACAAGCTCTGGAGTTGTTGAACGTTACAAGCCGACAATTAGGCGAACAGTTTGACAATCTACCCAGCTAATTCTAAGCCATAACTTAATAACCTAGGCGGGCTAATAACCCGCCTTTTTTATTAGAAACAATATTGCATTATCGTTATATAATTATATTGCATTATCGTTATATAATTATATTGTTATAAAATATTAGGGTCCTTGCGACATGCGGCGGCGTGGGTGAATTCGAAGCCCGTGTTTCAGCTAGCGTCAGCCCTCAAAGTAGGTAAAGTTATATCACGATAATGTTATATTCACATACGGTCTCCATCGGTTAAGCTGTGTTAACCACGCTTAACGACCATTGTTGATAACGTTTTCAGAATTAGCGGCAATTAAGGGATGCTCAAAAGCAGCAGTTACCCATGCGTGTAAATCACGTATTGCCGCAGCAGTTGTTGAAGAAAATGGCAAACGCTACGTTGATAGAGACATGGCACTAGAGTTATGGAATCGTAATACACTAAGAACATATAGCGCAAAGGTAAGCGCACCAGACGAAGTAAAGCTTAGCGACGATCAAATCCCTGAGCTTAACATAAGCAGGGAGCGGCGCGAGCATTACCAAGCAGAATTAGCAAAACTACAGGTTTCACAGCAACGTAAGGAGTTGTTACCAGCAGAAGATATTAAGAAGCAAGCATTTCAGTTGGGCCGTACTATCCGCGAGGCATTAGCTAATTTGGCTGATAGGCTTAGCCACCAATTAGCTGGTGAGACTGACCCAACTGTGATTCATAAGTTATTGAGTGATGAACACCGTGCAGCACTGATGGAGCTAAGTGATGACGATCTATAGAAAGGCATTTATGAATGGGTTGCGGCCTGACCCAGTGTTAACGGTAAGCGAATGGGCTGATGCTCACAGAAGGCTTAGCAGTAAGGCAAGTGCGGAACCTGGGCCATGGCGCACTAATAGGACGCCGTATTTGAAGGAGCCGATGGATTGCCTTAGCACTAATAGCGGCATCCAACGTGTGGTGATGATGTTTGCTGCGCAGACAGGCAAGACTGAAAGCGGCAGCAACTGGCTGGGTTATGTGATTGCACATTCGCCTGGGCCGATGCTGCTGGTGCAACCTACGGTAGAGATGGCAAAAAGGTTATCAAAGCAAAGGTTGGAGTCGCTTATTAGTGAGACACCATGCTTAAACGATAAGATCGCGCCGTCAAGGAGTAGAGATAGCGGTAATACGATGCTGGCAAAGGAGTTCCCAGGCGGCATGATGCTGCTTACTGGTGCCAATAGCGCAACTGGGTTGCGGTCTACACCATGCCGTTATATTTTTATGGATGAGGTTGATGCGTTTCCTGCTGATGTAGATGGCGAGGGTGATCCTGTTAGCTTGGCGGAGAAACGTGCTACTACATTTGCAAGGCGTAAGATTTTACTTACTAGCACACCAACGGTAAAAGATTTTAGCCGTATTGAAGCTGAGTATTTACGTAGTGACCAGCGGCGTTTTTATGTGCCGTGCCCTAAGTGTGGCGTAAAGGAATGGCTGAAATGGTCACAACTTAAATGGGAAAACAATGATCCTAATACTGCCCAATATGAATGCGAGCATTGCGCTGAAAGATTTAGTGATATACATAAACCAATGATGTTACGCGAAGGTGAATGGCGAGCTACAGCACCATTTGATGGCAAGACGGCTGGTTTCCAATTATCGGGTTTGTACTCACCGTTAGGATGGCTTAGTTGGGCTGATATGGTTGACGACTTTTTACGTGCAAAATCTGATGCACCAATGCTTAAGAGCTTTGTTAATACTAGATTGGCTGAGACATGGGAGGAAGATTATGCTAGTAAGGTAGATGCTGCTGGGTTAATAGATAAATGTGAACATTATGAACCTGGCATTATACCAGCAGATGCATGGGCATTGACTGTAGGTGTTGACGTACAAGGTGGTGGCGGCAGTATTGGCGACCGCTTAGCTATTAGTGTATGGGCGTGGGGCCGTGAGGAGGAAGGATGGTTAGTGCATCACCAAGAGATATTTGGTGATCCATGCCGTGCTGATGTATGGAAGCAGCTAGATGAGTTGTTGTTACGTGAATGGCCACATGCTAATGGCGGTGGGTTTAGGCCAGATGCAGTTTGTGTTGATAGTGGCGGCCATGCAACGGCTGAAGTTTATCAATATGCAAGAGAACGCGGCAGGCAAAATGTAATTGCAATTAAAGGCCAAAGCCAACGCGGTAAAGCGCCAATTGGTAAGGCTGCTAAGGTTGACATTAATAGCAAGGGCCAACAATTAAAGCGTGGCGCATTAGTATATCCAGTTGGCGGTGATACCATAAAAACAACATTGTTTGCGCGGTTAAAACATAATGAGGCGTTGCATTTTCATATGGGCACACCAGCGGAATATTTTGAGCAATTAACAGCAGAAAAGCAGGCGTTGAAGTATGTAAAAGGGTTCCCGGTACGTGAATGGGTAAAGAAACCCGGTGCGCGTAATGAAGCGTTGGATTGCTTGGTATATGCGTATGCCGGTTTGAACTGGTTATATCAGCGATATGACAGGCGAACAATATGGGATCAATTAGAGCGGCGGCTAGAAAGCAAGCCAAAAGCCAAGGCGGTGCTAAAATCAAGCAAACCCTTTGTTAGTAACTGGTGAACATTCCAGCACAGGTTAGGGCAGGAGACACCATTAAATGGCGTGATGATGCGGCGGCGGACGGGTTTGGCAATGCGATTACCAGCGCTACATGGGTGTTGACATATTATTTGCGTGCGAATGTAGCGGCTGAGGCGGCGACAGTTGTTGGGACAGCTTTTGGGTCTGGGTGGGAATTTACGATTGCTACTGGCACCAGTGCTGGTTTTGATGCTGGGCAATGGTACTGGCAGGCGATTGCGACTTATAGCACGGAAAAGCTGACGTTAGGCGCTGGGCAATTGCAAGTGCAGGCAGCGTTGAGTTATACCAGCACACCTGGTGCATTTGATGGCCGCAGCCAAGCGGAGATTGACCTAGATGCAGTAAAGGCTGCGATCAGGGCGATTGTATCTGGCGGCGTGGTGCAGGAATATCGGATCGGCACACGTAATTTAAAGAAATATGATTTGGTTGATTTAATCCAACTTGAAAGTAAGCTAAAGGCTGAGGTCAAGCGCGAGCAAGCGGCATCACTCCAAGCGCAAGGCTTGGGTAACCCACACAATCTATTCGTGCGTTTCTAATGGGCATCCGTTCTACAATTTTTAGCTGGTTGCAAAGTGGCGCTACAAAGCCACGGCGGCGAATGTATCAAGGCGCTAAATTTAGCCGTCTTACTGCTGACTGGGTAACTGGTAATACAAGCGCTGATAGTGAAGTATATGGCTCAGCGCAAAAGCTACGTGATCGCGCTAGGCAATTATGCCGTGACAATGATTACGCAAGGCAGGCATTACGTGCTATTGAAGGCAATGTAATCGGGCAGGGCATACCGTTTCAGTCACAAGTGCGGATGCTGCGTGGTAATAAATTAGATCAACCTATCAATGATGCAATTGAATCATTATGGCATCAATGGTCATACGCAGAATATTGCCATACTGGCGGTAAGTTATGCTTTAGTGATATTGAAAGGTTACTTATTCGTAGTATTGCAGAAAGCGGTGAAGTATTTGTGCGGCTAGTAAAGCAATCATTTAGTGGTTCACCAATACCATTAGCGCTTGAGATAATAGAAGCTGATCAATTAGATGATGGCCTTAATGGCCGTAGCTTGCAGGGTAATGAGATACGGATGGGCGTTGAGGTTGACCGCTGGGGCCGCCCGATTGCTTATCACTTTTTGGCATATCACCCTGGTGACTATCAGTTTAGTAACCAACAGATTTCATCACAACGTCATAACCGTGTATTAGCGGCTGATGTAATCCATTTATATCGCATGGACCGCCCGGGCCAAACACGTGGCGCTACGTGGTTTGCATCTGCTATACAGCGGTTACATCATTTGCAGGGCTATGAGGAGGCGGAGGTAATCCGTGCGCGTGCAGCTAGCAGCTTGATGGGTTTTGTTACTAGCCCAGAAGGCGAGCTGCAAGGTGATGATGTAATGGATGGCGACCGTGTTAGCCAGTTTGAGCCAGGTGTATTTAAGTATTTGCAACCGGGTGAAACTGTAACGGTGCCGCAGCTAGATGCACCAGATGGACAGTTTGAGCCATTTTTACGTGCAATGTTACGTGCAATGGCGGCTGGTATTGGCTGTAGCTATGAAACGGTAAGCCGTGATTTTAGCCAAACTAATTACAGCTCTAGCCGGTTAAGTTTGCTTGAAGATCGTGACCACTGGCGGATTCTACAAGATTGGATGATCAAAAATTTCCACCAGCGTATTTTTGATATATGGATGGATATGGCGGTATTAAGCGGGGCCTTATCACTGCAAGGCTATGAGCAAGCACCTAATAGATTTAAAATGGCTAGGTGGATGCCACGCGGCTGGGCATGGGTTGATCCAGTAAAAGAGGTATCAGCGTATAAGGATGCGGTTAGGTGTGGCTTCAAAACACTAGGCCAAATTGTGGCTGAGCAAGGCGGTGACTTAGATGAGCTATTGTTGCAACGTCAAGCGGAGCTGCAAAAATTAGCTGAAATGGGTATTGTGGTTGATACAGACCCAACACAGGTAGATGATGATGGTGCCATCCAGGTGCCGCCTACCGCCCCACCCGATGAGGATGACTCCGATGACTAACGACAACGAAATGATGATCAGGTCACAGCCAGCAATTTTTGCTTTAGCTGATGACGAGCGGACAATGGAATTTCCATTTAGCTCTGAATATCCGGTATCACGTTATTTTGGCAATGAAGTGCTTAGCCATGATGCAGGCGCTGCTGACCTAAGCCGTTTAAATGATGGCGCACCGTTATTGTTTAACCATGACCCAGATCGCGTTATTGGTGTAGTAGAGCGCGGTTGGATTAATGATGAAGACCGCCGTGGGTATGTGTCAGTGCGGTTTAGCCAAAATCCATTTGCGCAAGAGGTATTGCGTGATGTAAAAGATAAAGTGCTGCGTAATGTATCATTTGGCTATCAAATAAACGAAATGGAACATCGCGAAGATAGCTTTGTTGCTACCAATTGGAATGCACATGAGATAAGTGTTGTTAGCATACCAGCAGACCCAACGGTCGGCGTTGGGCGTTCGCTCGACGTTCAACCACAACAACAACCTCAAACCATGGAGATTATGGACAACACGCCTGACGTTGCGGCGGTGCAGGAGGCTACTAAAGCCGAACGCAGCCGGATTTCCGCAATCACCGCATTATGCGACAAGCACAACATGGCTGACACTGCTCGGCAACTCATTGATAGTGGCCGCAGCCTAGATGAAGCCCGTGCTGCTGTACTAGATAAGATCGGCGCCAAGGTAGAGCCAGTAGCTGAAAAAGCTGCTGACATCGGCCTTACTGCAAAAGAAAGCCGTGAGTTTTCTTTCCAGCGTGCGATCAATGCATTGGCTAATCCTAGTGATCGCCGGATGCAAGAAGCTGCTGCATTTGAACGCGAGTGTTCTGATGCTGCTGCTGCTAAAGCAGGCAAAACAGCACAAGGCATCATGGTGCCTAATGATGTATTGCGTCGCGACTTGGTAGTAGGCACTGCGTCTGCTGCTGGTAACTTGGTTGGCGTTGATTTTCGCCCCGGCAGCTTTATTGAGCTGTTGCGCAACCGTTCAGCATTAGCTGGCCTTGGCGTTGCATCGTTGACTGGCCTTAGCGGTAACGTTGCAATCCCACGTCAAACTGGTGCTGCTACTGCTTACTGGGTAGCTGAGTCTGGCGCACCTACTGAAAGCAACCAAACTGTTGATCAAGTCAACATGTCACCTAAGACATGTGGTGCGTTTACTGATTACAGCCGTAAGTTGATGCTGCAATCCAGCATTGATGTAGAGCAAATGATCCGTCAGGATCTAGCTACTGTATTGGCACTTGAGATTGACCGCGTTGGTTTGTATGGTTTGGGTAATACCAACCAGCCTTTAGGCATCAAGCTAACAACCGGCATCAATACAGTTAACTTTGCCGGTGCAGTGCCTACATATGCTGAAGTGGTAAGCATGGAAAGTGCAATTGCTGCTGATAACGCAGACATTGGCGCCATGTCGTATTTGATGAATGCATCAATGCGTGGATCACTGAAGACCACAGAAAAAGCATCAGCTACTGCTCAATTTATTTTTGAGCCAGGCGGCACTGTTAACGGTTATAACGCTGCTGTTAGCAACCAAGTAGCTAGCGGCGATGTTTTCTTTGCTGTGTGGTCTCAATTGATCATGGGCATGTGGTCTGGGTTGGATCTAACTGTTGATCCTTACACCCATAGCACAAGCGGCACTGTACGTGTGGTAGCACTACAAGATGTGGACTTTGCTGTTCGCCATCCTGAAGGCTTCTGTCGCGGCGCTGATACGCTCTGATGCTAATCCAGGTCACTAAGACCACGATGGTAGGCGGCCAGCTCGTAAGGGCTGGCTCCACCGTTGAGGCAAGCAATGCTGATGCTCAATTATTAATTGGTATTGGCAAAGCAATTACAGCTACGATTGCTGTAGATCCAGAACCAGATCCCCAACCACCCAAACGGAGAACCCGCAATGTTATTTCAACAGACACTTGAAAAGCTAGAGCATTTTACGCTTTTAGCTACAACGACCATTACAGCTACAGGCAACCAAACTGGCGTTGATCTTAAAGATTATGACGGCGACATCCAAGTAATTTTGCTTGGCACTGCTGCTGGCGCCAGCGCTGATCTGACCTTTCGCATTGAAGAATCAGATGATAACAGCGCTTATACAGCAGCTACCGGTGGCTCATTTACTGCCATTGCTAATGCTGCGTATAAAGAAGTGCTTACATTAAACCGTGACGCATTAAAGCGTTATGTACGGTTGAGCTGTACTGCTGAAACCGGCAATGCATCTAGTGCTGTTACTTGCGTTGGTTACGGTCTTAAGAAGTACGGCTAATGGCGATAACTGAAAACCTGCTTGGTTTTCTAAACGATTTCGGCGTCAGTTGTACTGCTGGCGCCGTTACCGGTTTAGGTATTCTTGACATGCCATCACAAATCATTGCAAATGATATGGTATTAAGCACTGATTATATGTTGACAGCACGTGCATCTGATTTTGGCAATTTAGTATATGGTAATGCTATTACAGTTGCATCTGTTGCTTATACCGTGCGCGAGACTAGGTTGATAGATGATGGTTCTTTTGTTGAAATTGCATTGCA
>Ga0247831_1008558_pt1 | contig 10733 bp, 8 predicted proteins | sample LaCruzMarch2015__9_FD_192406 | JGI IMG/M metagenome (GOLD analysis project Ga0247831, IMG submission 192406) | Freshwater microbial communities from meromictic Lake La Cruz, Castile-La Mancha, Spain - LaCruzMarch2015_1m | ecosystem: Environmental > Aquatic > Freshwater > Lake | place: Spain...
CCGATGGTGTTTTACTTTTGGTTGATGCTTTCGAAGGTACCATGCCTCAAACTCGATTTGTTTTACAAAAAGCATTACAATTAGGCCTAAAAGCAATTTTGGTTATCAACAAGGTAGATAAGCCTAATTGTCGCCCCGATGAAGTGCACGATGAGGTGTTTGATTTGTTTTTTAACTTAGACGCAACAGAAGAGCAATTAAATTTCCCTACCATTTACGGAAGTAGTAAACAGGGTTGGATGAACACTGATTGGAATGAAGTTACCACTGATATTGTGCCATTGTTAGATTGTATTGTGCAACATATTCCAGCAGCACCATATCATGAAGGTACATTACAAATGCAAATTACCTCTCTTGACTTTAGTAGCTTCGTTGGTCGTATTGCCATTGGCAGGGTGTTTAGAGGTAATATTCGCGAAAATATGCCTGTTTCACTTGTCAAAAGAGATGGTAAAATAGTTAAATCAAGAATTAAAGAATTGTACGTATTTGAAGGCCTAGGTAGAGCTAAAGTTTCTGAAGTTAAGAGTGGCGATATATGTGCTATAACTGGTATCGAAGGATTTGAAATTGGTGATACAATTGCAGATTTTGAAAATCCTGAAGGCTTAAAACCAATTAGTATTGATGAGCCTACAATGAGCATGTTATTTACTATCAACAATTCTCCTTTCTTTGGAAGAGAAGGAAAATTCCTTACTTCCCGTCACGTACGTGAAAGATTATACAAGGAAATGGAGAAAAATCTTGCATTGCGTGTTGATGAAACAGATAGTGCTGATGCATTTCTTGTTTTTGGTAGAGGTATTTTACATTTGAGTATTCTTATAGAAACCATGCGCAGAGAAGGTTACGAATTACAAGTAGGTCAACCTCAGGTAATATTAAAAGTAATTGATGGAGTTAAATGCGAACCAGTGGAAACCTTGATTGTAGATGTGCCTGAACCTGTTTCTGGGAAAGTAATTGAGTTAGTGAGCCAGAGAAAAGGTGATATGTTAATCATGGAGCCAAAAGGTGATATGATACACCTGGAGTTTACCATTCCTTCAAGAGGTATTATTGGTCTAAGAAATAAAGTGCTTACTGCAACTGCTGGTGAAGCCATCATGAATCATCGTTTGAAAGGATTTGAACCGTGGAAAGGCGAAATAGCAGGAAGAATTTCAGGCTCATTAATCAGTATGGAGTTAGGAACTGCCATTGCTTATAGTATTGATAAATTACAAGATAGAGGTTTCTTCTTTGTAGATCCAGGAGATGAAATCTATGCAGGACAGGTTATTGGAGAACACACTCGTCCGGATGACTTGGCGGTGAACATTACAAAAACTAAAAAGCTTACCAACATGCGTGCCTCAGGTACTGACGAAAAAATGAATATTGCGCCTGCTGTAAAGTTTTCATTGGAAGAAGCCATGGAATACATTCAAGAAGATGAATATGTTGAATTAACACCAAAGTCTATTCGCATGCGTAAAACTATACTAAACGAAAATGAACGTAAACGTGTAACTAAAAGTGCATCGGCATAACTTATTTATATGAAATTATATAAAAAAGTCCCTCTTTAATTAAAAAGAGGGACTTTTTTATGAGCGGCTATCTATCGTATTTTCAGATTAATTAAAAAAAATCAACTTGCTAAATGATTGATGCTATTTTTGTTTTATGAATTGGGAATGGATTCAGAAGTTTAATCAGTTAATTATTGTTGCTCAAGAAAAATTGAGTAAGAAACAGTTTATTTTACTGTCTGCTATTCTTGTTGGCCTTTCGTCAGGCCTTGCTGCCATAATTTTAAAGAGTTTTGTACATTTAATTTTTACACTTGCTACCTATAAACCAATTGTAAGTTTAAAATACTTGTACCTTATGCTGCCTGCATTGGGTATATTTTTTACTGTTTGGGCAGTTAAAAAAATTCTCAAAGGAAAATTAGAAAAAGGTTTACCTCCAATTCATTATGCAATTGCTAAAAAATCGAGCATTATTCCCCGTGAACAAATGTATGCACAGGTCCTCACCAGTTCATTAACTGTAGGTTTAGGAGGTTCCGCTGGATTGGAAGCACCTATTGTTATTACTGGCGCAGCTTTTGGATCAAATTATGCAAAAACTTATCATCTTGATTATAAAGATAGAACGCTTTTATTGGCTTGTGGCGTAGCCGCTGGTATTGGTGCTGCATTTAATGCGCCTATTGCAGGGGTGTTATTTGCTTTGGAAGTTTTATTGTTAGATATAGGAATTTCGGCATTTACTCCACTCATCATTGCTGCTGCCACAGGGGCTTTAATTTCAAAAATTTTCTTGCAGGAAGATATATTGTTTACGTTTCCTCAAAGCAGTGATTTCGATTATTTTAATGTGCCATTTTATGTAATTTTAGGCCTACTAACAGGATTGCTAGCGGTTTATCATCAAAGAATGTTTTTAAAAATAGAGCATTGGCTAGCAGGTTTAAAAATAAGTGCATATAAAAAAGTTTTTGTTGCTGGTATAATGCTGGCCATTTTAATAATGTTTTTTCCCAGCTTATTTGGTGAAGGCTATGCAAGTATAAAGATTTTAGCCTCCGCTAATTCTGACCTGCTTTTCGAAAATAGTATTTTGCATAATTTTACTTCTAATCCTTGGTTTATTTTGCTTTTTATTACCCTCACCATGCTCATTAAAGTAGTGGCAACTGCCATTACATTAGGAAGCGGAGGTAATGGTGGAAACTTTGCACCTTCGCTTTTTGTGGGTGCATATGCAGGTTTTGTTTTTTCAAGATTTATTAATCTAACAGAATTAACCCAGTTGCCCGAAAGTAACTTTACATTGGTAGGTATGGCAGGAATTCTCAGTGGTTTGTACCATGCACCATTAACAGCGCTGTTTCTTATTGCTGAAATTACAGGAGGTTATAATCTATTAATTCCTTTAATGATTGTCTCTTCCATTAGCTATGCTATTAGTAAACATTTTGAAAAATTTAGCATGGATGCTAAAAAACTAGCAAGCTCTGGATTAATGTTTACTAACGATAAGGATAAAAATATTTTAACAACAATTTCAACTTCTCGTTTGGTTGAAACTGATTTTATTAAAATTTTCCCGTTGCAAACATTAGGCGAATTTGTGAAAATTATTGCTTCCTCTAAAAGGAATATTTTTCCTGTAGTGAATGATAAAAATAAATTACTTGGTATAATTATTTTAGATAATGTAAGGGAAGTAATTTTTAAACCCGAGCTTTACGAGAAAGTTCTGGTAAAAGAGTTGATGAGTATGCCTCCAGAAATTGTTGCACCCTACGAACCTATGGAGAGTGTTATGAAAAAATTTGATGAAACTGGCGCGTGGAATTTACCAGTGATTGAGGCAGGTGAATATGTTGGTTTTATTTCAAAATCCAGTGTATTTTCGAATTATAGAAACAAATTGATGGATTATAGTATAGATTAAACTTATGGAAAAAAAATCAAAATTAAACTACGAACTTGCCTTTAAGGAATTAAATAGCATTGTAAAAGATATTGAGCAGGACAATGTGCAACTTGACGAACTATCAACTAAAATTGTTAGGGCTAATGAATTGATTGCTTTTTGCAAAGAAAAATTAAGAAAAACCGAATATGAATATCAAAAAGCAATTGAAGGGTTAAAGTCTTAATTGCTTTGCTTTAGGTAAACTTTTTAATACAAGATGATATGAATCATCAATGAATTTTTTTATTAAAGTATTGCTCAGTTCTTGATTAATAACTACTGTGTTCCAATGTAATTTATTCATATGATAACCTGGTAATATATTGTCCGAATAGGATTCTCGCAATTCTATGGCCTTTTCAGGATCGCATTTTACATTTATCCTTAAAGGCTGCCTTTCAAGCGAAATCAACAAAAATATTTTATCTAACACCTTAAAAACTAAGGTGTCACTATCAAATGGAAAACTTTCTGTAACACCTTTTTTATCAATACAATAGGATCTTATTTCTTCTACATTCATCATGCCTAAATAAGATGCACCTAATTATTACTTAACAACTTTTTGGGTAGTCAAGCCCTTAGCATCTAACATTTGAATTAAATATATGCCTGCAGGCCAGTTTGAACTATCTAATGTCAAACTTTTTTTGCCCTCACAATTCATGTTTGCTATAAGTTCACCAGTTGTATTAAATACTGTAACACTACTTACATTGCCCGATAAATTTAAATTGAGTTGTTGATCAAAAGGCACAGGATATATTGAATTACTAACTTCTTTTGTTGATGCATTGATAGTTGTTAGGGCGCCTGATGTAGTGCTCACGACCATACGTATCATAATATCTTCAATTTCGCGGTAGCGATTAATTGCCCAACCTGCACCTAATACTTCATAGGTTTGATTACTTAGTGGTAAAGTTTGATCCTGACCAATTGTTATACCATCCCCATTCATAATCCAAGAAACATAAACACCTGTATCGCTTACTGTTAATGGACTCGCCAATAAAACTTGATTCCAACTATTAGCAACAATTGCTGAACTTGGAACAGAAATATTAACGAGTTCTGACCCAGGTGTATTGTTGATACCATCGTTGGTATTTACCTTTGCAGTGAATCCTACAGCCATTGGATCAGAAACTATAAAATACTCTAAACGTTGTATTACAAATGGTGTAAATGGGGGCTCAAAATAAACGCCTACACCACCATTGCCACCTTGCCAACTTAGGCCAACTCCTTCACTTGAATTATCGCAATATTGCAAATTTACGAACACTTGTGTAGTATCAACTACAACCAATTCCATTGTTTTTGAATTGTTACTTGGCGTTGCATCATTACTTAATTGGGTTTCTGTTGTAAAACGGTATGTACCATTTGCTACCGGAGAAAAAGTATTTGTTTGTGTAATTAACTGTTCATCTCCGGGGTTGGTAACTGCAGCAAGTGTTGTACCACTTGCCATTACTGCATTAGATGCATTTAAAACTTGAGAAAATACATTAAAAGGGTTTAAATTTTGATTTCCTGTGTTTTTTACAGAAGTTTCCATTTGAAAAGACGGTCCGTTATTTAACAAGAATTTAGCACCACTTTCTTCATTATTATTCCACATTACTGCTGCATCGGTAACCTGATAAGTAGAATTGCTTGGGTAGAAATATTTTACTGCATAATTTGCAAGAGGGTAGGTTCCGTATGAATGCTGTAAACCAATATTTCCTGAATTATTTTCAATTCCAATACTTAGAATTTGAGTTGTTCCTGCCGAAACACCACTTTGTAATTTATATTGAAATGTAATTGAACTGTCAACATTGCTCAATATAATTTGAAAACTGTTTTGGCCCTGAATGTATCCATTGGCAGCTGTTGGACTCCAAAATGGGGCATTTTCATAACTAATGATTAATGTATCGTTTGCAGCATTTTGCCAATAATAACAACTTCCGGGATTTGTGGCCCCATCAAAATTTAAATCGGATGCGAATGCTGCAATAAAATTATTAGGTTGTGCCGGCGCGGGTATCGTTGGAAAAGGGGAGGAAATTTGGGCATTATTAAATGCAATATATCCATTAGAACCAACCCAAAATTGAGAAACACCATACCAGTAATATTGAAAATTAAATCCAATTGGATATGGTCCTGCATTGTTATCATCACTTAATCCGTTAATCTGCAATGCATTTGGCTTTGTGGTAATATCAATCCAATTGTACAATGGTCCATTAGGTTCGTTGCTATCTCTCCAAATATAACCGAATAAATCAGGACCACCTGTTGCTGCATGTAATGATGTATAACCAATTAAGGCGATTAAACTAAATAGTATATTTTTTTTCATAGTTTTATAATTTAATGCTAAAGTAATTTTTAATAATGAATTGTCAATTTTAATTTGAATAAAAAATTTGACTTGTTCTACCAAATGGCTTTTAGATATGGAATTTTAATGCTAATTCTTTACAAACTTTTGATAAGAACTTCCTTTTTCCGTTTCAATTTTTATCAAATAAATACCTTGTTGTAACTGATCTATGTGTAATAAAGGCGCTGTACTATCAACCAAGCCCTCAAACAACAATTGACCGTTTATATTAAAAATTGAAACAATACTTTTATAATTTGATGCTAAGTTAGTAAAGTATAAAAATTCATCTGCAGGATTGGGAAAAGCTTCAATTTTATTTGCATTAAACATAGATGTTTCATTTCCAACCGTTACATCAATACTTAAATTATCAATGCAAAAAAATGCTGGTGTATTCATTCCAAAAGCACCGTTGTCAGATGAAGTTAATGTAAATTTTAAACTATCGAAAACCCCAAGTATACTGCAATCTACCCATTCCCAAGTTTTTAAAATATAATCTAAACTATCGTTATTATAGCGAAAGTCTGCCAAATAAAATTCCACGCTATCGTTGCTAAGAAGTCCACCAAAATAAGATTTTACAGTTAATTTAAAATAATCAGGATAACTTCCTTGCGGTAATCCACTATTGGTGCCTGTGGTATCTCCAAACTTTCTTGCAAAAGTATCCCCATCTCGCATGCTATTGAATGCATAGGTGCCATTCGTAACATAAAATCCTTGCACTACCGTAGTTGGTAAAATATTATTCAATCGTGCAACAGCATTTTGTTGAACAACACCATAATTTGAAGAACCATTATAACCAGATGCTGGCTTGGCAGCATACAGGTTAGTAAAGCCTGAAGTAACAGAATCCACCATCGAAGAGTAGGCAAAACCATTTGCCCAGTAGCCAAAAACACTATCATAAGAATTCGGAAAATACATTCCACCGCTAATAAATCCACCTGTTTGATCATTTCCATTCCAGAATGCGCCTATTGGTGGGCCGGGCAATAAAAGATTTTCAAAGTCTGATGTAATTTGTGCTTTGCCTTGAAATTGATTAAAAAGAATGCTTAAAATAAAGAGCGCTAATTTGTTTTTCATGTTACTTTTTTGTATTAAATTATAAATTAAACTATTGATAACGCAATTATATCAACAACAAAAAAAATAGATAACAAATCTGATAAAGCACTCATATTACTTTTCACAAAAATGAAATCCTGCTTTCTTCCCGAAGCCGATCATCTATACTTTGCGTTGGCAGGTCTTCTGACTTACTTTATCTAGCGTCTTCCCTTTTAGCGTAACACCAAAAAGTGACAATGAGTACTAGAAAAAATTGCTCTTTTAAAAACAATTTAAAGCTTACAGCAGCGGGAACTGTTACTGAATTACACAGTATTCCCTTTTAATTTTCAAATAAATTTATTTAAAAAACCAAAGCGATGCAAATATAGGAATATTCACAAATCTACAACAAGTCAAATAAATTTATTTAAAAAACCAAAGCGATGCAAATATAGGAATATTCACAAATCTACAACAAGTCATTTTTTGGCGATGAAGCGCATTTTATTTCAAATAAAAAATTGCAAATTCAATTTAAATATTATTTTTGCTGCACTATTATTTTAAAATTTTATTTATTATGAAAACAGGAAAAGTAAAATTCTTTAATGCTACCAAAGGATTTGGATTTATTAAAGACGATGCAACTAACGAAGAAGTATTTGTTCATGTAACGGGTTTAGTTGACCAAATTAAACAAGACGATAATGTTACTTTTGAAATTACTGAAGGTAAACGTGGCTTAAACGCAGTAAACGTTAAGAAAGCCTAGTTTTTTGATATCATTTATCTTAAGCCCTTACAAATTTGAGTAAGGGCTTTTTTTTTACTTGTACTTTAAAAGATAAACCACTTTGATTTACATAAATTATTAATCACCTTTACAGCATGTTTGAAGGTAAAGCAATAGTTGTAATTGGTGGTGGAGCAGCGGGCTATTTTGCCGCTATTAATGTAGCATTAAACTTTCCGCTCGCTAAAGTAATTATACTCGAAAAAACAGGAAAAACGCTTCAAAAAGTAAAAGTAAGCGGTGGTGGCAGGTGCAATGTTACAAATCATTGTTTTGATAACGCACAACTCTCAAAAAACTACCCTAGGGGTGAAAAAGAATTACGACAAGCTTTTTACCAATTTTCTGTTAGCGACACTATTGCTTGGTTTCAAAATCATTTTGTTGAGTTAATTGCAGAAAATGATGGTAGAATGTTTCCGAGCTCCAATAGTTCACAAACTATTATTGATTGTTTTGAAAAAACTTTTACAAATTTACACGGCAAGGTTTTCTTGAACACCGAAGTAGTAAATATTTCAAAAAATGAAGATGAATTTAGGTTAAATATAAAAACTGGTGAAGATATTATAGCGCATAAAGTTATTATTACTTCAGGAGGCTTTAATCAAATTAGTGGTTATCATTTTTTAAAGGATTTTAACCTTAGTATCATTAAACCTTTACCTTCTTTGTTCACTTTTAATTTACAAGACAAAAGTATCACAAAGTTAATGGGAGTCAGTGTTCCTGATGCCATTGTTAAAATAAAAAATATAAACTTTCAAAATCAAGGCCCATTGCTAATTACACATTGGGGGTTAAGCGGACCTGCTGTGCTGAAACTTTCGGCATTTGCAGCGATTGATTTGGCATCCTTAAATTACAATTTTGAAATAGAAGTTAACTGGAATGCTAATTATTCTGCCGAAACATTAAAACAATTTTTAATCAAACTAAAAAATACTTCGGCCAAAGTGTGGGCAAGTTTGTATGCCGAACTAGGTATTCCTAAAAGATTGCATGAGTATTTATTACAAGAATGTGAGTTAAACGAATCTAAAAAACTGGCAGAAACAAACAATAAACTTATTGAGCAATTTTGCCAATTACTTTGCGCGCATCCTTTTAAAATTAAAGGCAAAACAACTTTTAAAGAAGAGTTTGTAACCTGTGGTGGTATTGATTTAAAAGAGGTAAATTTTAAAACTATGGAGTGTAAAAAAGTGCCAGGATTGTACTTTGCAGGCGAAGTGTTAAATGTTGATGGTGTTACTGGAGGTTTTAACTTTCAAGCTGCTTGGACTACGAGCTATATTGGGGCGCAGCTTAAAAGATAAAAAATCAAAAATAGCAATTATGCTGCGCTATAAAGCGTAATTTTGTGCAACAAATAAAACTATGGTTGTGTTAATAGTACAAAATAAAACTAATGAATAATTCTATTATTGATGATATAAAATATAATTTAAAAGCGGGCAACAATGTGCTTCGCTTTATAATTATAAACTCAGGTATTTTTATCCTTTTAGGATTGTTTAGTTTAACTGATAACCTGTTTAAATTAGGTGGAATACTGCAGTTTCACGATTTTTTTACTTTCCCTTCTTCAGTAGTTTGGTGGATACGAAAACCATGGTCGTTGTTCACTTACATGTTTTTACATCGCGATTTTTTTCACCTTTTAGGCAATATGTTAATGCTTTATTTTGGTGGAAGAATTTTTAGTGATTTTCTGGGGAATCAAAGAATTGTAGCCTTGTATTTTGCGGGTGGAATTGCTGGTGCATTGCTATATATGTTGCTTTATAATACCATTCCTATGTTTGCAGATGCTGGCTTTAATGCCAATTTGATAGGGTCTTCAGCGGCTGTATTAGCTATATTTTTTGCCATAGCAAGTTATTTACCAAACTATGAGGTAAGTTTAATGTTAATTGGCCCCGTGCGATTAAAGTATATTGCCTTGTTTCTTTTTTTAATTGACTTATTAAGCATCGATAAAAGCAATCCTGGTGGACATATTGCCCATATTGGCGGGGCACTTTTTGGTATTGCTTATGCTTCGGGTTTAAGAAAAGGCTATGACTTTACAATTTCATTCAATAGACTCATCAATAAAATTGGCAACTTGTTTTCAAAGACCGAAAAAAGTAAAAATTCACGCATGAAAGTAGCTTACAAGCAAGCCGAAGCAAATAAAGCGAAAGCATCAAATGTGGCCAAAAACAAGCAAGAAATTATTGATGCTATTTTAGATAAAATTTCAAAATCAGGATACGATAGTTTAACAAAAGAAGAGCAAGAGACCATCTTTAAAATGAGTAAAGAGAACTAAATAAGTAAATTTGCCTTAAATGATATTATTTAAAATAGTAATGTGGCACCTTAGTTTAGCCTTTCATTTTCTAATTCAAATAGGATACCAATTGCTTTAGTAAAATTAGTCCAATTTGTTTCTTGTATAATGCCAATAGAGTAGCTGTTATAGTTCAATTCATTGGATTATTTCAGAAACCTTATCGGTATAAAATAAAGCTGAGTAAATTTCTAATGCTGAATCTGGGTTTAATTATACCAATGTGATTTATAAATTATTCCAATAATTTAAAATCTTACATTGGTAAATGCCGATCGGAAAAAAGTTTGGGATAAATGCCGTGAAACAAATTTCAGCCATTACTTATTTCACATCGGTATTATTTCCACTTTGAACAATAACACAAAAAAAACACCTATCAGCAATTACTTGTGATAGGTGTTTATATCGTCTGTGTTTCTTACTCTACAGTTACACTTTTAGCCAAATTCCTTGGTTGATCTACATTACAGCCTCGCATTACTGCAATATGATAGCTTAATAATTGTAACGGTATAACCGAAACTAATGGAATTAACGCATCATCTACTTCGGGTACTTCAATTACATAATCGGCCATTTCTTTAACTTGTATATCGCCTTCTGTAACAACAGCTATAATAGTTCCTTTACGCGCCTTTACTTCTTGTATGTTGCTTACTACCTTTTCGTAA
>Ga0247831_1008559_pt1 | contig 10732 bp, 10 predicted proteins | sample LaCruzMarch2015__9_FD_192406 | JGI IMG/M metagenome (GOLD analysis project Ga0247831, IMG submission 192406) | Freshwater microbial communities from meromictic Lake La Cruz, Castile-La Mancha, Spain - LaCruzMarch2015_1m | ecosystem: Environmental > Aquatic > Freshwater > Lake | place: Spain...
TTTTTAAAAATAGTACTTATATACTTTTCCATTAATATCATTTTTTCTATTTTAACTTTAATACTTTTATTTTGCATATAATAATAAAATTATAAAAAACAAAAAAATAAAACGTTTTTTTAAATTGATACTCAATTATGAAACAGCTCATATATATTCTATTAAATTTAATAGTTTTAATTTATTATATTGTTGAATAAAAATATTATTACTACATATTGCAATTTTTATATTATTTTTTTTTAAATTTTTAAATAATTCTATAACACCTTTATTTAAAATTATATTATCATTAAATTCTTTATTATAAATTTCTAAATATTCATTTAAATATTTAAATGAAATATTAAATTCTTCAAATAATTTTTTGATATATATTATTTTATTGAATTTATTACTTGAATTATTTGAATTTTTAATATTTTTGTTTATATCATTATATTTATCATTAATTTTTAGTATATCTATATTAAAATTTATTGATATTTCATTGATATTTCATTGAATAATTTTTTTAATGCTAAAATATTTATAGAATCATAGTTATATAATGTATTATCAAAATCAAATATAATACCTAAAATCATTATAATATATAAAATTAAGATGATTTTATATAGAAAAATTATGACTCTTAAATTAGTTTAATGTAGATGAATTAGGTACAGAAGTTTGAGATGGTGAAGGATTATTACAAATTTCAGAAACACCTGACCATATACCTTGTGTTGATTGATTTGGGCCACAACTATTTATCCATGCACATCTTGATATAGAATTAGGTGCAACTGATGTAGTTACAAAATTATATTTATCTAAATCGCTTAAAGATGTTAATCCATTTGGATTTCCATATTCCCATGTTGTTCCACTTTGAACAGGTGTAAAATTCATTGTTGAACTACAACTACTTGGATTATTAAGTGGTATATTAAAAGAATTTTTACAAATATAATTACCATTTTGATCAACCCCTGTATTAACCCAATAATCAGGACATTGTATACCTGTATTTTGCATATATTCACCAGGTGGATTTATATTTGATACAATATATTTATCTTGTCTTTCTTTTATTTTTTTATATAAGTAATATATAACATATGATAAAATTGCTATTAAACCTACTACTGCTAATATATTTATTATAATTGTTCCAGCACTCATATATATATATATTAAATATATTAATTTTTAATTAAATAATTATTTAATTAAAACTATATTTTAGAGATTCTAATATTTTTATATCATATAATTTATCATTTCTGAGATCCAAGTAAAAATGTAATATAATTAAATTTATCTTTATATTTTTTTACCCAAAAAATATCAATATAAATACTATTATAAATAAAATGTTATTTATAATTATTATTCTGTTTATTTCTATATCTATTTTTTTTGTTCTATATTGTTTATATTTTTTTTTAATATTATTTTTATGTAAAACTAAGATATATATAATTGTGGAATATTAATGTTATAATAAAAAAATGTATTTCTGTTTTTGTATAGAATATAAATATCATATATAAAATAAATGATTTTATAATAGGTCCTATACTTTTATTTATTGAAATAATATCAGTTATTACTACAAGAAATATCAATGTTAATAATCCAATGAAATGTTTTAAATATATATTTGATTGAATAAATTTTCTAACTCTACATGGAAAAACATCTATTAAATATACTCCAGTAATAATTAGAACAAGTATAAACATTGAAAATATTGGTAAATTTTTATCAAAACTATAAATATTATCCATATTATATATATAAAAATATTTTAAATGAATCAAAAATATATAATTTTTGACTAGAATATTATATAATTAAATTTAATGAATAAAGCTATTTTATAAATAATTTATAAATATTTTTATTTAAAAAATATTCAATAAAATTTAAAAATAATAAAATTACTAAAAAAATTTTAAATTTTAATTGATAATTTTATAAAATAATATTTTAACAATGATTTATACAGCATCTCTAATATATTTATTAAATAAAAATTTATTTGGAGTGAATGTAAATCATTAATTTTTGATGATACATATGTTCTAGGAGCTGTGCTGCTAGTTAAAATTTATTTTATTAAGAAAAAATATTATATTTTTATTATTAAAGTCTCAATAAAAATATAAAAAATATAATTTTTGACTAACAGCACTGGACCTAATATGTTCATTCTGTTTATAATATATCTGAACCTAGATTAATATTATTTTTAGATATTAATATATTGGAGCTGTAGAATATATGTTTCTTACCATAATTTGGATAAAATAAATAAAAATATATTTAAGATATTTTTATTTATTTGTATTTTTTATAATAATCATTAACATTGTATATTAATTATATTTTAATATTTTTATTACCAATAATTTATAAAATAGATTAACTTTTTTTTCAGATAAGAATTCTAATAAATATGTTAATTTTTTATAAAAATTTCAATATTTTATAAAAATTTAGTAAATATAAATAAACATTTTTTCGTAAAACTATTTATTCTACAGCTCCATTATTAAATTATATACAAAGTAAAATAAATAATTATCTTATATTAAATAGTAATATAAGTAATTTTATAAAAATATAAATTATTCTGTCAAAAAAACAATAAATTATAAAAGAATATTTTTCTTAAAATCCAGCTAATTTCTTACCAATTGAATTTAAATTTGGTGGATTAATATTTTGTATTTCAAATAATCCTTTCCCATAAGTTCTTGGATTTTTAGGAAATAATTTTATATTACATGGCCAATGACTAGTTGTTCTTTGTTCATTAAAAGCTTTCTGTTTCTTTTTTAGATTTTTTGCATCGCATAATTTTCTTGGCATATAACATAAATATATTATTGCTCTAAAATTTGGTAATGAACGTTCTTTTGATGGTTCTACACCACAATGAATAGTTCTACTATCCCATAAAACAAGACTTCCTTTAGGACATTTTATTTTTTTATATTCACATCCTTTTTCTAAATAAAAATTTTCTTCTTCTTTAGTTAATTTATACCAATTATCTTTATCTTTAATGTTATATTCTGTTGCAAAATCTTTATGAAAATTATTACTACCTTCCATAAAAGCTAATGTTGCATCACCATCATTAACATCAAGTGCTGTTACGAAACTTTGAATACATTTAAAATTAGAATCTAAATAACTCTGATCAGTATGATACCATGTATTATTTCTATTATATCCACGTTTAGTTACTTCAAAAGGAACTGAAAAACTTAATCCATCAAATGATACTAACAAATCTTCTTTTTTAGTTTTATATATATTCTCAAATACTTCAATAATTTTTTCATTTTGCCTCATGTCCCATGATACTTGTGCATGTCCTATACTAAAATATTGAATTAACATAGAATGTAATGGAAATAAATTATATATTTGAGACCATGATTCTTTATTATCTCTATTCATTGGAATTGTCCAATTTTGAGTAATGTGTTCAAAATATGACCAAATACCATTATACATATTATTGCATTCAGTATCATCTAAAATAGATGGTATAATTGCTACACCATATTCATTAATTTTATCTAAAACTTTATCACTTGTAGTAAAATATTTTAAATCTTTGTATTGATCCATTGTATAATATTTTAAATTTTTGTTTAATATTATAGATAATATAAAAATCATTTTTTTTGTAATTATGATATAAAACAAGACAAATAAGAATTGGCATGTATATACCTAAACTTGAAACATATTATTACTTATTAAAATGTCAGATATTGTATTTTTATTATCCATAAATTATAAACTTCAGATATAAATATAATTTTATCCAAAATTATAATATTATAATAGAATTTTAAAATTCTATTATAATATATGTATATTAAAAATTATATAATTATATTTTTTATAATATTAATAAGCTTTATAATTATTAATAAATATTTTAAAAAAAATAATTTAACTACAAGAAATATAAAATATGATAATTCTATTTTAATATTTGAACAAGGATGGACTGATATATTTAATTGTTTATCTTTAATAAATTATTATCATACTAAATATTTAAAATTATATGTTGTAATAAGAAATGATGCTATTGAAATAGTAAATTTTTATATAAAAGATTTAAATAATATAGAATTAATTATTTTTGATAATAAAAAATTTATTAATGGTCCAATTATAAATGATGCTAAATTATGTAATTATGTTATATCAAATTATTCTAAAATTTCAAATAATTTAGATTATTTATTTCATGGATTTTCTGATGTTTGTAGTAATAAATATAAAAATAGTTTTATTAAAAATTACTTATTAAATCCATCAAATTTTGTTAACAATTTTTATATATTATATAATATTCCAATATCTACGAGAATAGATTATTTTATTTTTAGTAGAGATAACAAATTAGAAAATTTAACATATAATAATTTTATTAAAGAAAATGGAAAAAAATATATTTTATATCATTCAAATGATAATAATATTGATTTTATAGGAATTAAAAAAAATGAAAAATATATTAATTTAAATAAAAAAACTAATATTTTTTTTGATTATATAAAAATTTTAGAGAATGCAATTGAAATTCATCTTATTGATTCAAGTTGGGAATCTACTAGTAGATTAAACGTTTATAATTATTTATAAACTTTTATAAAAATTTATGAATTTGTTTTTTTTTTATATCTTCTTAATCCATTCATTTTAGCAACATAAACATTCATTATTTGTAATACATCTAATACAAGTTCTTCTTCAGGTTTTTTTTGTTGTTTTTCATCTTTATCTAAAATTATAATTTCTCCATTTGAATAATCTTTTATTAAATCTTCAATAAGTTCATAACCAAATCTTACAAGTCTATCTTTATGAGCAATTACTAATTTATTTATTTTTCCTTTTATAGCTAAATTTATAATTTTTCGTATTCCTTTTTTATTTAAATTTAATCCAGAACCAATATCTTCAATAAAAATAAAATCATTATATTTTTCTTTCATTATTTTTTTTTGTCTTTCTAAATCATCTTTTTGTCCATTAGTTGAAACTCTTACATAACAAATATTTAATTTTTCATTTGTTTCTTCTATATCACTTTTAACTTCTTCTTTTTTTAAACTATGTTCTATTAAAAATTTATCTACGTCATATAATCTTTTATTACCAGGTGTTCTTGTTACATTTATTAAACCTTTTTTATCCCATTGCATTAATGTTCTTTGATGAACACCTTAATTTCTCAGATGCTTCTTTCCCTCCTAACAAATGATTCATTTAATATATTTAATGTTAAATCTTTATATTAATTATTTATTTTAAAATATAAATAATTATAAAAACTATTTAAAGATATAAAATATATATTTAATATATGAAAAAAAATAAAACTTTTAAAGATAACCCTAATTATTTAATTTTAAAAAATAATATTAAAAACTATCAAAAAACTGTATATAATCCTGATTTTGAATTATCTAATAATAAAAAAAGGTTAAAACTAAATACATGTTTTAATATTGATATTTTTAATGATGATTTAAATATTAATATTCCAACTATAAAAGATACATTATTTCATGAAAATGATATTAAAGAAATGACTATATCTGAAAAAATAATTTTAAATCTAAATAATAAACAAAAACATATTTTTAAAATATGGTTTAATTCTAATGATATAATGTATAATGAAACTATTAAATATTTAAAAAATAATTATTTATTAATGAAAGAAGATTTTAATAATAATCTATTTATACAAGAATATATTATTTTTTATGATAGTATATTAAAAAAAATATCAATTATCAATAAAGAGTTAAATAAAAATAAAAAAATTTTAAAAAAAATGGAAAATAATGATTATGAAAGACATAATATTTATAATATAATTATTATATTAGAATTTAAAAAAAATATTTTAAATAAAGAAATTAAAAATAAAAAAGAAGATATTAATATTTTATTAAAATGTAAACCTTATACAATATCACATAATAAATTTAAATTAAATTTTCAAAATATAAGAACTTACTTTTTAAAAAATATAAGAGATAATATTATTAAAAATTGTAATAGTCCAATATATAATAGTGATATAAAAATTAAAACACATATTTTAGATTCTACTATAAAATTAGCTTGTTCTAATTATCAAAGTGCAATTAGTAATTTTGAGAATGGAAATATAAAACATTTTAGACTTAGATATTGGAAAAATAAAAGAGATAAAAGAGTTTTAGAGATAGAGAAATGTTATTTTACAAAAGGATCTTTATGTCCTAAAATATTTGGTAATATAGAAGGATATATAAAAATAAGAGGTAAAATAGAAGAATATGATTTTAAAAATATAAATTCTACAATTAAATTACATTTTAATAAAAAAATAAATGAATATTCAATATTTTTATCAAAAAAAAAAGAATGTATAGAAAATGATAATAATAAAAGAAATTTAATATCAATTGATTTAGGTTTAAGAACATTTGCAACATGTTTATCTGAAAACCAAGTTATAGATATATGTAAAACAAATGATACAAAAATAAAAAAATTAATAAATAAAAGATTAGATTGTAAAAAAATATTAAAAAAGAATAATACTAAAAAAAATATAAAAAAATTAAAAATGATTAATAAAAGAATAAAAGGACATATTGATGAGGTGCATTGGAAAACAATAAATTATTTGACTTCTAATTATAAAAATATTTTAATTGGTGATTTGAGTACCAAAGGAATAATTTGTAATAAAACATCTTCATTAAAAGCAGTAAATAAAGAAATTGCTATGTCATATTCATTTTATACTTTTAGACAAAGATTAAAATATAAATGCATTATAAAAAAATGTAATTATAAAGAAGTTAAAGAATATTATACTTCTAAAACATGTAGTTTTTGTTCAGAATATAATGAAAAACTAGGTTCGAATAAAATATTTAATTGTTCTTCATGTAATTCTATATTTGATAGAGATATAAATGCATGTAGAAATATTATTTTAAAATGTATTTAAAAATACAATTATCGGTTTGATACGTATTAAATCGTTAGAACGATCTGTTAACATAAAAGCATGCTAATGCATAGTGGGTGATTTAAACAGACTTAAAATAAAATTATTTTTTATATTATAGTAATAATAAACAATAGTTTATTGTGTATTTATATAAAAATAATTTTATTTTAAGAAATATAAAGTTCGTCGTATCGGCTGCATTTATATATTTATTAGATACTAAATATAATTTATTTAATAATAAAAAAATATATTTATATCCAATAAGAGGATATACAAAAATGTTTAATGACCCTATAAAATTAGATAATTGGATATTTGTAAAACAAAATTTTTTTACTATTGAATATATCAAAAATATTATACCAAATTTTACTAGACATATAGACTTAAATATATATTTAGATTATATAAAACATGCATTTTAGTCTAATAATCATCACATTTTATAATTTTACCAAAATTATAAAATGTGATAACTATAGAAGAAATAAATGAAAAATTAAATATTTGTTATATAAGATGGTCAACTAATGGATAAAAAGATGATTTAGAAAGACAAAAAAAATGAAAGAAAAATATAATGATTTATTTTTATTGAATATATTGGTTCTGAATTAAATTTAAATAAAAATGAATACGAAAAATTATAAATTTAGATATAAAAGGAAAAATAAATTAGTAATTTCTCATAAAGATAGACTTATAAGATTTGGATATAAACTTATTAAAAATTTAATAAAAAATTATTCAAATGGATAAATTATAATTTTAGATAAAGATGAAAAATAACAAAAAAACCCTGAAGAAGATATTCTATTAAATATATTAAATATATTAAATATATTACAAATAATGAATGTTTATGTTGCTAAAATGAATGGATTAAGAAGATATAAAAAAACAAATTTATAAATTCTTAAAAGTTTATAAATAATTATAAACGTTTAATCTATTAGTAGATTTCTAAAAATCCTAGATTTTTTACAAAGATGTAAAATTGACTTTTTAAATTTTTATTCGTGTAAAAAAATTATTTAATAAATAATTTATAAATTAAATAAAATATTAATAATATCAATAAAAAAATTATATAATTAGATATAAAATATATGCCTAATGAAATTGGTATTAATTCATATATTGGTCTAAAAGGTGTATATACAAATAAATTATTAAAATTTTCATTAAAATTAATATGTTCGATATTATTACAATTTATATTATAATTTAAATTTTTATCCATTATTGGTTTCATTCTATATATTCCAAATCCACTAAAAGCTGAATTTACTTTTATTAATTTTTGTTCTAATATAATAGATAATATTTTTTTTATTGGTTTTACTGCACCTAAATCATATAAAGTCCCTATTTGTGTAATAGACATTCCAAAAATACCATCAATATTCTTATTTTTATTTATTATTTCAAACATATTTATAAATTCTTTTTTATCGAAATCTATAAAATCTAAATCTAACATAATAATATAATTACATTTTGACCATTCTTTTGCTTGTTCTAAAGCTATATTTCTTAAATATGCTAATCTTCTAACTCTTTTTAAACAATTCAAATCAAAAAATTTTGAACACAATTCAGTTGAATGTTTTTTATCCAAAGTAAGATGTTTACCAAATATATTATTATTTTCTAATTTAATTTTTTCTAAAATTTCTTTTGTATTATCGATACTATCATTTTCTACATAAAATATTTTATATTCATCACAAAATAATATTGCTAAATTAATTATATTTTGAAGATTTTTATATAAATATTTTTCTCCATCTTTTACTATAAAACAAAAAGATACATTTATCATTTATATAAAGTAATCTGATAAAAAAATTCTACCAACTTTATTATAAACAATTAATTACAAATAATATATAAAATATATTATTTTAATTTTTTATTGTTATAATATCAATAAAATATTATAACATTTTTTATCAATAAAAATTTTATGAGGATCTTCTAGATTTTTTTAAATATATTAATGATTTTATTGGAGCTGTAGAATATATGTTTCTTACCATTTTTAACATTTTTTTTAAAAATTAAAAATATTATTTTTTTTGAATTAATTTAAAGTTATTGATAAAAAAAACTAGTACACTTCTTATTTTTTCATAAAATAAGTGCGTTTAAATATAAAAATTAATATTTAAGGATTTTTTAAGAAAAATAATTTTTTAAAAAATAAAAAAATCAAAATATTTATAAATTTTATATATTCTACAGCTCCATTATGAATTTAAATTAAATAATAGAAAAAATTTATATATTGATTATACAATGTGTAAAAATATTAATGGATATGAATTAGGCATGGACATGCATGACAAGTTTAATTCACATTTATAAATTAGTATTATTTTATTGTTAAAATTATCAATAAAATAACATGTTACATAAAAAAATATAAAATTTTGTACGAAGAACCATGCCTCGTTAAAATATTAAAAAGTAGTTGTAACAGATCTTAATGAACGAGAACCCTTTGATGACAGATTCAAAGGTAATTCTAAAGGAATAGGCATGTATTCAATTTCTTTTATATAACCAAAATATTGATTAACTTCTGGTAATATTTGTTCTACACACCAATCTGTAACAAGTTTATTTAAATAAGAAATTTGTTCTTTAATTTTATTAGGTAAATTTGGAGAATGTTGTAGATATATAGACCTCATAACAATTTCAAGTTCAATATCAGATTGTTTATCAATAACATATTTTTTTTCACTTTTTTCATAAACATTATATCTAATCATATTTTGAATAATTTCTATATTTTTTTTTGAAAAATATAATTGATTTAATACAGATGTTTCTTGTATTCCATATAGTGCTTCTACTTGAAAATTATTCATTCTTTCATTTTCATTATCAATCATTTTTATATCTTTTAAAGAATCTCCTGTTAAAGTGACTCTTCCATTTTGAAATTGAGGAGTATACATATATTTAATATAATATATTAAATATATAAAAATAACTATAAATATTTATGAATTTTCTGGAATATATTCAAACATAACAGGTTTATCATATACATTTTTTGAAAGTTCTGGTAAATATATTAAATCATCTGAAGTAAAATTTTGAAAATTAAATTTTGGTATAATATTTATGGAATTTAATATTTTTAATAAAAAACTCATACAATGGTAAGTATTATTCTCTTGATTATCAATATTTATCATAAATGAAAATTTTAAGTCTTTATAATTTATATTTTTTAAGAATTCAAAAATAGAATCATTATTTATTATTTTTTTTGTTTTAAATAATCTATAATATTTTACTGAACTATAATTATCTTTTAAATAATCATCCAATAAAAATATTTCGATATATTTTGCACCATTAATTTTTAAAATATTTGAAGGATATTTAGAATTAATTCCAAAATAATGTAATGCATAATATTTACTTTTAAATTTAATTACCATTAAATTATGTAAAAATTTTAATGGAAAAAAACATAAAAAAATATTATAATAATTCCAATTTGTTATTTCTTGTATTATATCACCTGTATTAAATTTAATTTCATTATAGTCTATTGATTTATTTTTATATAATTTTTCATATAACCTATTATTTTTATAATATAAATAAATCATATTAAAATATTGATGTATAAAAAATATACTATATAATATTAAAATTATCAAT
>Ga0247831_1008563_pt1 | contig 10730 bp, 5 predicted proteins | sample LaCruzMarch2015__9_FD_192406 | JGI IMG/M metagenome (GOLD analysis project Ga0247831, IMG submission 192406) | Freshwater microbial communities from meromictic Lake La Cruz, Castile-La Mancha, Spain - LaCruzMarch2015_1m | ecosystem: Environmental > Aquatic > Freshwater > Lake | place: Spain...
GGTTTTAGGGTCTCGGTGAGATCGAGACCGAGGGCGAAAAGGATACGCTCGAAGGCGGCCGGAGCGATGCCGGCGGGACCGGAGTGGAGGGTGGTAAAGATGAGGCCGAGGGCGTGGGGCGTATTTAAATCATCCTGAAGGGCGGCGAGGGCGGGGCCGAAGGGATCGGTAGTGCCTGCAGGTAATAGGCTAGCGCGGTAGGCGCGAAGCTGGGCGAGGGCTTTTTCCGCGGCGTGGAGCGAATCGAGGGTGAAGTTGAGCTGCTTGCGCGGGTGGCCGGCGAGGAGGGCGTAGCGGAGAGCGGCGGGGCCATGGCCCATCTCTTTGAGCTGATCGAGGGTGTAGAGGTTACCCAGCGACTTGCTCATTTTTTTGCCATCTACGAGGAGGTGTTCGCTATGATACCAGTGCAAGGCAAAGGTCGTGCCATTGCAGCACTGGCTCTGGGCAATCTCGTTTTCGTGGTGAGGGAAAAGCAGGTCTACCCCTCCCGTGTGGAGGTCGATGGTGTCGCCAAGATGTTTTTTGCTCATGGCGCTGCACTCAATATGCCAGCCGGGGCGACCCCGGCCCCAAGGAGCTGGCCAGAAGGTATCGCCGTCGTCGGGCTTGTGGCCTTTCCAGAGGGCGAAATCGGAGCCATCCTCCTTTTCGTCGGCGTCGTGGGTCTGGGGTTTTCCGGAGAGGGCGGAGCCGATGCGCAGTTCGCGTTCCTTAACGCGGGAGAGGGCACCGTAGCCGGGGAAAGAGGAGACCTTGAAATAGACCGAGCCGTCTTCGGTGCGGTAGGCGTGGCCGCGCCGTTCAAGGGCGGCGATCATGTCGATCTGCTCGGGGATGTGGCCGGTGGCGGCCGGTTCGACGTGCGGGGGGAGGCAGTTGAGGGCGGCGCAATCGGCGTGAAACTTATCGGTCCACTGTTTGGTGACTTCGGCGAGGGGGCGGCCTTCTTCGCGGGCGCGGCGGATGGTCTTGTCATCGACGTCAGTGAGGTTGCGGACGTGTTTCACCTTGTCCTTGCCGAACTCGAGTTCGAGGAGGCGGCGGAGGAGGTCGTTGACTACGAAAGTGCGGAAATTGCCGATGTGCGCGGGGGCGTAGACGGTGGGGCCGCAGTTATAGAAGCGGAAAACGCCGTCGGGCTGCGAGGGTCGCAGCTCTTTGTGGTCGCGGGTAAGGGAATCAAAAAGGCGGATGGGCATGGCAGGAACGGAGCGGGAGCAGGGAACGAGGGGCTGGGAGCCTAAGGTCAAGACTCCCGTGCGCAAGGGGCGCGCCTGGTAGCGCGACAGCCGGAACCGAGCGAAGTCGCCCGGGCCTCACACGGCGACGTGCGGCGCTGGTGTTCGCCAGGTGGCGACCTCCCGGGCGCAAGCAGTGCGGAAACGTGTGGCGAGGCGACGCATGGCGTGTTTAGAAGTTATAATTCAACATGCCCATGCCTGCCTCCTTCAAGCTCGATTTGCCCGTTCGTCCCCGCCGCCTGCGTCGCACCGCCGCCCTGCGCGAGCTCGTGCGCGAGACCCAAGTCAGGGCGGCGGATTTGATCGCACCGCTCTTTGTGGTAGAGGGTGATGCCGCCCCGCAGGAGATCGCATCGATGCCGAACCAGTTCCGTCTAAATCTATCTGATCTGGTGAAGGAGTGTCGAGAGCTGTGGTCGTTAGGCATTCGAGCGGTGGCTCTTTTCCCCAAGCTGGATTCCGCATTAAAGGATGCCGAGGGCACGGAGGAATTGAATGAAAATGGACTCATCCTACGCGCCGTGCGGGCGGTGAAAGTGGCGATCCCGGAGCTGATCGTCATCACCGACGTGGCGCTGGATCCCTACACCAACCATGGGCACGACGGTGTGCTCAACGCCGCGGGGGACGACGTGGACAACGACCGCACGGTGGAGCGCCTCGCGGCCATGGCGGTGCGCCAGGCGCGCGCGGGCGTGGATTTCGTGGCCCCGAGCGACATGATGGACGGTCGCGTAGGGGCCATTCGCGCCGCGCTGGATGCAGCGGGGTTCGTCGAGACGGGGATTTTGGCCTATTCGGTGAAGTTCAACTCCGCCTACTACGGCCCGTTTCGCGATGCGGTGGGCAGCGCGCAGGCTGCGGGCACGAATCTTCTCAGCAAGGCGACTTATCAACTCGATCCGGCCAACCGGCGCTCGGCGCTGGCGGAGGCGGACCGCGATGAGGAGGAGGGGGCGGACATCCTCATGGTGAAGCCGGCTGGGGCTTATCTCGATATCATCCGCGATGTGCGGGAGCGGTCAGATCGACCGCTGGCGGCTTATCAAGTCTCGGGGGAATACGCCCAAATCCAGGCGGCAGCGCGACTCGGCTGGCTCGATCTGGAGAGGATCCGCGATGAGTCTCTGCTCGCCATCAAACGCGCCGGCGCGGATCTCATTCTTACCTATTTTGCCAAGGAAGTAGCGCGGGACTTGGCCCGATAGGTTGGCATAGGGCGCACGCTAGCGCGCGGGCCGTGGGCGTGGGAAACTTCGAGCTTGAGAGTTTCGGAGACGGCGCGCGAAGGGGATCGGCGACGGACCGCAGTGATGGACACCCCCCGGCGAAAAGCTGGGCGCCGGCTTCGCCGGTTTCCGGTTTCTCCGAGGGAAATTGGGTGGGGCTGAAGCCAAGCTGCTAAACTTGGAACAGTGGCTTCGGTGCAGGCGAAGAGGAGGCTACGCTGCCGGTGTTACTGGCGTGGACGGCCAAGCCGTTGAGGCCGCCGGGGCTAATTTAAACACGGAAAATGGCGCCGAGTTTTTTACCCAGCACGAGGCTAAGGCCGACAATGCAAATACCGAGAAAGGTCATGGCCCAGACGCCGAGCGCGCTGGCGATAAACTGGCCGTCACCGAGCAACTGAAAGAGTTCCAGAATGGCTTTGGTGATCGGATAAAAGGCCTGCTTCTGGGCGAGAATTAGGGAGTCGGAAACCTCCAGCATGGCGAAGGCGAAAGCGAGCAGTCCGCCTGCGATGAGGTTTGCCGCGATCAGCGGGAGGGTGATCTTGCGCAAGGCACGCAGGGGGGGGCAGCCGAGGTTTTGGGCGGCCTCCTCAAGAGTTTCGCTGGTCTGCTGAAAGCCGGCGACGGCCGATCGCACCACATAGGGCAGGCGGCGCACCGAGTAGGCGATAATCAATAAAATGGTGGGGTCGGCCACGGGATTAAGGAAGGCGAAGAAGCGCCCCTCCTGACTCATGGCGAGGTAACCGAAAGCGATGACCAGGCCGGGCACGGCGAGCGGCAACATGGCGAGCACATCGAGCAAGCCGCGCCAAGGGAGTTTAGACCGCACGATGACATAGGCGATGGCGATTCCCAGCGCGATGTCGATCACGGTGCTGGCGGCGGCGAATTTGAGCGAGTTTCTGATGGCGTCGACCGTGAGCGGATGCCCGAGGGCCAAGCTAAAATTTTCCAAGGTAAAACCGGTCGGCAGCACGGCGGCATACCAATCTTGGGCAAAAGCGGTCAGGACTACCCCGACGTGGGGCAGTATAGCCAGGGCGGTGACGCCGCCAAAAAACGCGGTGCAGAGCAGGGCTGGGGCTATGCCGAGGGCCCGTGCACCGCCCGTGGAAGAGGCTTTGGCCATCATCGCATGGGCTTGGCGACCAAACAGGCCTTTGCCGACGGCGTAGAGTGCGGTGGTCGAAAGCAGCAACAGCGTCACAAGTGCGTAGGGTGCTGGATTGCCGCCGATATCCTTTAAGCCGTAAAAAATCTGCACCGAGGTAACTCTAGGGTAGTCGAAAATCAGGGGCACGCCCAGTTCGGTGAAGCCGGCGATAAAAACAATGGTGCCGCCCGCAAAAAGGCCCGGGCGGATGAGGGGCAGGGTGATGCGGCGGAAACGTCTAAGCCCGGTGCATCCGAGGTTTTGCGCCGCCTCTTCCAAGGCGGGATCGACGTTGGCGAGAGCGGCGGCGCAGTTAAGGTAGATTATGGGATAGAGGGATAGCGCGTTGACGGCGGCTATTCCCCAAAAAGGCGCGACTGCGAACCAGTCGAACGTCCAGCCCTCGGGGCGAAGACCTATCTGGATCAGCAGAGCGTTGAGCGCGCCATACTGACCGAAGATCTGTTTGATGCCGATGGCCCCGACAAACGGCGGCAAAATCATAGGGATCAGCACGACTGAGGCCAGAGCGGTCTTGCCGGGGAAGAGGAAGCGATCGCTGATTAAAGCAAGGGGCAGCCCGATGGCGAAGGCGAGGCTGGTGGTCGCTAGACCAAGCCAGAAGGAGTTGAGCAAACCACTACGATAGAGCGGATCGGACAGCAGGGCCATAAACGTGCCCAGCGTGAAGCGACCGTCGGCGTCCAGAAAGCCGCCGCGCAGGATTTGAAAGACTGGCCAGAAAAAGAAAGCTGCGAAAAACAGCAGGGTGAAGACGAAGACGGAGCGGGCGAAGGTCTGCGACATGACAGGAGGGTGCACGTTTGCCATCAGGTGCGGCCATGAAAAAGTCGTGTTTTCTTCGCGCTCGCCCGCATCGCCAAGCACTGGTTGGATTTTTTTATGCCGTATTTTATCCGAGCCAACGAGCATACGAAAAAGATGCAGAGGCCTGAAGTTCCCGGTGATTGGGCCAAGCTCTTAGACATGACCCCGGCTTTGGTCTGGGTAGCCGATCTCGAAGGACATTTGCTCCACGCTAATGCCGCTTGGCGCGCAGCCACCGGCGTGGCGGTTGAGCAAGCGGACAGCCAGACCATCGCCAAGCTGATTCACCCGGACGACCGCAACCGCATCATCGACGGAGACCCCTCTTTTGCGGGCAGTCCGACCACCTTTGAATTTCGCCTGCGCCAGGCGGATGGAGCGTTTCGCTGGATGCTGGAACGCATCCAGCCTTGGATCGATGCCCAAGGTAACATGATTGGTTACATCGGCTCCGCTATCGATATTCAGTCGCAAAAGGAGCATGAGCAAAAACTAGCGCTGATCGCACTTCGGCAGACCTCCTTGACCTATTTCAGCCGAGTGGCCCTCGTGCAGAAAACGAATGAAAAGCTGAACCAGGAAGCGCTGCGGCTTTTTTGCGAAAACCTGGGGATGACCGCCGCAATATTGATTCAAAGCGAGGGTGGGGAGGCACCGCAAGTCGTCGCGTCGTGCGGACTGGCCGAAGAGGCGGCCTCGCCGGTTTTAATCACGGAGTCCCTGACGCAGGAATTCGTGTTGGAATACCCCTCGGACGGCGCGGATTTCCCGCTTTCCAATCAATGGCTTAACGAACAGGGGTGGGAGGGGGCTATTGCCATCCCGCTCGATCCACAAAATCCTGCAGCGGGTTGTTTGATAGGCCTCTGTCGGGAAGCCAAACCCGAGCCGATCGGCCCGATTCACTATGCCCGGGACCTCGCGGGGATCTTGGCTATCGCCCATGAGCGGCGGAGGGCCGAGAACAAGCTTCGCGAGAGCGAGGAACGCGCCCTGCAAGCGCAAAAAATGGAGGCTGTCGGCCTGTTGGCCGGTGGGGTGGCCCACGACTTTAACAATCTCCTCACCGCCATTCGTTGTTTTGCCGACTTGCTGCGCGATGAGCTTACGGAGCCCGCACAACGCACTAAAATTGATGATATTCTGCATGCATCAAACCGGGCCAGTCATTTGGTCCGGCAGCTACTCTCCTTTAGTCGTCAAGAAATCGCCCAGCCCGAGAGTCTGGATTTGAATCATATCATTGACGAGTTACGTGGCTTTATCCGTTCGCTCCTAAGCGAGCATATCAGCATCGAAGTTGTCTTGTCCGAGCAACCGGCTTGGTGCATCGCGGATCGCAAGCAGCTTGAGCAAATCCTTTTTAATCTTTGCTTAAATGCAAGGGATGTAATGACTACTGACGGACGCTTATTATTAAGCGTCTCCTCCTACCCGACGGAAAACGGGGGGAAAGTGCGCATATCGGTCTCGGATTCCGGCCCCGGCATCCCGCCAGAAATTCAAAAGCGTGTTTTTGAGCCGTTTTTCACCACCAAGGCACGGGGCCGCGGCACCGGTCTCGGCCTGCCTACATGCCTGGCGATTGCCAAAAGCTGCGGCGGTAACCTCACTTTTGAGACAGAAGCGGGGAAGGGAACTGTTTTCCACTTGGACCTGCCGGAAATTGCCGACCCGCTGCTGGCCCCTCTGGTCGAAGCCGGCGAGCGCGCTTCCTCTGCGCCAGTTCGCATCATGCTGGTGGAGGATGACGACCTCGTCCGAGCAGTTACCCTGATGCTTGCGGAAACACTTGGACACCAAGTCATAAGCTTTCCAGGTAGCAAGGAAGCCCTGGCTTATGTCGATGCTGACAAAGTGAAGGACATTGACCTGCTGATAACAGATATCGTGATGCTAGGCATGAATGGCCATGAATTGGCCGAGAAGATTTTGGCTATTAAGCCCCGTCTGCCAGTTATTTATATGTCCGGCTATGTGGACGATCCGGTCACCCAGCACGCACTTCAGCGGCAGGATGTCCGCTTCCTTTCCAAGCCATTTTCAAGCGACGAATTCGCGAGCCGGCTCGCGCTTGTTTTAAAAGAGGCTTACGGCTGATTATCCGACCTTAACTTTGGGCCTCCCCTTTAGTTTAAGGACTCGCGACCGATAGATAAAGAATCCGCTTCTTCCCTGCCAGCTCGGCCGGCAACTTGAGGAATGACTTTTTTATCAATGAATTTAAACATCAATCATAAGGTCGGCGCCCTTGCCGCTTCAGCTATTTTGGTTATTGGGCTGCTCACTCTCTCGGTTCATCGGGAGTTTGATCGCCTAAATGAAGCGGGCGAAGCGGTTATTAAAGTTTTTCAATCGCTTCAGCACCACGCGAACGCAGACATGATGCACGATGCTCTTCGGGGAGACGTGATGTCCGCCTTACATGCGGCGCAACTTCGCGACACAGCGGCTATAGCCCTGATTGCCAAGGAGAATGCCGAACACATTGAGATCATCCAGGCCGAATTGAAAGAAAATCAATCCCTGGTCAGTGCAGGCCCGGTTCTCACGGCTCTGGAAGAATGCAAGCCTGCTCTCACCGCCTACGTTGAAAGCTCGCGCACTATGGTTGCCTTGGCCGGCAAAGATTTAGCCACGGCTGAAGCCACTTTACCGGCTTTCACCAAGGCCTTTGGTCAGCTCGAAGATGCTCTAGGTAAAGTTTCCGAATTGATTGAATCTGAAGCATTAAAAATGAGAGACGAGGCTTCATTGGAGGCGCGGCGCTTTCGCCAAATACTTTTTGGTGCAGCTGCGGTCGCCGTTTTCTTGATCATTCTGATCGGGGTTTTGGTCGCGCGGAGCATTCCACGTCCGTTCATGGCGATTATTAGCAATCTCACGCAAACGGCCGAGACTAATGCAGGGGCTTCCCGCCACGTCACTTCCGCGAGCCAGAATCTGGCTAAGGGCGCGAGCGAACAGGCTGCTTCCCTCGAAGAAATCTCCGCTACGGTGGAAGAACTTTCTAGCATGACGGGCCGAAACGCTGACCACGCCTTGGCCGGTAAATCCGCGGCAAATTCCGCCCGCTCCGCCGCCGAGGCCGGGGCCGAGGAAGTCACGCGCATGCAGGCGTCGATGTCCGCCATTCAGCAATCCTCCCAAGAAATTGCGCAAATTATCAAAACAATCGACGAGATCGCGTTCCAGACCAACATCCTCGCCTTGAATGCCGCCGTGGAAGCGGCCCGCGCAGGCGAGGCGGGCGCCGGTTTCGCCGTCGTTGCCGATGAAGTGCGTTCGCTGGCCCAGCGCTCGGCGCTCGCATCCCGGGAGACCGCCGAGAAAATCGCGGCTGCTTCCGAACGCAGCGCCCAAGGCGTGCAAATTTCCGATAGTGTTGCGCGGGGTCTAACTCAAATTGTCGAAAAGATCCGTGAAGTTGACGGGATGGTTGCCGAGGTTGCCACGGCGTCCCGGGAGCAATCGAGCGGACTTCAGCAGATTCGGGACGCGATTTTTGGTATGGATAAGATGACCCAGTCTAATGCCGCCACCGCGGAAGAGACGGCGTCCGCCGCCGCGGAGTTGTCGGGCCAGTCAGATGAGCTCAAAAACGCCACCGCGCGTCTTTCGCTCCTGGTTGGCGGTCGTGCGGCCAAAGCCTGAATCATTTTCGCCTGAATTCCCGCGCTTGTCGCGGGTTTTCTACCGGACCAAGTGGCCGGCTTTTTGATGGGTTACCTGATCCCGAAACAGGCGGTTGTATTTTCTGTGCTGGGTTTCTGACCTGAAATTGCCTCCTTTGAAGCTGCCGGGAACTTCTTGGTGGCTCCGGGACAACTATCGCACAATAAATATTATGTCTAATCAGGATATTGCCCCGGAATCTTGTTCGGAGCCTCTGTTTGCTTGGCTGAAAAAACGGTTTGCCGGCGTTTTGCTCCACCCCACCTCGTTTCCGGGCGATCAAGGTATAGGTGTTCTTGATGGGCAGGTAGAACGTTTCTTGGATTTTCTGGCGGAGGCAGGAATCTCCCAATGGCAAGTATGCCCGCTAGGTCCGACCGGCTACGGCGACTCGCCCTATCAGTGCTTTTCCTCCTTTGCCGGCAACCCCTACCTCATCGATTTGCATGCCTTGGTTGAGGTTGGCTTGCTTGCAGACGCCGACTTGGAAGAACTGCGCCGTCTCCCGGTTGACCGAGTGGACTATGGTTGGCTCTACTCCGCCAAGTGGCCGGTTTTGTTTCGTGCCTACAGTGCTGCCCGGTCTCGAAAATTCAGCCACCTACCCTATGGCGAGTTTGCCGAATTTCGCACCGTTCATGCCGACTGGCTTGATGGCTACGCTCTGTTTCTGGCCCTGAAAGACCATTTTAATGGCCAGCCGTGGTGGCTGTGGCCGGTCGAATATCGCTTTCAAGCAAGTATCAAACCAGCTGCCCTGCCTGATTCAATTCTGCAGCAGGCGGAAGCGCATGCCTTTTTCCAATACCTCTTTTTTGGGCAATGGGCCCGAGTGCGCGCGAGTGCCGCGTCGCGCGGAATCCAGTTGATCGGTGACGCCCCGATTTTTGTCGCCCGGGATTCTGCCGATGTTTGGTCACGGCCGGACTTGTTTCAGATAGATCAAGAAACGGGGCTACCCCAAGCCGTCGCCGGGGTGCCGCCCGACTATTTCTCCGCCGATGGGCAACTCTGGGGAAATCCCCTCTACAATTGGCCTGTGCATGCCGCCGAGGGCTACACCTGGTGGATACGTCGCTTGCGCGCTAATTTCGAACTCTGCGACATCGTGCGCATAGATCACTTCCGCGCCTTCGATACCTATTGGTCAATTCCGGCCGCAGCCGTGTGCGCAAAGTCAGGCACATGGCAACCGGGACCTGGGCTGGACTTTTTCCGCGTCGTCCGGGCCGCCCTGCCCGACGCCCGCCTGATTGCCGAAGATCTCGGCGAACTTTTTGAAAGCGTAAGAACCCTGCGCGATGCGTGTGGCCTGCCAGGGATGACGATCCTGCAGTTCGCTTTTGGCGGCGATGCCAGCAATCTTTACCTGCCCCACAACCTCACAGCCAATGCCGTCGTGTATCCTGGCACGCATGATAACAATACGACGACAGGTTGGTATGCGGCGGCCGCACCAGCGGAAGCGGACTATGTGCGTCGCTACCTGCGGATCGATGGTCGGGAAATCGCATGGGATTTTGTCCGGGCCGCCTACGCGGCCGTGAGCAGACTCGCCATCCTCCCGCTGCAGGATCTGCTGAGTCTCGAAGCTGCCGCGCGTTTCAACACCCCGGGCGTGGCAGCGGGAAACTGGCAGTGGCGCTACTCCGCCGCGCAGCTTGACCAGCTCCAAAACCAGTCCGCCGCCTACCTTCGCTCACTCGGCCAACTTTACGGAAGAGGCTGAATTAGCCGCGAAAAAAAGACGCCAGCCGGGGCAGAACCTCTTCGCTGGCATCATCCAAAACGTAGTGCCCAGCGTCGGCCAGATAATGGGCGTCCGAGCCGGGTAAACGCTGCCGCCACTCGGCATAGAAGGCATCATGAAAACAAAAATCCCGCCCGCCCCAGATAATTAGCACGGGGTTATCCTTGAATCGAACTATGCCGGCTTCCGCCGCCTTCAGGGCAGGCCAACTCGGGTGCACGTCATTCATGGGGATGTCTTTGACGAAGGCATCGACCGCCACGCGGTTAGCCCAAGAATCGTAGGGCAGCAGGTAAGCGCGTTTTTCCAAAGCATTGAGACTGCGCCGGGCCATGGCCATCCAGACGGCCGGTCCCGCAAAACCGTTGAGTCCCCGCACCAGCGCGGTGCCAGGAAACCTGGTTTTGCACAGGGCAATGCGCGCCGGGATGCTGGGTGAAGGAAACGCACCGGTGTTAAGAATAACGATTCGGCCAATGAGCTCAGGCTGCCGGGCGGCGAACCCAAAGCCGATCGCCCCGCCCCAATCATGAACGACAAGGTGCACGCGTTTAAGACCCAGGTGGGAAACCAATGCGGCGATGTCCGCAATCCGCGTTTCCAGAGTGTAGGGGTAGTCGTGGGGCTTATCCGAAAGGCCCATGCCGATATGATCCGGAACGACACAACGCAGCCGCGGTGCGAGCGTCTTTACCAAGTCCCGGTAATAAAAAGACCAAGTAGGATTGCCGTGCAGCATCAGCACCGCCTCGGACGCACCAGCACCGCCTTCGTCGAGGTAGCTGAGACGTGCGCCCTTTGGCGTGGTGAAGGAGCAAGGCGTGAATGGATAAAGCGGCCGAAGC
>Ga0247831_1008566_pt1 | contig 10722 bp, 10 predicted proteins | sample LaCruzMarch2015__9_FD_192406 | JGI IMG/M metagenome (GOLD analysis project Ga0247831, IMG submission 192406) | Freshwater microbial communities from meromictic Lake La Cruz, Castile-La Mancha, Spain - LaCruzMarch2015_1m | ecosystem: Environmental > Aquatic > Freshwater > Lake | place: Spain...
AGTCGTGTCGCCACCAAGTACGACGTGTCGCCACCGTGTCGCCTCGTGTCGCCATCTTTTTCTGCCCCTCGGGGTCTGAATTACGCGCTCCCCCCGAGAATCTCCCCAGCCCCATGCTAAAGGTTATGAGGGAGGGAGAGGGCCCGCCAAAAAACTGTTTTGAGTGGTAAGAATCTTGCCGTTGCCGATTCCGCCATAGCTTGAAACATTGAGAACATGAGCCACAGACCCCAGCAATCTGTAGGCAACAGCGGAAACAATCGCATATTCTCTGGGTCGGTGCTACCGACGACTATTCCGCATCCACCTCCTCCATCATCTCCACCACCTAGACCCACACACATATGCAAAATTGCCGTATTGGGCGATACAGCGTGTGGAAAATCGTCATTGATACATAAATTCATTCATCGAAAGTATGCTACTACCAGTCAATGTTGTATTATCGTCGATGACAATCATGGTAAAGAAAAGGTATGTAATAGCGATGAAGTAAAGTATGGAAATAATGGAACAACACAATCTGCGGCTGCAAGTTATAATAGTCTTGGGACGACAAGTTTTGGCACCACCATTGGAGGCCACGAAGAGGCAGGTGTTGCCCTAGCTGATTATTATAAAAAGGATGTAACAATATGGGACTATCACAACAAAAATAACGGGAATGCTAATCAGGATGAAGAAGTTAAGTCAGTTTGTATACGAGTACAATGTTGGGATATTAATATAGAGTTACCGAAACAACAACAACAACAAACAACTGGATTGGACGATCAATCAGTTTCATCTGAATCATCATTTCTTCATCGTCGTCAGCACAGTGCTTCTAGCAATATCGTACCATTACTAACATTGTTTAAGAAGATGAATGGTATCATAATTTCATGTCGTTGTCCTCTTCGTCCATGCTACACATCAGTGTCATCCAATGTATCATTAGCATCCATTATTTCGAATGCATCGGGTAGTGATTGGCCTGAATTAGATTTGGTCGAGGAACAGATACGTATATGGTCATCATATATGCATGATATTATGAAAGTTGATAATCATGATAAACTGCACCAGAAGCAGCAGAAAAGAACAATTTTTGTTATATTAACATGTGCAGATTTGGCAATACCAAACTATTCACCACGAGAATGGATGACCCTATCAATTCGGATGCAAGATGTATGTAATACATGCAATGTCAATTCATGGAAAATGGGTACTTGTATAAATACCAGTACTCTACTTAATGTACCAGGGACAACATTTCATCTGAATAAGAATCAGCAATCATCATCATCATCATCCTTGCTACTACAGCGAATGGTACAACAGCAGTATCTTTTATTGCAAGATATGGAAGATGGGATCGAGGCTGCGTTCATCGATTTAATTTCAATGCATATAGATCAAACAAGGTAGGCAGTGATTTCATTCTTTAAATTTGTTACAAACGTCATCTTAAGACAACACACAAAATAGATAAGGTACCAACAAAAATAATTCAATAGCTCGGAGTCGTTTTGGACACAACGTCCGAAGGCCCACACAGTTTGTTTGTCCAAATAGTGACAGTGTTTGTCCAAATAGTGACAAAAAATACTTAACGGTAGTGACGTTTAGATTTCTTTTACTATTTTTTGCTTTTTGATGAGAAGCGCGACTCATCTTTCCCTTCCGGTTTGTGGATTGTCCTCTTTTGGCTTCCCGCCGAGACGTTGAGTTTAAAACGACTCCTCGGTGACCTAAATAATTATCGTATAGCTACATATATATTTACTCCTACCTTTTACGATGTTAAGCCAATAGATAGGTCAGCAACAATAGCTGTTGCTCCTGCTTTAACTATTAACAAGCCTACATACACAAACGGGCATAAAGACCGATGAAATAACTTGTCATCTGTTATGGATCAAGTCCTCGTAGTCTATAACCAGACCCCGATGCAGTCTCCCATTTATCATTACTATCATGTCCCTCATCATTCTCTTCGCTAACGCTCATGGCACTGCTAAACAAAAGTGGTAGCGTTGTTACTTTCTTCCTATTTCGTGATTTGCTCCGAGATCGGGTAGGTATCTTCATTTTTGCCGTGGTCAAATTTTCAGATGAGCGATGTGAGCGATGTAGACTCCTATTTTCCAAGGGTGCACTGTGTGCACTCATAACGCTGAGATCTGAGGAATGTTTGTGCATCAAATTCCCGCTGACCGATTTGGCTCCAGATATATCATCGGGCTTGTTGTTACCGATGTGCTCATTCAGAGTACGTGGTCCGCTATTAGTAGATTTAGACCTCGCTTTAAGTTTTTCAATTTCAACAGCAGCATGAGCAGGCCTTGGGTTACTGCTTGAACGTTGTTTGATACGACGAACATAGGTCCCCCACTGTGTTTCTGGAAAATCCTTTGTAGATCCACGGGCGTTAACTTTGAATCGTATCGAAGGAACAGAGCCAAATGACCGATCCTTGACAATGGCGTACGTCCAACTACCATCAGACCTACGAACGAAGGCTGCATCATTGGCACGTATTTTGGCCACTGCAGCGGCAGTAGCCTTCTTTGAATCTATGATCATAACCTCATCGCGGCCTATATCTCCAATGGAATAACCAGATAACCTTTCTGGCGTTGGCGTCGAAGCATTTGTTAAAACAATCAAGCAACTGCATGAATCTTCAGTGTCGAGCACTCCATTAAACCAAATACCTGCAGATATTACCCCACGATCGTAAACCATTTCACCCTCTCCGTGCGGCAAGAACTTCTTGTTGACCTCACCAGTATACCGGCCTGAGTCACCGTTGTAATCGCTCCATGGCAATCCATTTACCTTCTTCGGCTTAAAGGTTTTGTCTTCGAGGATATCTTTTGACTCTTCATTATCTGCAATTGGTTGCTGATCGGTGACTTTGGGTTCATTCTGTGGTGGGACAATGGCTTCATTCGTTGGTGGTGGTTGACTAGTAACTTGCTCAATGCTGCTATGTGCCATAATTTGTTTAATATTTTGCTGCAACTGATGATCTTGTTTCTTGTCTTGCTGATGTTGCCTTTGCTGTTTTTGCTGATTGATTCCTTTCCCGTCGCTATCGATCTTATCCACATCTCTGTTGAAATATTCCTCGCTGTGAACCTTCTTTCTCAATTTCTTCGACTCCGATGGAGCTCCGACAATTACCTTTTCTTCCCTTGGCTTTTCATTCCTAGTCTGGTCGACATTTTTAGTCTGGTCGACATTTCTAGTCTGGTCGACATTTCTAGTCTGGTCGACATTCACCTTTCTGTCATAATGCCAATCCATGGTATGATTACTGTGAGAAGTAATAGGCTCCGAATTTTCACTGCGATATGATTCGTATTGGGTCGGCTCAATATAAGGTTCCACTGGCATATAGGGTACTAATGCAAGTCGCGGCTCTTCTCTTGGCCTTTCTCTTACTTCTTTTCGGTTACTATCCTTCTTTTCCATAGAATCTTGTCTATGCCCTGTCAAGTATTCATCTCCAACAGTCTTTCCTATGATTGGATCATCGTTAAGTTTATTACTATTGAGACTACTATTGAGGTGCTTTTCTTTGTACTTCTCTTGAATACGCTTCTTCTTCTGGTGTTGCCTCTCTTTGTCTTCCTTCTTCTTCTTCTTCTTCCTTTCTAACCTACTCAAGTTCTCTTGAGTCTTCTTCATGTGTTCCACGGCACAGTCTGGGCAGTGTTGAAAGAGCACCTTCCATCCTCCGAACAGTTTGGGTTTTTGTAGACGTATGTGTGGATGCAAGAGACATCGACCGCGGCCATCACATAACCGTGGGACTCTATCCGATCCTATATCAAATTCGATGCGTTTCGACACCTGCTTTAATTCTTTTTTATCGGGTACGTAATTATGGCTGTCCGATACATCGTTGTCTATCATGTGATTGCTTGCGTCAGCAGCGTTAGATGAGGCAGGTCGTTCACTCTTCACTTTAATATCTGATAGTAGTAAATTTGGACTACTGATGCTGCATAAAGAGGTCGAAGGTGTACCGAAATTAGGCATGTTGAGATGAGGATAATCTACCTCATTCATCCCTCCAGAAATTTTACGTCGAAAATTTGATGATAAGCGGCTGATGACGCTCCGTGAACCTTCAGACTCTTCATTGATTGACGATTGACCTCGGATTTGCGGTAACGCTGCCAATTCATCTCGTTGCAGAATATTTGGGTCTAAACGCTGCTTGATTTTTTCGGGATTGAGTGGACTGCTAGCATGGTGACGAAGATCACCTGATTGAGCGGACCGGGCGCTCGTCTGCCACGAAGGTTCGTCACGATTCTTAGAAGGACTCATGTTGTTCGGCAATCTCTGCAGTTGCGACTGATTGTTTTGTGGTAAGTGCTGCAGACTATGGGCATGGTTATGACCATTGTCATCTCTACTCACGCCAGTGCCAGGGTGAGTTGCTAATGCCCAATCGTCTCGCTTTACTTTCTGCTGCTGTTGCTTGGCACGGACTTTTTCAATCAATAATTCAGGATCGATGGGAGGAGGACGAGATATCTGTTTCATCGAATGTGATGTAGGCTCATCATAAATCTCATTACCCCGCGGGTTTGCAGAATATGATCTCGCCACTATCATTTTCTGTTGCCTTGCTTGTGCACTACTCCTATTACTTCTCTCAATAATGAAGTCGGGTTCAGCAAAGGGATCAGATGATTGGTTAGACAGTAACACTGAGTCAGCATATCCCGCAGAATTCCTGTTATTTGTCGATAATGATCTTTGCTGGTGTGGCTGCCTGTGCGTTTGCGATTGAGCGCCTCGTCCATTACAGCCATAAACGTGCGCAACATTTCTAGGGTCGCCGCGTGAAGGGTTATTGTCTTGTGGATACTCATACGAATCATTTGATACTGTCGACCTGCGCAGACCTCTTTCATTCAATTCCGACGATGCAATGACAGGAAGTTCGCCACCTGAAGGGTTCTGGTGTGGTGGATATGAGTGATCGGATATTGTCGACCGGCGCCTATCTTCACACCGTTCCGATTGTGGCGCAAATGCCGACTCAGAACGTTTTGCTGACAGCGATTGCGGTCGTTCAAAAACTCTTTGAGCCGACTCCGATCCTCCGTTTGCAAGTCCGAGATTGCTATCTCCGCCAGGGATCTTCCGTATTTCTCCCTGCTGATGTCGCTGTCTGCTCCTACTTCCCCTAGGGCGCAATGTCGGCGACGGTGGCTTAATCTGCTGCTGACGCTGTCCAGACATTGATTTGCGAGATTGTTTCAGTGGGGGTGGATCATACGTGCCTGTATAAGTATTGGTACGGTTTCGAGTCGATGCAGGCGTATCGTATCTTTCATCTGATTCGTCACCCCCCTCATTTGCTGGAGGAGGCACTTGAGGGTATTTAGGAGGCGACAGCTCCTCATCCAATGTATGTCGTCGGCGATGGTTGTAGGCAGCCGATTCACGCCGTTCCACTGATTCTAATACCGATTCAGACTGTCGTTGTCGCTGCTGTCCAGCAATGGACTTGCGAGAATATTCCGGAGGGTCGTAGGAAACACCATTATACTGATGTGCCGTCTGACGGGTATTAAACTCGCCCTCCTTCGTTCCTCCTGGCGACTTACTATTCTCTTCCTCACTAAGCGCCAACATTCGACTATTATTTCTCCCCAAGGGGTGCCGACGACCATTAGTCTCGAGATGAGGTTTGCGCATAGCATCCTGTGACATTGCACGTTGCACAAAATTGCTTTTGCGTCCTACTCTCTCATCCCCATTATCTATCCATCGTTCGGACCCAAGTCGTTCATGTTTCACAGAAGTCAACGATGGCAACAAATCAAAATTACTGCCATTCGTTGTTGTTGTTGTAGTAGTAGCACGGATACCACCCTCCTCTCCACTATGTGATGGAACAATTCCTCCTCTCCCACTGCCCACACTGCCCTGAGTATTAAGTGAACGTTTCGCCTGAAGACTTTGCATGCGTAATGCAATATCGGCATCGAAATTTGTCCGGGCTATCCCCCCGGCCGTCAATGCACCCTGTGGCATATTATTCGGCGGAGACTGATACTGATGATGTGGTGGCCAAGGAGGATGATTATGACCCCCCGAAATCCAATCACTTGAGAAACTATTCCCCAACGAACTAATTTCAGTAGCATCATCGTCCGTTACGAAAATTTTACCACCATACGATGACGAGATGCTGGTATTGTTATTGATATTGTTAATGTTGCTGTGGAGTCCACTGAGTCCACCATCCACGTGGTTGTTCATGGCCGCATCATTCGGTAATGACGATAATCGATACAATAAGCTCGGATCATGCTTAATTTCACGTATCATATCCTTCATGGCCTGTAAATCCTCCTTCGTGATTTCCTCATCCATCGTACTCGACATCATTGTAAAGATACCTGGGAGCGGTGCACAATCATTGATTGTCCGATTGTCCGAAACTCTTTCTCTCATCTCTTTTCAAGAAAATATTACAATTCAATTTTCAATTTCAACTACCTAGGTACCTATGTATTTTTTGGGCAATTCATAAGTCTTTTAGAAGTTTCATGGGGGTTTCTTCACTTCATTATTAACCCTCAGCATGTCCACAAAAAACCCAACCACAACACCATTCACCTCTCACTCCCTCATTCATCATCAAACATCATGGGAGGAGGCAATGCACAAAAGTCTGCAGCCGCTCGTGAGCGCAACCTTAAAGCAGCAGGGAAGACCGATGCAGAGAGGAAGTAAGTAGTAAATGTTCGCGATAATGTTGGTTTTCACCAGTGGATGGATCACTGGCATTTGTTACAACATCCAACACGCTGTTGCTGTTGGACGTTCATACCTTCTCGTTTCCTTCGTCCATTTACCTTGATTATTGACTCCTCTCCAGTCCACTCCCTCTCTCTAATAAATCTAACCATTACTTCTTATATTCTAATGTTTTTTTTTACGATTTAGAGCGGCTTCCGATAAGGCAAAGAAAGATGCATCCGCCTTTGTTTGTAAAATATGTCGTCAAACATTCATGGTCAATGCTAAACCATCACTGCTGTACTTGCATGTGACGGCAAAGCATGCGGATAAATCAGATACTCCATGGGATTGCTTTGATCAACTAGTTGGTTTTGAAAAAGATGATCCAGATATGTTGAAGAAGAATGGCGCACCAGTTGCAGCGGCTGGACCGGTAAAACCGAAAAAGGTTGTGAAGAAAGATGATGATTTGTCGGCACTTTTGGATGCTGGGTTAAAAGTTGGGAAGAAAAAATGAAATTTATGAAACAAATTTACCTCTTTCGAGTAATTAGATGATGTGGTCAGATTTTGGTCAAAATAGAGTGTTGTGTGTTTGTGTGTGTGTGTGCGAGTTTAGGTAGGCACCGTTTGCATATTGAAGAGGGGGGGGAGGCGGGGGAGGGTACTGTTACTGTTTAACTGTGAGACTCAAGAAGATATTATCAACGCATAAAAATGAACAAAAAGAATCATCTATCAGTTCGCAAGCCTCTAGAGGAATTTTACATACAAAGACAATTATTGCGAGATTGGCAAAATCATATTGCTTTACGTCGGTATGTGTCATCACGTTGATCGCCCTCCAAAAGTGTGGAGAAACTTAATGATGATGCATCTGCGGCCTCTTGCATCACACTCTGAATTTTGAGATTAGCGTGTTGTCCTCCACCTCCTCCGTACGACTTCATGTTCCCACCGCACCCAAAAGCCTCATGTATTATATCTGTCATTATTGGTTGACCAACACTACTCCGCTTGCGCTTATTATTGTTTCCGCCACCAGTATTACTACTGCTACTACCACCACCACCACCTGCTCTAAGTATTTTGGTACATTCAGTAGGAAATTCTCAATCATGTCCTTATCCAGCGAAATCATAGTCGTCGTCGTTGCAGTATCAGCAGCTGCTGTTAATATTACTTGCTCGCCACCTATCCAACCAATCAATCGTTGTTCAAAATATATATTTGATAAATCGATAATTGTTTTATTCACTTCTTCACGTTTCGTAATCAAATCACACAGTACGCCCAATTTATATTTCATATCCGATTGTAATTGTTTCATCTTACGATACGATTCTTATCATTGTGTCGTTTTTTACGCAACCGACGTTTATTCTGTTCCTTCTCGGCACGGATACGAAATACTTGATGCGGATTCACGTCGGATGATGATATTACCGGCCAATAACGCCGTAGTAATGGTTTACGCAATCGTGAACGTTTATTTAACCAATAGGTATATACCCGTTGTATCATGACGACAACAATGGGACACGCTCAGTCTGTCTGTCACCTCGTAGTGCCTCCTCCCTCCCTTCCACTTTCCGCTTTTTTTCTATGGGTAGCCCTCCCTCCTTCATTCCAATCTAACACCTCTCTTATTGCTGTCACATGCGTTGCCATGTTGTTGCATAATCGGGGTTTTAATTGGTGTGGCTTTATTTTGCCGTCGGAATAAGGACTTCTTTCGTCACCCCATCGATTTTGCAGCAGTCGCGGCCGACGCAGTCGTTTTATTGCATCATCGTTGCCTCGTTGGGATCAAGGTGTGGTTGTTCTTTCCATTGCATATGTGGGACGGTATAAATATATGACAATCAGCCACATAGTGGTGATGCAGTGAGATGGTGGATTGCAGCAGAATGTTGCACAGGTGAGTTTTGTCTTGTTTTGTTCTTCGCTGTGAGAAAAATTCAATCTCATAAAACTAGCGTTGTCTTTTCATCCTCCTTCCAGACCAATTCGATTCCCCTTTGTCATCATTGCGGACACTGATCGTAGCATACGATTCGTACGACGGCTATATCGGAACGGCAGCTATACGGTGATCGGTGAGTATCGTCCTCCTTCGATTCGCTTAACATTCCATATCATCGTCGTCTTATCATCCTCCTTCCATCTCAATTCGATTCCCACTTGGTCGTCATTGCGGACTCTGATCGTAGCGAGTCTCAGCCGTGAGGGTACACTTGCAGCTGTCACTAACCATCAGACTGCGATGAGTGAACAACTTGGAAGAGATGTTACACTTGCGGAAGCGCACTCGGCTTTCACTTCGATTGCCGGCCGTAGACGGGTTGCAACTCAATACGAGTATTCGGAACGTCTTGGAAGGTTCCCAAAGACTTGCTCCGATGCGGGTAGGATCGGTGGTCACGCAGGCGCAATTGTCGATGATCGTGAGTTGTGCATTAACGGATGTGGTAGATTGTAGAAATCAGCCAGTAATCCGCTATGTCAAGCTTGTAACACGAAGAAGAACAAACGCAAGAGAGAGGAAGATGAAGAGTCGGGAGCTAGGATCTGCGCCAAATGTAGGAAGGAAGTTGTTGGTAAGATGATAAAAGGTTGCTGCAATCCATGCTACCAAAAGCAACATAAGAAGACAGGTCGTGTCATAGATCCAGCAAAGAAGTTATGTACCCACGTTTCGGATTGTGGCAACACGAGATACATGGATGGATTATGTCAACGTCACTACAGGGAGCGTCTTCATGAAGCAAGTGCAGCCTCGGAGTGTGTAGCCGCGGCAAGTGCGGCCACTGCGCCAAAGGAGAGGCGCTCGACAAAGGCCCGGAATGGGAAGAAGATGGCGAAGAAAAAGAAGCCGGTGGTGATAAATGAGAATGGAAAGACAGAAGGGTTGACGAGTGTCCACTATGAGGATGAGGAGGTGGAGGTGGACTCGGATGATGATGATGATGAAGAATGGGATGAAGAATATTAGTCTCGTTAAAACGTTGTTGTTGTTTTGTTGGCAATTTGTTTCCATTGGAAATGTACCCTCAAACAGAGAGAGAGATCACCATTCATTAGATGTACCATAAACTCATTCAATTACTGTATCCCTCCTCTTCTCCGCTAAAATATACAATTAACATCCTCCGCTGGATGTTGCTAGATTTGATTGACAACTCCCTCGACGCGGCCATTGAAGGACAGAATTGTGACGGATTTACAGGAAAAGTACACTTATATCCTGATATTTGCGGCAAGACTACTACTGGGATATGCATTGTGAATAATTGCGTCAATGGTATCCGTCCGTTGGAAAAAGTATTAGAAGCCTACAATTCGTCAAAGGTCGAATCTGGTGCGGGTGATATTGGGGAGAATGGAGTGGGATTAAAGCAGGGGTGTGCCACATTGAGCGACCTGAGCTTTGTTCTAGTAAAGAATGATAGCGAGAACGTTGAATTGGGAATAATAGCTAAACAATTGCAGAGAAATGACGGATGCTATTTACCAGCATTCACTTTTTCAACAAAATCCGGATCCTCTCTGAATGAGCAAATGATCAACCTATTCTCTCAGCCGAATCATGCGGATGTAGCAAAGTGCGTCGCTCAATATGGAGCAGGAACTTCTTCGAGTGATCTAAGTGCAGGGGTGGAGCGACTATGCCAGCACTTAAATCACAGCTTATTCAACGAGCGGTTTGTATTCATGGTAATTATTAATAGATTACATCAGGTAGATGCCAAGGAAATGAATGCCCAACAAAAACTTATCGCGAACAACATGCTGAAAGAACTTTATACTGAAATCCCACGTCTATACCTGCATGTACCAAACTCATTCGAGTTCATGATTGGGAACAAAAGGGCTGAGTTCAAGTACTGGCCCAAACACCTCGTTGAACTGGCGTCATTCACAGTAAAGATTAATAAAAAAATACCATGGCAAGAC
>Ga0247831_1008569_pt1 | contig 10719 bp, 11 predicted proteins | sample LaCruzMarch2015__9_FD_192406 | JGI IMG/M metagenome (GOLD analysis project Ga0247831, IMG submission 192406) | Freshwater microbial communities from meromictic Lake La Cruz, Castile-La Mancha, Spain - LaCruzMarch2015_1m | ecosystem: Environmental > Aquatic > Freshwater > Lake | place: Spain...
CAGCTTAAGTTGAGCTTGTTTGAAGACTCGACCCCTAACCAGGGGGGTGCGGAAGAGAAGTACATGATCACCCTAATTCAGGCGATACGCCATGGCGCTGATGAGGATGAACTTTCGGATGTTATGCAGCGACTTGAGCAACCCTCGGGGGTACTTGTTTGAAATCCCTTGCGCCCGCACATGGTGTTTTGTTGAGCGTAGAGCCAGAGGGGCGTACGCCACAAAACCTCTTGTGCGACCAGGATTGGTCCAACCTCGAATCGGTGTTTCGTTCGCAGAAGCTAGCGACCAGCTTGGAACTCATTGAGTCAACTTCACACACGACCTACGAAATCGGTCGATTTGCGGGCCTGGTCAATATGTCTAGGGCAGCCCAGCAGCCATTTCATCGTTGGGTGAGATACCGCGAAGGCTACTCAGGTGAGTTAGTTCAAGAGATTTTGCGTCGCTATCCAATTGATCAAGAACGTGAGTTCGTCATGGACCCTATGTGTGGATCTGGTTCCACCTTGGTGGCTTGCCGACAAAGCGGAATGTCAGCTCTCGGAACGGACGTCAGCGGTTACGCAGTGCTTTCAAGTCGGGTGAAGACGCGCTACTACACCGAGTCAGACATTCGATCACTCCTTGCTTGTCAGGGCCAATTTGAGTCGAGACAGTTCAACGAGCAATCAGCGATTCCGCAATTAAAGGCATCCGCTCTGAGTAAATACTTTGAGGTGGGCCGTCTGGATTTACTTCACTCGATGCTGGATTGGACGTCCTCATTGAAGTCGATTCAGGAACAAGAATTTTTTAGATTGAGTGTCCTATCTTCCCTTGAAGATTGCTCCAATCGAAAGAAGGATGGCAATGGACTCGCAACGAGACCTTCACCGGTGTCCAATGTTAAGGAAAGGGTGCTGGTTCAATGCAAACTAATGCTCGAGGATGTCTCTTCGCACACGACAACAGCGCCGCCGCATACTCAGGCGATTGAAGCTTCTGCACTTGATTTGAGCGAATCAGCAACCACTTTTTCTAACAACTCAGGTCTTTCCCTTGGCTCGATAATCTTCTCACCTCCATACGCCAATTCCTTTGACTACTTCGAATCGTACAAGCTGGAGCTGGTGTTTGGAGACTTCATCAGTGACACATCGATTAAGGGTGATCGCTCCAAGATGATTAGAAATTACCGGATTGGGTACGGGGGGGAGCTAAAAAGCGACAATGAATTGGTTGAGTTGCTTTGCCAGGAGATTTGGGAGCAGATTCCGCAAAAGGAAAGTGAGACTGGTGTTCGTGACGGACGGACACGGCTTATTCCAAACATGCTCAGGGCTTATTTCGAGGACATGACCGAAGTCTTGCGTCAAGGTCTCCACAGCCTTAATGCCAATGGAAGGATGCACATTGTGGTCGATCAGAGTGCCTATGTTGGAGTTCCAATCCCGACTGATCTAATTTTCTGCGACATTGCTTCTAGACTCGGATTCGAGGTGGAGGCAATAGTTGTTTGCCGACGCGCAAACACGTCGGGACAACAACTAAAGCGCCACCCGCATTTGCGCCAGCTGCTTCGCGAAAGCATTGTTACTTTGAAGAAGCTTTGACGCTTCATTCCCGTGGCATTAGGTGAGAGCGGCGGAGGGAACAAAACGCGCCCTCTTCACCGATGATCACATGATCGAGCACGTCGATATGGAGAAGCTTGCCCGCCTGGTGAAGGACTTCGGTGACTTGAATGTCTTCGGGTGAGGGTGTTGTATCGCCGGAAGGGTGGTTGTGCCCGAGGATGATCGAGGCAGCATTCGCGAGAATTGCCGCCTTGAAAACCTCACGAGGCGAGACAATCGCACTGTTGAGATTCCCGATGCTCACGGTATGAATTCCGATCACTTGATTCTTCACGTCGAGCATGAGCGTGACGAAGTGCTCCCTGTCTTCATGTTCCAGATACCGCCGCAAGAGGGCCACAGCGTCATGAGCGTCAGAAATTCCAGTTCTCTTGACGCCCGCTTCCCTAACGAGTTGAACCCGAAAAACTGGAGGCATCAGATCGCTCAACTCCAAATTGGATTCTTGATTCCGAGCTGCTTGTTGTATCCCCATGCAAGTTCTCCCTTTCTTTGGGATATGGAGTTGCTTCGCACGAGGTGACTTAGGATCTCCAGAATTTCCCACAGGAACCGCCTTCGACTTGCGTAATTGAAGCGCTGCTCAGGCCCGACGCCTATGGAAAATCCTGGAGACGGAGTATTCGGACGTCCGAACGCAATTCTCTGAACCAGACCGACGCTTGGCTCCGATAGGTGAGAAACCTATCTTTCAAGGAGCCATCGTGAAGACCGAACAAGCCAAAGACATCATCGAAAAGCACATCGACCAGTTGGCCGAAAACCTCGATTCTGGACACAGTGAGCAGCTCACCGAATTCCTGTCCACAATGGCAAAATTCCACCGTTACAGCCTTGGAAATGTGCTTCTGATCATGGCTCAGAAGCCTGATGCAACCCACGTCGCAGGGTTCAACACCTGGAAGTCATTCGGTCGATACGTCAAGGCTGGAGAGAAGGGGATCGCGATTCTCGCGCCTATAACCTTCAAAAGCCAAGAGTCCGAATCCACCCAAAATGAAGCCGATCAGGAAGAAGAAAAATCCATCAGATTCCGCGTGGTCTATGTTTTCGACGTGAGCCAAACCGACGGCGAACCTCTGCCAGAGTTCGCCAAAGTCACCGGAGATCCGGGCGATTACTCCGAGAGATTGAAGGGCCTGGTCAGGCAACTTTCCATCGAGCTTGAGTACAGCGACCAGCTTGGAGGTGCGTTAGGTGTTTCCACGGGCGGAAGGATTGCGCTCAAAGAAGGGCTTGACCCTTCACAGGAATTCACCACTTTGGTTCACGAGCTCGCTCACGAGATCCTGCATCAGGGCGATGAGAGGAAAGGCTCCACCAAGACCAGCAGGGAGCTTGAAGCCGAAGCCGTCGCCTTTGTCGTGGCCCAAGCCATCGGCCTCGATGCCGGAACCGCTAGCTCAGACTACATTCAGCTCTATCGCGGAGACAAGGCGCAACTCACCCAATCCCTTGACGCCGTGCGAAAAGCCGCATCGCTCATCTTGGAAGCGATTGTCGAGTAATCGGCTGGTCATTTGGCTCAACTTTCCGCTTCTGCTTTTCATTCTCAGAGGCTTTATGTCGTCCACAGGCTCACGTCTCGCCAGCGGAGCTGTCATGCCCCGAGCGACAGTTCGACGAAAGTTTTCTTGCCCAGATCATGCCTTCGCTTGAATCAAGGTTCTGGTTTCTCACGATTAGGGGTGAACAAACACAAACCTTTTCAAGGAGGCATTTATGAAATTCGAAAGTACCAAGTTCTCACTCGGCCACACCCTTATCACACCTGGAGCAAGGGACACGCTTCTCCCAGAAGATGTTCTCCGCTCGTTACGGCGTCATGCGCGAGGGGATTGGGGAGATTGCGGCAAACACGACCGAGAGGCGAACGATATCGCCCTACAAGATGGTTCTCGAATCTTCTCTGTGTATCACGACGAAGTGGGCACGAAATTCTGGATCATCACCGAAGCCGACCGTGCTTCAACGACGGTTCTTCTTCCAAGCGAATACTAGGAACGGGCCTTCAGGCCCCTCCTTTCCCCTACCCGCTTCGACGACGGGTGAGGATCTCATTCAAGGATGGCTTCACATGGGCCAGGTCGAGAAATTCCTCCGGAATCGCAAGGTGAAGGGCTGAATGTCGCTGACGCAGCAACCGACCAAGCTCGTAGTTTGGTTCTCTCAGTTTCAAAATTTCTTTGTCCCTTGTGACCAGGGCAAATGCCCCCGTGTGAATGGCGAGATCCAGGTAGGGCGCATCGTCCGGATCAGGGGGAAAATCGAAAACCTTAGGGACTCGCTCGACGTAGATCGCGGCCCGGTGGAGGTGGTGGAACAGGGCTTCAACCCGCTTTGGCGTGATTCCGGGAAGCTTGGCTTGAAGCCACGGCATCGAGAGGACGTACCGCGCTTCATCGAGCACGTATTTGCTCGTGAGCAAACGATCCGGCCCTTTCAAGACGTGGGCAAAGCACTGATAAGCAGCTCCAGGAAACGCCACGGCTTGCACGAAGACGTTGCAGTCAAATACCGACATTCTCATGACTCCTCCCTAGGCTCTCGCTCAGCGTGGGCGCGGCGGATAGCTTCATCAATGAGGCCCTCGCACTCCGAGGAATACAAGTGATCATGGGCGGCATGAACCTCCCTCACAACCTGAATCAAGGCGCGTTGACTGTTCGTTTTCGGGAATCCCTGCTCAAGGAGCGGGGACGGCGTAGGTGGATTTGATCTTCTTCTTCGACTCATAAGGGGATTAGATGAGCCGGAAAGGATGCGGATTCAATATTCTCAGCCTACAGTTTCACGACTTTCTTGAGCCGTTCTCGAATCAACTCTTCTCGTGCCTGCAAGAACAGGTCGAACTTGTCGAAGCTGTAGAGGCCCGAGTCATCGGGAATGAGGTGACGCTGCTTGAAGTCCGAGTTTCGAGTCGTCACCCACTCCTCGAAACTCTTGTTGCTCTTCTCCTCATTCTCGGCGTCGAGCAGAAGACACAGGTTGCCTAAACGATCCTTCCATCCAAACCAGTCTTCACGCCCCAGGCTGGACAATTCTCGCTGAGAGAACTTGCTCTTGGGGAAAATGTGGTCCTGATGGAAGGTCATGGTCCCCCAGGCGGCCTCATCGTAAAGAAGCGTAAGTGCGAGGAATGTCCGCTGGCCTCCGTAAGTGAAGTCCAGGATTCTCTCCACGGAGTCATCGTCGAACGAAGCCGGACGTCCAGCCTTCCGAAGCGTCTCCAATATCGCGGCGGCGGGAAACTCGCTGGAAGAGGCCAGTTCAGCCTTCATTGTCTCTCGAATCGCCGTGAGAATCGAGTCCGAGGATCCTCCAAATACGTTATTGAGGAGACTGGCACAGAGCCATCTGCGCACGAGGGACGCATTGTTGTGGTCAGATTCGCTTGAACCACGGAGACGCACGGAAGGATGCCGATGGAGGAAGTAGAACATCGGAATGAGAGCATTCGCACTCGTTAAGTTCGAACCGTCGATCCCGCGAGAATTGATAAAGTCGACCCCACTTTCGATTGCGGCCTTGATGCCATCCCACCCTTGGCGAATCCGGTCGAGGTTAGTACTGCTAAAGTTCTCAACCTTGTAAGTCACCGGTAGACCGAGCAGGGCCAAACTCGTCTTCAGCACGAAATCCTTCGTGAACGAGTTCCGCCGAGTCAACTGGGCGTTGATTCGATCCACGAAGCCATAAATCTCTTCCCGGGCATTCAGTCCGGCCCAGTTGCTCGTGACCATGCTGAGCAGCAGGTCACTCTTGGTGAGCTTCGTGCCTTCAGAGTTCGCCCTCACAAAAATGTCGAGCACCCGGTCGTAGTTCTGCTCTCTCTCAGAGTAGTAGGCGACGATTTCGTCCTTGTGAATCGCTCGATACAGGCGACCCAAGTTGTTTCGCATGGTTCTAACCTGGTGCTTCGTCACCTCACCGGGCAGGCTCTCCTCAAGTTCGTCTTTGTAGTCGTCGAGTTGGGATTCAGATTCAAAGTCGAGAATCCTTCCGACGGAGAACCAGCAATGATCCAAGCCATTCACCGGGCTGGATTCAAGCCATTTGAAGCCGTAATAGACGCCTTCCTCGGCATCTCCCTCCTCACCGTCCTTTGGGTTCTTAAAAAGGTCCAAGAATAGCCGCCTCGGGCTCCAGGTGTCCGGATTATCTTTGCGGCCGTATTTTCTCTTGAACTCGTAAACGCCCCGAAGGCCTATGTTGAGCGACGTCAGACGCTGCTGGCCATCTAGAACCATAGTGAGGCCCTTGATTCCGGCCGTGTTCGCCAATTGGTTGTGAGTCCCGCCTTCTCTCACGCGATCCAGAAACTTGTAGACATCCCACTTGTCTCGATTGGCATCCTCAACTTCCCAAAACAGGAAAGAGCCGATTGGATAGCCACGCATCACCGAATCGAAAAGCTTGACGACCTGGGCGGGCTCCCAGACAAACTCCCTCTGAATAGCAGGGAGCAAGTAGTTGATATTCAACCGTTTGACCGTCGCTGCAATCGTGTCCGGTGTGTAGCCCATCCATATAGTATGGCCGCGAGCCTAGAGCCTCCGGACAAGTGTTCGGACGTCCGAACACTTCCCTGCCGAGGATTCCTGACGCTTTTGCGGGGGGTTGCTCCGTCTTCACTTATTGGGTTGACAGCGGAAATCAATCGGGTTGAAATCATCCGATGAGATTGCGACCGTTCACCCGGAGGATAAACATGGCCCGAGGAAGAAAACCGACCACAGGAAGGACCGTGACGCCAGCGGGAGTCACATTCGAACCAGGCGTCCTAGAGTATCTCGAATTATTGCGCGACCGTGAAGAGCGGTCAAGAAGTTGGCTCATCAACCGAATGGTGAAAGACCACGCCGCAAGTTCTGGAATCGACATCGCGTCCCTTGCATCTAACCAAACATCACAAATGACGAGTTGATTTGAACCAGAACGAAGCCAACGACCATATTGGAGCACCGACAGCAGCGCAAGCCTTTCAGGGCTACGCGCCGCCAACGTCGAGCACAACCTATACGCCGAACCAATTCTTCGACGTAGTGCTTCCCCGTGCGTCCCGTGGTTGCCTTCGACTGGTTGCCTATCTCATCCGCAAGACCCTTGGCTGGAGCGACGAGCACGGCAATCCGCAAAACCCAGAAGCGACCGTCACCTATCGAGAACTGATCGAGAAGGCAGGGATCGGACGTGGCCGGATCAAAGAAGCAATCGAGGAAGCCGTAGAATGCCGCTTCATCAATTGCTTGCGCTTTGGACAGCCTCACAAGGCCGGAGAGGAAGGGTTCAGCGCCCTCTATTCCCTGCGCTGGGATGAGCGCGAAGACTACATCACCGACCGCGATGACTTCGATGGATTCTTTGCTGGAAACGGCAACCTCACTCACATCCCTAACGACTTCTTTGACTTCACTATCCCGAACGAACCACTTGCCCTCGTGAAGGTCGTCGGCGTGATTATCCGGCACACAATTGGCTTCCAGACCAAGTTTGGATTCAGACGCCAACAGGTCGAAATGTCATTCACCGAGATCATGCGACGTGCGGGAATCGCATCACGTTCCACCATGAGCATCGCGATCCGAGAGGCCCTTGACAAGAATCACGTTTGTAAGGTTTCCGAAGGATTCTTTGACCCGAACGCAGGGGCCGACAGCCAGGCCGCGACCTACGGCATCAAATGGCTTGAGCAATCACAAGAAAAACCTCGAATTGAACCTAAATCAACCAACGGTTCCAAAATCGCACCGGGGGATCGGTTCCGAAATCGAACCGGAAAATCAGAGACGGTTCCGAAATCGAACCGGGGATTGAGTTCCGAAATCGAACCGGACAACGGTTCCATAATCGCACCGGGAACGGTTCCAAAATCGAACCAGGAAGGGTTCCGAAATCGAACCGATATTAAAACAACATCTATAAACAACTCTTCTAAACAACAACAGCAGGTGGTTGTTTCGGATGCTGTTGCTGTGGGGTCGCTTGAACTTCGTTCTTACCGGATTTTGATTGAGGAGGGATTCGATGAGGAAGCAGCTCGATCCCTAGCAAGCAAATATCCGCTAGAAAGAATCCAGGAGCAGATCGGCGCGTTACCTCTGAGGAAAGTGAGTCGCAATAAACTCGGGATGCTCAGAAAAGCAATCGAGGAAAATTGGCCGATTCCTGAAAGCGTTCGGACGTCCGAACAGACATCAAAAGAGAGTGCATTCGTCGGGTGCTTTTACGCCGCACTTGCTGGAAGAGAAGGCGACCCAACCGTTTTGCCGAGTCGTCAGGAAAGCGACCAGGCGGAGAAGTTCTTGGATGCGATTGGAAGAGTCCTTGGTAGAGACCTCGATCCGGGTGCCCTTGGGCGGTCATTCGGAGGTTTCGTCAAGAGGAATCAAAACCAAGAGAAGAGTGCCATACGAAGCCTCTCTCTAGCGGTTCGAGGTTTTGGAGACGGCTTCTTTGCCAAGCTCGAAGAAGACGAGCGCAAAGCACGGCGACAAGCAATTGAGGACGCCCGCAAAGCCCATCAAGATCGGCACACCGAGGCGTTCCATCAGTATGAGTCCTCACTACTCACAGTCTTCGCCGTGGAGAATCCAGAGCTCGTCAAGGTATTCGAGGAGAAGAACAATCAGCGACTTGTGCGAATGAAAGATATGAGTCCAAAGTTCGTTGAGCAGATGAAGACCCGACTTGCAGACCCGGCAGAGAAAGCGAAGATGTTCGCCGAGTTTCTGAGGGATCAAAAGAAAGTGGAGGTGCTCGATTTTTGGAAATGGGACGAGCAGCACAACCCCGCACCATTTAGATTTGAAAGGGAAAAGAGCCTATGAGCACAACCATCGCAATCATCAACCAGAAGGGAGGAACGGGAAAAACGACGACAGCCGTGAATCTCGCGGCGGGACTTGCCCGACTCGACCATAAAGTGCTCTTGATCGACCTTGACCCTCAAGCCCATGCGACTTATGGCCTTGGGGTGGATATTGATGAAACAGAGCTTCCGACGATTTCAGAGGTTCTAGGTGAGGAGAATTTGCCGCTTGCAGACATCCTGCTTGACACGAGCGAAGAGAATCTGAAGTTAGCCCCGAGCGACATCCGCCTTGCAAGAACAGCTAGGCTCATGGACTCCAGGACATTCAGAGAATCAGTCCTTAAGAAGGTGATCGCGAAAGTCGAGGGCTTCGACTACATCATCATCGACTGTCAGCCGACGCTCGATGTACTTTCGATCAACGCCCTGGTTTGCGCGGATAAGATTCTCATCCCGACACAGCTCGCGGGCCATGCTCTCAAGGGCCTCTCAGACCTTCTCTCAACTTTGGAAAGTATCAAAAATGGCGACCCCTATGACTGGGGAATTCTATTGACGATGGTGACGGGCCACGGAGAGGAACGCCAGGCCCAGGCCGTAAGAATTCTCGATCCGATCAAAGACCGAATCCTTGAAACCCGCATCCCCCGCACCGAGGCGATTGAGCGAAGCCAGATGGAAGGGGAATCGGACGAGCCGCTCGTTCCCATCGTGCTTTCAAAGACATCGAATCGAGGATCTCAGGCGTACCGCGCCTTGGTGAAGGAGGTTCTTGAAAAATGGCCAGCCTGAAGAAGAAATTTGAATCCATTGGACAAGGTGAGGTCGGACTCACATTCGACCCTCTAGCGACCGACGTTGCCCGCCTTGCGATGCTACCGATTGACCAGGTGGAACCAGACCCCGACCAGCCACGAAAGGATGTTGGGGACATTGAAGACCTTAAAGCGTCGATCCTGGAACACGGCATCATTCAGCCGTGCATTGTTTCGGTTGTGGCGGAAGACCGCTACCGACTGATTGCGGGAGAGCGTCGATTCACGGCGGCAAAAGCGGCGGGACTGAAAGCGATTCCCTGCGTTGTGCGAACCGTCGAAGAGCACCGAAAACTTGAAATCCAAATCATTGAGAACATTCACCGGAAGGAATTGAATCCGGTCGAGGAGGCTCACGCCTATCAAAGGCTCATCGTGGAATTCAGCCTTTCTCAAAGGCAACTTGCGGCGAGACTCGGAAAGTCTCCAGCGAGTATCAACGAGACGCTCAGGATTCTTACTCTGCCCGAAGACATGATGGAGAGCGTTCGGACGTCCGAACGCTTGACCAGATCCGTGCTCCTTGAGATAGCTAAACAAGAAGACCCTGACACCCAGCGTCAGCTCCTCACCCAAGCCCTCCACGGCCAGCTCACTGTCAAGACTCTCCGCCAACCTCGCTCTACAGACTACGACTCACCACCCTCCAGCTCTACTTCTATCAAGCTCCCTGACGCCACCATCACTATCCGCTTTCACTCAGCCGAGCACTCTCAAGACAGCATTCGCGACGCCCTCACCGAGGCACTTGCTAGCATCACTCCTGCCCATAGCTGAGCACTACAACCCCCTGCACTCATCACAATCACACCTGACTCACCTTTGGATGAACGACATGGCGGAGTTGTCGAAACGGACGCCTCGCTTTCTGCGTCTAATTGGTAATGGAGAAGCAAGAGGCTGCTGAATATTTGGGAGTCAGTACACGAACACTGGAGCGGCTTGCTGCGTCTGGAAGGATAAAGAAGGGCAGGGCTTTGAGGAAGACACGGCCCGTGGCTGTCTATGATGATAAGGAGCTAGAGAAGCTAAAAAGTGAACTCGAATCGGGCCGTCCCCCTGAGGTGTTCGGACGTCCGAACACCCCCAAGCCGAAAGACGCGATTGGCTTTCGTCTTGACCCTTTTTACATCAAGTTACTTGTTGAAGAGGGTGAGAAAATTGGTCTCAGTTCTTCAGAATATGCGCGCCGACTTGTAATTCGTGGGCTTGAGGAGCCGTCATCAGATAAGGTCCTTTACGAGGTTGAAGCCCTCCGGAAGTCGCTTTCGGAGATGTTCTTTCTGCTGCTCGTGAGTAAGTTAGGAGCGACTGATACAGAAGCTGATGAAATAGTGAGATCACTGGCAGGGAGGGCATGAAGACATGCTCAGCATGAGTGCCATGTCGGGCGGTCAAGCCCAATACTATCTCGGGCTAGCGCGTGAGGATTACTATCTTGAGGGCGGGGAGCCACCAGGAACGTGGTACG
>Ga0247831_1008571_pt1 | contig 10717 bp, 10 predicted proteins | sample LaCruzMarch2015__9_FD_192406 | JGI IMG/M metagenome (GOLD analysis project Ga0247831, IMG submission 192406) | Freshwater microbial communities from meromictic Lake La Cruz, Castile-La Mancha, Spain - LaCruzMarch2015_1m | ecosystem: Environmental > Aquatic > Freshwater > Lake | place: Spain...
AGGCTGATGAACGTGGAGAGAGAGTTCAGCCAGCCGATTCGTTACGTATACGTGCATACGCAATGACGTCAGAATATCAACAGTCACTTGCGGAGGAGCTTGAGGAGATTGAGAGAGAAAAGGCGCAATGGAGAAAGAGTTGCAAGAGGGTTGGGAGGAATGGGGGAAGGTTGTTGAGGAGGTCCAGTTAGCACTTGATGTCATGGAAAAATTGGGGGAGGGAGGGGATGATTGCTGATGAGGGGGTGTTACAATTCAGGTGTTGAGAGAGGATCTTCCTCCTCCAATATTCAGCAATATTGGTTGAAAGTATGCTTGGATTCTCACCATGGCATTGAATAAAATAAATTTAAATCTATATCATGGTCCGTAGTGGAATCCATCAAGATGTATTGCTCATGAAGCCGAGTGGTGCATCGTAGTGAAATGACTGATACCTACCTTTTTGAGCTGTGAACTGTTATATTGAATCCACTAACGTGTAGTGAGATTCTCTGTTGAGGCTATTACTAATGTTTCAGAGCGTGCAGTATGGAGTTATTCATTTGAAACTTGGGTTTCTCCTTGAGCTTGGGTGAGACTCTCTGCTAGAGTGTGAGGAAGGGGGGGAAAGGGTTCAGGTTTTCCGAAGCTAAGACTAAGACGTGAAACACGCCTTGGGGGCGTTGGATGAAGCAATTAATGGACAAACGCCTTGGGTAAATTGCGATTACTGGACCTATTGGTACTACAATCTAATTCCTAATGAATGCAGAGGGGCGGTAAACTTGTTTTCCCTGGCTGGCAGATAAAACAACAATGTCAACACTCGATGCTCTCTTCATCAGAGCCGATGGTGCTCTCTTGCATCGTCTTGATCAGATGTCAAGCTGCAAACAGGTTTACATGAACTCGAACTAATTCACTTAACTATCATTCGATAGAAATTAAACAATTGTCCAGCGGCTCAAGACTGGATCGAGGTGGACATGTTTATTCTACCCTTCGAGGTACTGTTCGATGAGAAGGATGTGTGGAGTGGTCTCTAGTTCGTGGTGTGAACCGACGCGACGTCGTAGGTGTGTTCCGATGCGACGTCGTAGGCGACGTCGTAGGTGTGTTCTGACTTGTGCAGATATCCTCAAACCCTTCTTTTTCAACGATAAGGATTTTACACAGACTTGGTAAATCTTGCGCGCAAATGTGTAAAAATCACAACAGAAAAATCTGTCAAAAAAATCAAAAAAATGTCTTTTTTTAATTTTTTTTTGGTTTCCCGCAACCTCCCGAACAAGACCCAACGCAACAATGATTGAATCTTGATTGAATCCCTTTCTTTTTCCTCATTTTCCTATTTTGTGTGAGCCCGCCAAAAATTGAGACATTCAGGGGCAGATGCATTGTGTCATCTTCTTAGCAAGCATTAGTATCCCTCTATTCATGCCGCCCGCCATGGCAACTCTTACACGCGGCGACGGCGGCGACAGCAGTGATGACAACCCCTATGTTGCAATGCGCTCTGCCAAGATTGCTCGCAATGAGAAACGATTGCGCGAGTTAGGACTGCTGTCACTAACGCCACCCACACGTCCTCCTAAACGACGAAAGGTTGCAACAACTCCTCGGTACAATAACAAAGTCACGACGTCGTGTGGACCCGCACGGCGTTCAGATCGTCTATTATCATTATCATCTACTCGAAAGGTTAATTACAAGGACGTGTCAATACCCATTGTGGAGGCTCGGTCGACGAAGCGATCTCGATTACTCCCATCATCGCCGGGTGATGGCGACGATGCATCGTTCGTAACCGCCTCGAGTGATAATGATATATCCGACGCAGTAAAATCAAAACACGTGTATCGTTCAACTTTGGTGTCCACCCCAGCTGCGAATTCGGTCCGATCAATTGAACTTGATGTCGAGGCCCTCATCCTTGGAAGAAGAACGGATACTGCTTCCGACGACATCAGTGTTCCTCGTTACTATGGTGGTGGTCTATTGGGGAAGATGGTCGAACGTACAGGCAAGGAGTGCGTTGTAAATTCATCCTTCACACTGGCAGCAAGTAATGGAGATAAACAACGACTCGGTGGAACAAAGCTATCATTCAACAAATACAGTGGTGTACAAGAGTGGAAGAATTGTGTCTACCTATGGGTAAATCTCAACACGGCAGATTCACCTAATGATTTCCTGGATAATGGACGTCAGATTACATGGTTTGGTGGGTCAAAAATGCACGACCAATCGCATGCGATTCTGTCATTGCTACGTTTGGGGAAGAAGAAAAGCAGTGACGAATGTAAGACGACGACGACGACAATGACGACGACTAGTGGTAGTGTAATGAGTTCGGAGACATCCAACGTTGCATTATGGTGTAGACGATATACACCACAAACGAAAACATTTACACCATATGTATGCTTTGGTCGATTGGGATATAGATCACACATTCCTGAATCACGACCGCTTGCATTTGTTTGGGATTTATTGGATTATGATGGATTGAAATTTCATCAAAATCATGTCGTGAGAGAGACATTCGAATTATTCACTACGTAGGTAATACTTCTGTAATAAACGTATCGAATCATAAACATCAATACTACTTCTAGAGGTATAGTCATAGGGAGGAGACTTGCTTCAAATTTTTAGGGTGCTCGCGCTTTGATTTCTGTTTTTCAAACCCCGGCCCTTGGTTTTGAATGAATCTCGAAGAGTGGCGTGTGGGGAGGGACGAGGTGTATTCGTTCATCTTGGGGATCGTCTTGTTATTGTTGTTCCGATTGGTTTGTACGTCAATGGACCATCTTAGCAATGCTGTGGCCCACTGCTGTGCCGAGTGCGGCGGCGAGGAGGGCGTTGTTAATCTAAAGGTGTGTGAGGCGTGTATGCTTGTCAAGTATTGCAACGCTAAAACTGCCAAAGAAATCATTGGCCGACGCATAAAAAAGAGTGCAAACAACGAGCCGCCGAGCTACGCGGCGAGGCGCTATTCAAGGACCCACCAGCCAAGGAGGAGTGTCCAATTTGCTTCCTACCAATGCCAATACAATTGATATGTTGCCTCTCGCTTCCGCCCGCAACTATAACATCCGTGCCAATTTACGACTTTCAGGAGGCAAATGAGGAGTTGTCAACTAAGGAGACGGCAGTATGTTATGAATGTTGTGGAAAGGATATTTGCGGAGGATGCGTGCACACCTTCTGTAAGTCTGGAAACTATAAGTGTCCATTTTGCAAAACAATGAGAATGGGCAAAACAGATGATGAAAAAATTGAAGAATTGTTGAAGCGGGTTGAGGTAAATGATGCTGGTGCAATTTATGTTCTGGATAGTTATTATTCCTTTGAACAGTTGGGTTTGCGTCAAGATCGGGAGAAGACAATGGATTTTTATGCTCAGGCAGCAGATCTAGGTCATAGTCAGGCGCATTGTGAACTGGGTAATGAGTATTGTCATGATGGAAATTTGAAGAAGGCCAAGTTCCACTACGAGGCCGCGGCTATGGCTGGACACGAAGATGCAAGAAACAACCTTGGTTGTATGGAGGAACACGTTGGAAATAAGGAGAGAGCTGTGAAGCATTGGAAGATTGCGGCATCAGCTGGGTGTCAAAATGCTATGTGTGCCTTGCTTATATTCTATGAACAAGGTTTGGTTAGTAGAGATGCAATTGACACAATTTTGACAGCATACAATAGTTCTTGTGCTGGGATGAGAAGTGAAGCAAGAGATGCTTACATACATGCGTTCATCAATTAACGTGTAGCAATAAGCAATTAGTATGAATAAGAGACTGCTGCGATTCCTTGTTTGCTACTTCTCGGCAATACTTTTGATTTAGTGACATGCTATTCAAATCTGCACCTCACTACTCCTATCGCATAATACGTCGAGAATAAAACTTTTTAAACAAGAATAAAGGTTATTAGATCACAACTTTTCCTATTTATCCTGGCATTCTTTACTTAATAACTCTTAATCCATAATTGCAGTGTCTACCAGTAATTAACCTCCGACAAGTTCATATCTTCACAAACCACATGAAATCTCCATCATTTTATCGACATGAATGAATTATTGCTACTTTCTCTCTAGCACACCCCTCCCCCCTTTTCCCTCTCCATTCATCATTCCTTTCCATCAAAGAAAAACACACATACACACACATGCATTATTTAGAGATCGGAGAATTTGTTAGGATCAGGCTTACCAATAGCATGCACTTCAAACCCAATCTTCCTTAACCCATCATGGTCCAAGATATTCCGTCCATCAAATACGAAAGCAGGCTTGGCCATACTCTTGTATATACGTTCATAATCTAATTCCTTAAATTCATCCCATTCGGTTAGTACCGCAATAGCATGTGCACCATCACAAGCCGTGTAGGCATCTGGTGCCGTCGTGACTGCCTCTTCAAGACCAGGCTGGGTCGTAAAGTTCATCCCACATGTATAATCCATCTCACTCCACATATCCTCACGTTTGACCTGTGGATCAAATACATGTACCTTGGCCTGTTCGTGGACTAAGTCACGCACAACAAACATGGACGGTGTTTCACGGACATCACCCGTATCCTTCTTAAAGGCATATCCTAGGATAGCAATCTTCTTCCCAGTCACAGTATTGAACAACGTAGCAACAATCTTTTCCGAGAAGCGTTTCTTTTGATAATCATTCATAACAATGACCTGATTCCAATATTCGGCACATTCACGTAATCCATAGGTCTCACATAGGTACACAAGATTCAATATATCCTTTTGGAAGCAGCTCCCACCAAAGCCAATACTCGAATTGAGGAACCGTTTGCCAATACGGTCATCCATCCCCACGGCACGTGTAATTTCGGATACATTCGCACCAGTGGCCTCACACAATGCCGAGATGGAATTAATCGATGATACACGTTGTGCCAAGAAGGCATTGGCAACAAGTTTCGATAATTCAGAGGACCATAAGTTAGTCGTTAGGATTTGGTCACGTGGGACCCAGTTGGCATAGACACTGACCAATGTTGCGGCCGCCGCGAGTCCCTCTGGACTTTGGACACCCCCAATGAGTACACGATCGGGTTTCATCAAGTCGGGAATGGCAGTCCCCTCGGCCAAGAATTCAGGATTACTTAATACCTGAAACTTTAATCCCTTGTCATTACATTCCAAGACACGACGGACTGCCTGTGCCGTACGTACTGGCACAGTACTCTTCTCGACAATAATCTTATCCCCCTCGGATACCTCGGCAATTTTACGTGCACATAATTCACAATTCTTCACATTGGCTGCACGACCGGCACCAATGCCCGCAGTCTTCGTGGGGGTGTTTACGGAGATGAAGATAATATCAGCCTTTTTAATTTCGGCATCAATGTCAGTGGAGAAGAATAGGTTGGTCCCACGACATTTGGTGACTACGTCGAGTAGGCCCGGTTCGTAGATGGGCAAATCGTTAGTATTCCATGCGTCAATTTGCTTTTGAGACAAATCGACGACACATACACGAATCTTTTTGTTGATGATAATTATATAATAAAGACGGGAGGTAATGAGGAGGAAATAGAGAGAGAGAGTTTGGTGAGAATTAGAAGATTGGTACAAGCCGATCCTTCTCCTTCGACCCCCGGCGTTGCCAACAAGTCTAGTCATGATCAACATGATACATACCTTGGGACAATTGGCAGCAATGACCGCCATCGTCGGACCACCGACATACCCAGCACCCATGCAGCAAATGTGTAGATCAAATCCGTCACTCATATTGCTGTTGTTGTTGTTGTTGTTGTTGTTGTTGTTGTTGTTGTTGTTGTTGATAGTCTTGTTATTACAAGAGTGACTCCGTCGAGGCGTTATGATGACTCGACGAGGCGAGGGCTGGCGACGGCTGAAAAAAAAATATTTTCGGATGAATTTTGGTGCACTTAACAAAATTGCGAACAGTTCGATCATGTCACGACTTGCCGCCGAGAAGCCCTTTCCAATTTCGACATGGATGCAGCCACTAGCAGTCGAAGAAGCAACTCGGGAGCAGTCGCCGCAACTGCCACAAGTACGACTACTACTGGGTCATTGTCGAAGGAATATGGTTCGCAACCACCAGCAAAGAAGTTGTGTACTACTACAGCAACAAAGCAGCAGAAACGTCATCCTGCGTCAGGTGTCTTCCTCAATCACCAACTGAGTTGGATTGATAACGAAAGCCGGAAGCTTCGTGGAAGCATCAAGCATCTCAGAGCAACTCTTGACTTCTTCGCAAAGATCGAGATTAGTCTTCGTGACGGCGGTCATGTCATGTCAACATCATTATTGGATAATCGAGTAAAATTCTTGGAGTGTGGACAAGGCATACAAATTGATCCAACCACTCCTCGCCCGCTGATGGATTTCATTTCGTGCACGGTTCGGATGATGGGTCAGACGGCTAGTATTCTGCCAATGTTGGGTTTCCGAGTTGATGTGATCAATCGCAATCACAACAATGGCAAAATCAAGCTGACATTCTGGGTGTCAAAAGGGTGTGGCTTCTTTGGTGAACTCAAAGGACTAAGCAATGAAGACACTGCTAGATTAATTGCTAACAGGTCATATGCAGAACGCCAAATATCGACGTATCTACAGACCGGAGTTGGATTGCAAAATGCGGCTTCCGTGACATTTACTCCACTTGCGTTGGCGCTTGAAATCTCTCCAATTTTACTGAAGACTTTATCCTCTCTTTATCAATTCACAAACCGAGAAAGCATTAAGAATGAGCTCACGAGCAAGCTTGCTGTAAAAAGTATTAATGATATCGGGCATGCTGTGAAAGTAGCCTGAATAAGGGTCTGGTTCGTAGTGAATAGCAGCTAATTGAAACCCTAGCTGCTCATAATGATCACTACCATAGTAATTTGTTGAGTATGATGGTCCTGAATCAGGAGGGTCTACGTTGTAATAACATGGATGTAAATGAGTCCAGGCACCAATCTCAAGAGTTGATCATGTCCACACTTGCTGCTTTTGGCCACACCAATGATAAGCTGAATCTGCTGGTCGATAATCGACTGGTAAAGAATGAATACTATTTCCTCCGCGAGGTCCAGGAAATGATGGGTATGGTTGAGATTGACCATCCTGGATTACACTTCAAGGTCTCGCTCAGAGATGGCTGGGTTGAACCTGGATTTGAAGAATGCTGGCATTGCTCCATCGATACATATGCAGATAGTCCAGAGTTACTTAAAAGGGTTAGTGATAGCTCATCATGTAATCTGAGAGTGTCTCTTTCGGGTGTTCGCCTGCGGACAGAAGCTGAATGGGGGGATAGTAATAATGATGGATTTGAAGTGATTGGATTTACATCGATATTGGAAAACGGAGTGGACATTATTTCTGGGGATTTACATGCGAACCTGGACACAGGTGAAACAGAGATCAGGCTTGACTTTACGCAATCCTGCATTGAAAGTATCCTTGCTTTGTTTGGTATTGTTGACCCTAACGCTTATCATCCGCAACTCGGACAAAGGTGAAACGGAGATCAGGATGAAAGTATCCTTGCTTTGCTTGGTATTGTTGACCCTAACGCTTATCATCCATGCATGGATGTGAAACTTATTTGTTATGAAGTTTGAATTATCATCAGATGTTCATGTGATGTCTCTCAGTCTTTGCTGGTATAGAATAATTAACTTCTTAGATGTGTTTGTGTTGTTGAAGTTGATATTGCTTAAACTCTCCGGAACCAGCTCAAACTTCAGAGGGTCGATGTCTTCAGATGCTTTCAGATGTTGTTGTCATGGCGGTACGATAGTACTGCGATTGCTCTGGCTCTTGCTTTGGTGATTCAACCAGCAAACGCATCGTTAGCCTTATCATCGTCAACGAGAGGTACGAGTATTTTTCGGATTCGATCACGCTACCGCCACGCCGCAGCAACCTCTCCTCCTCCTCTGTGTGATAGCGACTTAAATTCAAGAAAAGCTACGTCCAACAACGCACGACTACCACGACTATCGTTATCTAAATCTACAACGTCGTCCATCATGATGTCAACTCAGTCTGATGATATATCATCATCATCATCATCATCATACGATGATATTCTACAGACAATCACAACAATCATTGGCAAGACTGCCTCACTATCTGTTTCCATATCGTTCTTTTTACTACTAGCATATCATCGCAATGCCACAATACTTACCATATGGGTAGGTTCTATACTTAATGCAATATTAAGTAAAATTATCAAAAAGATTGTCAATCAAAATCGTCCATCCGAATTACAAACAAATAGCAATATCAAGCTAAAACCAAGTGATGGTGGGATGCCATCCAGTCATGCCATGTCATTAGGGTTCATTATGACATCCATACTAATTGTGGATGGTGTATTACCAATAAACAACTATAATCTTCGTGCAGGTTTAGGATTAATCATGTCATTATATACAACAGTAGCATTACGATATCGTATTCGAGATCACTATCATACACTAGAGCAAGTGGTGGTGGGTTTAGTGCTGGGTATAATGAATGCAATTTCTTGGTTCAAATTGGCCATGGTGGGAAACGATAGTAATAATGGTGTCGGGCCTGTATTATCCTACGTGCAACAGAATTATATATCAGCAGAGACTGGTATGTTCCCATACATGGCATTGATCATACCAATTATTGTGGGTATGGTTGTTGTGGGATCATTTGAACGTCGGATTTCACTTTGGATGACGAATGATAAAAGCTCACGTATGAAATAGGATAATTGATACATTATTTTAACAGTGTCAGCATATATAGCAATCAGTCATTCGTCACACAATCACACGTATTAATGATAATTCAAACTTCAGTACAAGGCATCTTAATTCTTCTCTAAAGGACAAATGATATACAAAATAAATAGATACTCATAAAATAATCTACTAGAGGCCAAAAGTCCACTTCCAATCATAATCTCCTACGGCAATGCGCAGGCTATTGACGTAACTTGTTACACCCGGATTGTATGTGCCCACACCAATACTAACCTGCCAGACGATTGCATCTTTAAAGATGTCTGTCATATTGGTATTGAAATAGTCAGCCCATGTGGCCAAACTACGACATTCAGAATTTTTGTAAGGAGGCATATATGTCTGACGCCAACCCACGCCACCGGAATTGGCGGTTAGGGTGGTAGAGGTGCCGGTTGTGGTGTCTGCAATTTTCGACTGCCAGATGTCTTTGGTCGGGCTCGGGCTCGGGCCGTTCAAATAGGGCTCATACACAAACGTGGTCCAAAACCCACCAGCGGGGTTCAAAACCACCACCTTGATCGCTGGGGCGGCAGGTTCATTGCCGCCACTCACAGTGGCTTTAAAGAAGCTGTACTCGAAGGTTATTCCGCCAGCCACCATGTCCTTGAACTTCATGCCATTGAAAAGCCCGGTATTGTAAGCAATCCCAACCTCTGCCCTATCACTATTCTCTAAAGGTCTAGTGTACAGGCGTAGAGCGGAGGCAATGCTGCCTGGAGCACCAGACACAAGCGTGTTGCTTATACCGCCCTGCGTCTCATTTTGGAGTGAGACCAATGTGGCAGTGGCACCTCCGGCCATGGCGCTGTAGTACCACTGGGCTTGAGGGGCGTAGGGCGCCGGCGAGGCAGCAAGGAATGTAGAAACAGGCCAGACAAAGGGAGCTGCTGTGGGCTTCATGGTGGGAGACTTAGTTGGGCTTGCCGTGGGAGTCATCGTTGGCTTAGAGGTCGGTGATGCTGTTGGACTGCGCGTCGGATAAGAAGTAGGAGTTGGCGTGGGCTTCATAGTGGGAGGGTTGGGAAGATTTTTAATGCACGCCTCATTCGTCTGACCACCAAATGCCCCCTTGCAGCACGCTAACTGAGTGTCGTAAATGATGATGGCGAAGCTTGGACGTGGGAGGGTGTTCGTGCAGCCAGCATTAGACCACGACGTAGAGTAATCGGCGTACCATCCTCCATTCAGGTCTGCTACATTGGTCGGAGCGGCGGTAGGAGGGTTGGCTAACTTCTGGAGGCAGGCGTTGTCTGGCTGTCCGGCAAAAGCACCCTTGCAGCACAGCAACTGACTGTCGTAGAATGTTCCTGCATAGATTGGATACGGAGTGGTATTCTTGCAACCGGCCTTTGACCACGACGTGTCATAGTCGGCATACCACTTTCCACCGACGCCCCCAGTGGTGGTTGGAGCTGCAGTTGGAGGATTGGGCAGCCCTTTCATGCATGCGCCACTCATCTGTCCGCCAAAAGCGCCTTTGCAACATAATAACTGAGTGTCGAAGAAGACAGTGGCGTAAATTGGATATGGGACGGTATTCGTACAGCCACCATTCGACCAGGCAGGTCCTTGCTCAGCGTACCATTTACCAGCTGCTCCAGCAGCAGTGGTAGGTGAGAAGGTAGGAGGCGTAGGTAGTCCTTTGATGCACGTGCCACTGATCTGTCCCCCAAAAGCAGCTTGGCAGCATTCCAGCTGTGTAGAGTATCCAGGCGAATCACAGTCAGCCTTCAGAGTACAGCCTCCAGTATTCCAGGCAGCAGAGTAATTGGGATGCCACATCTCGGGAGTTGTGGGGTCACACCAGGACGATAGCAATGAGCGTGGCTCCTCTTCTTCTTTGAGGAATGTGACAGCTGGTGCGGTTCCCTGTACACCAAAATAGTAGGAAGAGTTGATATGACAATGAGCAATGTTAGAGAAAAAATGGAGAAAGGTTTATG
>Ga0247831_1008582_pt1 | contig 10699 bp, 8 predicted proteins | sample LaCruzMarch2015__9_FD_192406 | JGI IMG/M metagenome (GOLD analysis project Ga0247831, IMG submission 192406) | Freshwater microbial communities from meromictic Lake La Cruz, Castile-La Mancha, Spain - LaCruzMarch2015_1m | ecosystem: Environmental > Aquatic > Freshwater > Lake | place: Spain...
CAGACGCGTAGAAAAAAGAAGTAAAAAAACGCCCAAAAGCCGCTTTAAGAAGTAATGTCAGACAATTAAAAAGGCAAACTTCTTTACAAAACCTGAGGCTTAAGCCATAAAAACGGCAATAAAAGCCAGCAAAAAAATCAAAATGCCGCCGGCAACGGGAAGCACGATGGGCATCAAAGGGACGATGGACTCGACCACGTCTTGTTCGCCGTCATGCGAATGGTCGTTAGCTTGGGACATGGGAACTCCTAATTAGATGAATCAATAGATTTTAGTCCACCTGCCTATTATTTATTCAACAGTTGCCACAACCCGCAACACTTCTTCTCCGTAGGCCTCTAGCTTTTTCAATCCAATTCCAGCAATCCCTTGCAAGCTGTCTAAATTGGTTGGCCCCGCTTTGGCAATCGCCGCCAAAGTCGCGTCATGAAAAATCACATAAGCCGGCAAGTTGTGTGACTTGGCCACTTCGCCGCGCCAAGCTTTGAGTGCGTCAAACCGTGCTTGGCCGGTGGCGTCCAGCGGTGTGGGCGTGGGTTTATGCACGCTGCCAGACGCGCGGCTTTTCGATTTGCTCGTGGCTGGCGTGGAGACGGAAGCACGCAGACGAATTAAGACTTCCCCTTTGAGCACTGCACGCGATCTTTCGGTCAAATAGAGCGTGCTGAAAGTTTGTGCATCTACGCCCAAGGCGCCCAAAGCGATAAGCTGGCGCAGCACGCCACGCAACTGCAGTTCAGTAAATTGGGAACCAATGCCAAAGGTACTCAAACTTGCATGGCCATATTGCTGGACTTTTTCCGTGTCTTTCCCGCGCAAGATGTCAACGATATGGCCGGCGCCAAAGGTTTTGCCGTCTTGCTGGTGAATACGGTAAATAGTGGATAGCAGCATGCGGGCAGCTTCCGTGCCATCCCAAATTTGCGGAGCTTGTAGGCAGTTGTCGCAATTACCGCATTTCATCTTGGGGTAGGTTTCCCCAAAATACCCCAGCAATCGCCCGCGACGACAGTCGGTGGCCTCTGCCAAGGCGAGCAGTGCATCGAGTTTGCCGCGCATCACTTGTTTGAAGTCTTCACCCGCGGGGCTTTCATCGATCATGCGGCGTTGGTTGACCACATCGTTTAGGCCATAAGCCATCCATGCGTCTGCGCTTTGGCCGTCGCGGCCAGCACGGCCTGTTTCTTGGTAATAGCCTTCGATGTTTTTCGGCATATCTAAGTGCGCCACAAAACGCACATCTGGTTTGTCGATGCCCATGCCAAAGGCAATGGTGGCGACCATCACCAAACCTTCTTCCCGCAAAAAGCGGTTTTGGTTGTTTTGACGCGTTGCCTGCACCAATCCCGCGTGGTAAGGCAACGCAGCAATGCCTGCATCGCACAGCAATTGCGCAACCTCTTCCACCCGTTTGCGCGATTGGCAATACACAATGCCGCTGTCTTGTCCATAAGCGCCCGTGTGTTCGCGCTGAATAAAGCGCAGCAACTGCGTCGACGCATCTTTTTTCTCGATGATGGTGTAGCGGATGTTGGATCTGTCAAAACTGCTGACAAACTGCTGGGCATTTTCTAATTGCAAGCGCTCGACGATGTCTGCGCGCGTCGTGGCGTCTGCTGTGGCGGTGAGCGCAATGCGCGGTACACCCGCATAGCGTTCGTGCAATACAGTCAGCGCGCGGTATTCGGGACGGAAGTCGTGGCCCCATTGGCTGACGCAATGCGCTTCGTCAATCGCAAACAAACTCAAATGTCCTTGCGCATACAACTCATCGAGTTGCGCCAAAAAGCGTGGCGTGGTGACACGCTCAGGTGCAGCATAAAGCAATGTCATATCGCTTCTGCGCATGCGTTGCTCGACCGCGTTGGCATCTTCGCCACTCAAACTGGAATTTAAAAACTCAGCCTCTACGCCTGCCTCGTGCAAAGCCCCGACTTGGTCGTGCATCAGCGCAATCAAAGGCGAGATGACCACCGCAATGCCATGCCCCGCGCGCTGTCGCGCTATTGCAGGAATTTGGTAACACAAGGACTTGCCGCCCCCAGTGGGCATCAGCACCAATGCGTCCCCACCCGCACAAACGTGGTTGACGATGGATTCTTGCGGACCACGAAAGGCGTCGTAGCCAAATACTTCACGCAATATGGGGAGATAAGACAAACAAAAATCCGAGAACTGCTGAAAAACAGCAAAGGCGAAACTATGCCACGGCAAAAGGCTTATTTAAGTAAGTGCCGCAAGTGTTTTTACAATGCAAGGCTTATGCAAACACACACTTACACGCGCGCGCAGCAATTGCCCGCCATTTTGGCTAAGCGCATCGCAGTGCTCGATGGTGCTATGGGCACCATGATCCAACGCTATAAATTGAGCGAAGCCCAATACCGGGGCGAGCGGTTCAAAGATTTCCATAAAGACGTCAAAGGCAACAACGAGTTGTTGAGCCTGACTCGACCCGACGTGATTCGCGATATCCACGAAGGCTATTTGGCCGCTGGCGCTGACTTGATAGAAACCAACACCTTTGGCGCCACCACCATCGCGCAAGCCGATTACGACATGGCCGACTTGGCGATCGAGATGAACCGTGCCTCCGCACAAATCGCCCGCGCGGCGTGTGACAAATACAGCACGCCAGACAAACCGCGTTTTGTGGCGGGCGCCTTAGGCCCTACGCCCAAAACTGCGAGCATCAGCCCCGATGTGAATGACGCTGGCGCACGCAACGTCACATTTGAAGAGTTGCGTCTCTCTTATTACGCGCAAACGCAAGCCCTGGTCGAAGGTGGTTGCGATGTGTTGTTGGTCGAAACGATTTTCGACACGCTCAACGCCAAAGCCGCGCTGTTTGCGATTGAAGAGTATTTCGAAGCCAGTGGCGAGCGCTTGCCTTTGATCATCAGCGGTACCGTCACCGATGCTTCGGGCCGTATTTTGAGTGGACAAACCGTGACGGCGTTTTGGCACAGCGTGCGTCACGCCAAACCTTTGGCGATTGGTTTGAATTGCGCATTGGGCGCTGCGTTGATGCGCCCCTATTTGCAAGAACTCGCGCGCGTTGCTGGCGACACATTTATCAGCTGCTACCCCAACGCAGGCTTGCCCAACCCGATGAGCGACACAGGCTTTGATGAAACACCAGCAGACACATCACGCCTGTTGCACGATTTTGCGGCCGATGGCTTGGTGAATATTGTGGGCGGTTGTTGCGGAACGACGCCTGAACATATCGCCGCCATTGCCAGTGCAGTGATGGACCAAAAAGCACGCGATACTAGTGCGGGCCCGTTCTACCGCGAAGCGGCCTAATTAATTGGTTGATATCGCTGTAATAACTTAACTTTTAAAAGACGGGTATCCATATGACTGCGCTCCACCAACTCAGCGCGTATGACGCTGCTGCCCAACTCGTACAACGCACTTTGCGCGCTGAAGACTTGGTGCGTGCGTGCATCGAACACATCGATGCGCGGAAGCCCGAGGAGCAAGCCTGGGCCGATACGCAGAATGTATTGGCACACGCACAAACGCTAGTGCAATTGTTTGAGCAAGCGCATAACTTGGCGCATGAACATATTGCGCATTTCGCAGAGTTAAGTCCTCGCCTTCAGGGCATTTTGAAAAGAGGCAAAGACATCACGAATGCGCAATACGATGCAGCGCAACTGCACATTGCATCAGCCTTGCATTAAACCTTATGGGTAAAGCCCCCGCAGTGCTCGCGCTTGCAAGATGCGCGTGCAACCTACGATAAAAGTAGCAGTACGCAAACTCACCCGTTTGTCTTGAGCCACTTGCCAAACGGACATAAATGCCGCTTGCATGGCTTGGATCAAACGCGCATTGATTTCGTCTTCATTCCAAAAGAAACTGGAGAAATCTTGCACCCATTCAAAGTAGCTCACAGTCACGCCGCCAGCGTTCGCGATCACGTCTGGTACCACCAAGATATTGCGCTCAGCCAAGATGTCATCTGCTTGCGGTGTTGTGGGGCCGTTGGCGCCTTCCACAACTAAGCGCGCTTGGATACGTTGTGCATTGAGCGAGGTGATTTGTGTCTCGAGCGCAGCAGGTACCAAGATATCGCAAGGCACATCCCAAAACGCGTCCTTGTCCATGCTTTGTGCTTCCTTGAAGCCAAACACACCGCCCTTGACTTCGACGTGCGCAATTAACGCTTTCACGTTAAGACCTGATGGCGTGTAAACCGTGCCCGAATGGTCTTGCACTGCAACGATGCGTGCATGGGCTTTCTCAAACAAATCTGCCGCAACGCTACCCACATTGCCAAATCCTTGAATGGCAACACATGCATTGGCAATCTCAAGGCCTAGTTTTTTTGCGGCTTCCACGGTGACAACAAATACACCACGGCCTGTCGCTTCGCGCCTACCCAAAGAGCCGCCCAGCGCAATAGGTTTTCCGGTGACAACGCCTGTCGATGTGGTGCCTTGGTTGACAGAATAGGTGTCCATCATCCATGCCATGACGCGATCATTGGTGTTGACATCTGGCGCAGGAATATCTTTGTGTGGCCCGATGATGACGCCGATCTCGCTCGTGTAGCGACGTGTGACGCGCTCTAATTCACCTGCTGACAAAAGCCGCGGGTCAACACGCACACCCCCTTTAGCGCCTCCAAATGGCAAATTGAGCGCTGCGTTCTTTACCGACATCCATGCTGACAATGCCATCACTTCGGCCAAGGTGACATCTTGGTGAAAACGCACACCGCCTTTGCCAGGGCCGCGCGATGTGTTGTGTTGGACGCGGAAACCTTCGAAGTGCGTTATGCGGCCATCGTCCATATGTATGGGCACATCGACGATCAATACGCGCTTGGGGCGGCGCAATGTCTCGACCCAACGCGATAAGTCGCCGAGAAAAGGGGCGACGCGGTCGATTTGTTGCAAGTACATGTCCCATGCGCTGCTTTCGTTCGAGGGCAGATACGACAACCCTAAAGGGTTGGCAATGGATGCAGGCGGATGCGCATGAGACGTGCAATGCAGAGAGACAAAAGGGATGCGCACAAAATTCCTAAAAGAAGCCAAGCAAGACTGAAATTTTTGCGTCTTTTACACGCCAGCAACTAAATTGCTTCTCACAAACTTTGTAAGTGGCACTCGAAAAAAGAGACAAAACAAAGTTCAAAAAATCAAACCAATGCGCGCCCAAGAGAATGCCTACGTGGTCTAAAATGCTTATCTTCTCAAGGAGCGTTGCAGCTTTGCCATCGTGCGCAAAGTCAGGCTTGGGAAGATTTTTTTGCAACGACGCTCACCTGATTGATCTGCCCAGGTGAGAGAACCCTCCATGTATCCAACGTCCGTGCCGCCCATGAAACTCTCAGGCCTAGAGCCTGTTTTGATTGGCGCAACCCAACCTGATGCCGAGGGCAATACTCCTCGCGCGTCATTTGTCAATGTGGGTGAGCGCACCAATGTGACCGGCTCCAAAGCCTTTGCCCGCATGATCTTGAATGGCGACTACGAACAAGCTCTTGCTGTGGCGAGGCAACAAGTAGAGAACGGCGCGCAAATCATCGACGTCAATATGGATGAGGCCATGCTCGATAGCGAGGCGGCCATGGTGCGGTTTTTAAACCTGATGGCGGGCGAGCCCGACATAGCGCGTGTTCCAGTGATGGTCGACTCGAGCAAATGGTCGGTGATAGAAGCAGGGTTGCGTTGCATCCAAGGCAAAGGCATCGTCAACTCGATCAGCATGAAAGAAGGCGTGGAAGAGTTCAAACGACAAGCCACCTTGGTTAAACGCTATGGCGCAGCCGCTGTGGTGATGGCGTTTGATGAAAAAGGCCAGGCCGATACCTTTGCGCGCAAGAAAGAAATTTGTGAACGCGCCTACCGCATCTTGGTCGATGAAGTTGACTTCCCACCTGAAGACATCGTTTTCGACCCCAATATTTTTGCGATTGCCACAGGCATTGAAGAGCACAACAACTACGCGGTGGACTTCATTGACGCCACGCGTTGGATCAAACAAAACTTGCCTGGCGCCAAAGTCAGTGGTGGCGTGTCGAATGTGAGCTTTTCATTTCGCGGCAACGACCCGGTGCGTGAAGCCATACACACGGTTTTCCTTTACCACGCGATTACGGCGGGCATGGATATGGGCATCGTTAATGCAGGCATGGTCGGTGTGTATGACGATTTAGAGCCCGTATTGCGTGAACGCGTGGAAGACGTGGTGCTCAATCGGATACCTAAATACAAAGAAGGCGAAGAGCACCTCACCCCTGGTGAGCGATTGATTGAAGTAGCCGAAAGCGCCAAAGGTGCTGCCAAAGACGATAGCCAAAAACTGTCGTGGCGTGGCACAACGGAAGTGCCGGTAACCGTTGCACAACGCTTAAGCCACGCCTTGGTACACGGCATTACCGAATTCATTACCGACGACACCGAAGAGGCCTACCAAGAGATATTGAAAAAAGGCGGACGCCCTCTGCACGTGATCGAAGGCCCGTTGATGGACGGCATGAATGTGGTGGGTGATTTGTTTGGCCAAGGCAAGATGTTTTTGCCGCAAGTGGTGAAGTCTGCGCGCGTGATGAAGCAAGCCGTGGCGCATTTGGTGCCCTACATCGAAGAAGAAAAACGCTTGCAAGCGCAAGCGGGGGAAGATGTGAAAGCCAAAGGCAAGATCGTGATCGCCACAGTGAAAGGCGACGTGCACGATATCGGCAAAAACATCGTCACCGTCGTCTTGCAGTGCAACAACTTTGATGTGGTCAATATGGGCGTGATGGTGCCTTGTCACGAAATCTTGGCCAAAGCCAAAGAAGAAGGCGCAGACATGATTGGCCTCTCAGGTCTCATCACGCCGTCGCTGGAAGAAATGCAATACGTCGCGGGCGAAATGCAAAAAGACGAATTTTTCCGCAGTAAAAAAATGCCGCTGATGATTGGTGGCGCTACTACGAGCCGGGTGCACACTGCCGTCAAGATTGCGCCGCACTACGAAGGCCCAGTGGTTTATGTGCCTGATGCATCTCGCAGTGTGAGCGTGGCGCAAGGCTTGTTGTCCGAGCAGGCGGCGAAATACATTGCTGAGTTGAACGCTGATTACGCCAAGGTGCGTGAACAACACGCCAATAAAAAACAAACGCCTTTGGTTAAGTTGCACGAAGCGCGCGCAAATGCTGCAGTCGTTGAGTGGGATACATACAAACCCACCAAGCCTAAATTCATCGGCAAGCGTGTCTTTAAAAACTTCGACTTGGCAGAGTTAGAGCCTTTCATCGATTGGGCGCCGTTTTTCCAGACCTGGGATTTGGCCGGGCCTTTTCCCGCGATCTTGGAAGACGATGTCGTCGGCGACGAGGCGAAAAAAGTATTCGCCGACGGCCAGGCGATGCTGAAAAAAATCATTGAAGGTCGTTGGTTGACTGCGAATGCGGTGGTGGGCTTGTACCCCGCGCAACGCGTGGGGGACGATATTGTTTTATACGCAGATGAAGCACGCCAACAACAAGTGATGACTTGGTATGGCTTGCGCCAGCAAACCGTGAAACCTAACAACAACCCCAACCGTTGTTTGTCAGACTTTGTGGCTAACCAGACGCAAGCGGCTGACTACGTCGGTTTGTTTGCGGTAACCACAGGCATTGGCAGCGAGAAACAAGAAAAGCGTTTCATCGATGCGCACGACGACTACTCAGCCATTTTGTTCAAAGCTTTAGCAGACCGATTGGCAGAAGCCTTTGCCGAATGCATGCACCAGCGCGTGCGCAAAGACTTATGGGGCTATGCGTCAGATGAATCGTTCAGCAACCCAGAATTGGTTGCAGAAAAATACCAAGGCATTCGCCCTGCCCCTGGTTACCCTGCGTGTCCAGACCACAGCGCGAAGCGCGCCATGTTTGATGTTTTGCAGTGTGGCGATATTGGTATGGGTTTGACCGAAAGCTTGGCTATGACTCCGGCTGCCAGCGTGAGCGGGTTTTATTTGGCGCATCCGCAAGCGAGTTACTTCAACGTGGGGCGTATTGGCGAAGACCAAGTGCAAGATTTGGCGGTGCGACAAGGTGTAGAAGTGAAAGACTTGCAAAAGCTGTTGGCGCCTAACCTTTAAAAAAAGAAGCGCATATTGCGAGCAAGCTGCGCTTCTGACAAAACAAATCTAGGTGTGAAATGGCAATGTACACATCAAAGATGAAGCTAGCCTAAGCAGGTTTTTTGGTACTCAAGCACTCCTTCATAAAGTCTTTGCGCTCTTGGCCTTTTTTGCCTTCTGCGTTTTTGTTGCAAGTTGCCATGCGATTGGGCTTTTTAGGCTTTTCATCCTCTGCGTAAACGGCGGATAGCGCGAATGCCAAACCAAACCCTAGCAGGTAGGTAAACACCTTCATTCAATTTCCTTCCTCAAGTAATACGGTTAATGCGAAAACGAGGAAGTTTTGCCGCAAGCGATATGCTTGCTATCAAAACGACCAAAGGTATTGTTGAGATATGTGCCTGCTTGGTGGTTGTGTGATGGTTACAAATTTTGGTAGTTTGAAAGCCTCAAAGTTTCAGCACGACAGAGTCTTAAGTCGTTTTACTGGCTTACTAGCACTCGTCGGTATTGAATGGCTTCAGCAATATGCGCTGTTTCAACTGCATCGGAGTTTGCCAAATCAGCAATCGTGCGCGCCACCCGCAAAGCGCGGTGTGTGCTGCGGCCAGACCAACCAAGTTGTGCTGCAGCATTGTTCAAAAACTGCAAGGCCTCGGCAGACGCCCTCACTAATTTCTCTAACTGCGCACTTGCTAGATGCTGGTTATCGACGGCTTGTCTTTCAATCGCGCGTGCATGTGCCGCTATACATCGCTCACGTACGCAAGCTGTTGACTCGCTAGCAGGCGTATTGAGTAACTCTTCTGGGCGAAGCGTCGCGACCTCTACTTGTAAGTCAATCCGGTCTAACAAAGGACCGCTCAATTTGCCTTGGTAGCGTGCGATTTGGTCGGGCGTGCATCGGCAAGCTTTCAAATGCGATCCAAGATAACCACAAGGGCAAGGGTTCATGGCTGCAATCAATTGAAACCGTGCAGGAAATTCTGCCTGCGTGGCTGCGCGAGACAAAGTGATGCGTCCGTTTTCCAAAGGTTCACGCAAAGCTTCAAGCGCACGACGCGGAAACTCTGGCAACTCATCTAAAAACAAGACGCCGTTATGCGCAAGAGAAATTTCTCCAGGCTTTGGCGGCGAGCCGCCTCCTACCATGGCGACTGAGGTGGCCGTGTGGTGTGGACTGCGGGTTGGGCGTTGCATCCATTTCGCAATATCAAACCGTCCGCTCAAACTCGCAATCGCTGCAGACTCGAGTGCTTCTTGCAACGTCATGTCTGGCCGTAGTGCGGCGAAACGCTGCGCCAGCATGGATTTCCCCGTTCCAGGCGGGCCTACTAATAAGAGAGAGTGTCCGCCTGCAGCGGCAATCTCTAGAGCACGTTTGGGGCTGGCTTGGCCTTTGACATCCGAAAGGTCTATCTGGTTGCTTTGAGGCCGAGCTACGTCTTTGAAGTTTGCAGGCAGCACGCGTTGCAAGCCGGCGCTATGCGCGCCTAAGAGTTTGGTGCCGTCCTCTTTCCCGTTTGCTGTTGGGCTGGGGTCAATAGAGATAGGTCTAGGAGTCGAAGGCTCCTTAGCGAAAAGCGCGACGCCAGGTTTTGCAAACTGAGTGGCCACGTCTTGCAGATGCCGCGCGCAATACACCTCCATACTTGGCACCAAAGCCGCCTCTTGCGCACTGATAGACGGGAGCACCAAGCGGGCGCGGACTTTGGCGTCATGCATAGCTAAGCCCATCGCCAAAGCGCCGCGCACGGGACGTAACTCTCCAGATAAAGAGAGCTCCCCAGCAAACTCATGTTGCGCCAGTGCAACATCATCTAAAAGTCCTTGGGCCGACAAGATTCCCAAAGCGATAGGTAAATCGAAGCGACCGGAGTCTTTTGGTAAATCAGCAGGGCCCAGGTTCACCGTGATGCGTTTGTTGTTGGGAAATGCAAGTCCAGCGTTCTCCATAGCGCACCGAACGCGCTCCCGCGCCTCTTTCACCTCTGTATCTGCGAGGCCGACCAATGTGAAGCAAGGCAACCCATTGGCCAAATGCACCTCCACCGTGACTGATGGTGCGTGCATGCCAAGAAGTGCGCGGCTATGAATTAACGCAAACGACAAACCTAGACTTTCAAAACAAAGAGAGCCCCAAAACGGGGATTTCAAGCCTAATGACGCACTGTCTTTGTGCGCCAAAATAGTTGGGTCGTAAGACTACTGGGTTTAAAAGTATTTGTGTTAATGAAAAAGTTAACCTAAAGGTGACTTTCTCTATTGGCGCACTCCTTGCTAACCTAGTACAAACCTTAACCAATCTTTAATGGAGTGTTAAAAATGAAACTAAAGTCCAAAATCTTGTTATCCCTATTAGCTACCTCTTCGGCAGCTTTTGCGCAAACGGCGCCAGCTGCGCCTGAGTCAACTATTGCTTACAACATTGGGGTTGTGAGCGAATACCGTTATCGTGGACTAGACCAGACAAAGGGACTGCCTGCAATTCAGGGCGGATTTGATTACAGCAATGCCAATGGTGCCTATTTAGGACTTTGGGCATCTCAAATTAGATGGATTAAAGATGCGTCAACATCAAATACAAGTGTGTCCGGGAATTCTGAGGTTGATATTTATGGCG
>Ga0247831_1008583_pt1 | contig 10698 bp, 5 predicted proteins | sample LaCruzMarch2015__9_FD_192406 | JGI IMG/M metagenome (GOLD analysis project Ga0247831, IMG submission 192406) | Freshwater microbial communities from meromictic Lake La Cruz, Castile-La Mancha, Spain - LaCruzMarch2015_1m | ecosystem: Environmental > Aquatic > Freshwater > Lake | place: Spain...
GTTGGTTTCTGGAAGTGGAAGCTTCACAGATTCAAACGATCCAAACACAACAGTTACTGGCCTTTCTATAGGAAACAACATTTTCCAGTGGACGATCTCTAACGGGACATGTTCATCCAGTTCTGATCAAGTAACCATTTCGGTAGATGCCGCACCTATTACTCCTGATGCAGGTCAGGATCAAACGATCTGCACATTTAATTCCGTGCTTTCAGCCACCGCAGCCACTGGCGGATCTTGGAGTATCATCTCCGGAACAGGAACAATTGCAAATGCTTCATTAGCAAACACCAATATCACCGGACTATCGGTTGGATCAAACGTGTTCAGGTGGACCATTCCTGGTGGTGCGTGTGGAAGCGTTTCTGACGATGTGACCATCAATGTTCAAGCTCTACCATCAACGGCTTTGGCAGGAACCGATCAGAATATCTGCGCCACAGTTACATCGCTAAATGGCAACGTGCCAGCAGTTGGAAATGGCGTTTGGACGGTTATTTCAGGTGCAGGAACTTTCGCCAATGCAAACCTAGCGAACTCCTCTGTTTCTGGATTGTCTACTGGAACCAATGTGTTCAGATGGACGATTTCTAACGGCGTTTGTACACCGTCGTTCGATGAGGTGAGCATCAACGTGGATGCAAACCCAATCACGCCGAACGCAGGAAGTGACCAAAACATCTGCAACAACTCTACAACATTAGCGGCAACAGCTGCAACTGGTGGGTCTTGGAGTGTCGTTTCTGGAACCGGAACAATCTTGAATGCGGCTTTACCGAACACCAATGTCACCGGACTTTCGGTTGGATCAAACGTGTTTCGATGGACGATTCCCGGCGGTGCTTGTGGAAGCGTTTCTGACGATGTAACCATCACCGTTCAGGCCCAACCATCAACCGCTTTGGCAGGAAGCGATCAGATTATTTGTGCCACAGTTACATCACTAAATGGCAATGTGCCTGTCGTTGGAAATGGAGTGTGGACGGTTATTTCAGGTGCTGGAACCTTCGCCAATGCAAACCTTGCAAACTCCTCTGTTTCTGGATTGTCTACTGGAACCAATGTGTTCAGATGGACAATTTCTAACGGCGTTTGTGCACCGTCTTTCGATGAAGTGAGCATCAACGTGGATGCAAACCCAATCACGCCGAACGCAGGAAGTGATCAGAACATCTGCACTCCGATTACAAATCTCAATGCTTCAGCAGCTGCAGGCGGAATATGGACCGTTGTTTCAGGATCGGGGATTTTTGCCAATTCAAACCTAGAAAGCACTAGTGTTTCAGGATTGTCGTTGGGTGCTAATGTGTTTCGATGGACGATTGATGGAGGCACTTGTCTGGACTTAAGCGACGAAGTGATCATCACTGTAAATCAGGCACCATCTTCCGCCTTAGCGGGTCAAGACCAAACAATCTGTGCGACCACAACATCACTCAATGGAAATAGTCCTTTGCTTGGTTCGGGCGTTTGGACTGTTGTTTCTGGAACAGCAATTTTTAGCAATGAAAATCAGACCAATAGCTCAGTTTCAGGCTTGTCGGTTGGTCAAAACATCCTTCGTTGGAGCATTTCAAATGGCGTTTGTACACCATCTATTGATGAAGTGAGTATAACCGTTCAGACTGCTCCATCATTATCAATTGCAGGCAACGACCAAAGTGTTTGTAGCAACTCAACACAACTTTCTGCGAATACACCAACTACAGGAATTGGAACCTGGAGCGTAGTTTCTGGGTCTGGTACTTTCGTAAATGCTGCAAATCCGCAAACACAAGTTACAGGCTTGGGTAGTGGAATCAATGTTTTTCGCTGGACCATTACTAACGGATTTTGTCAGCCGAGCATCGATGAGGTGAGCGTACTAAGTTTCCAAAATCCAACAATTGCTCTAGCTGGTCCTGATGCGATTGTTTGTAATTCAGGCCAAACATTGAGTGCAAATACTCCAGTGGTTGGCACAGGAACCTGGGCGGTGGTTAGCGGCTCTGCAAACATTCAATCTCCAAATAACCCAAGTACAACAATCAGTGGTTTGTCTTTGGGCAATGTGGTTTTGAGTTGGACAATTTCAAATGGTGCTTGTCCAGCTTCAATTGATAATGTGGTGCTTCAAGTTTTTGCAACGCCGATTTCCATTGCCGGAACTGATCAATCGGTTTGCACAACATCAGCAACCTTGAACGCATCAGCAGCTGGTTCTGGAAACACGGGGGTTTGGTCCTTGTTGAGCGGCAATGGAATCATCCAAAATCCTAACAATCCCAATAGCACCGTAAGTAATCTCGGACTTGGAGCCAATGTGTTCAGATGGTCAGTTACAAATGGTGCTTGTCCGGAAGCCGTTAGCCAAGTTACAATTACAAGAACCGCCGCTCCATCACAGGCTGTTGCAGGGACAGATTTACAAACCTGTGCAACTTCAGCTATTTTAACAGCAGTTATACCTACGGTTGGATCAGGCTTTTGGAGTGTTTTATTAGGCTCTGGATTAATCGACAATCCGTCGTCTCCTTCAACCGCAATAAACGGATTAGCTCCGGGATTGAACCAATTAATTTGGAGCGTATCGAGTGGAACTTGCCCATCAACAAGCGATACAGTGGATATTCTTGTAGATCAAAATCCAACGTCCGCAAACGCCGGAAGCGACCAGCAAGTTTGTTCAACTTTGAGCAACTTTGAAGCTACTGCTCCAATAGTGGGAATAGGCGTTTGGACTGTTGTTTCTGGAACAGGAGCCATTGCACAAATCAACAATGCTAGTAGTCAGATAAGCAACTTGTCGGTAGGTACAAACGTGTTTCGTTGGACTGTTACCAATGGAAGTTGCGTGACGTTTGATGAGGTTACAATAACACGATTCCTTTCGCCAACGGTCTCTACAGCAGGATCTGATCAAACTATTTGTGCATCTTCGGTTCAATTAACGGGCAACAATCCAAGTATTGGAATTGGATCGTGGTCGATAATTACAGGATTTGGAACGATTGCTAATAGCGCTGCGGGTAGCACGGGTGTTTCAAATCTAGCACCGGGTGCCAATGTATTTCGCTGGACAATTAGCAACGGTGCTTGTTCGGCATCATCCGACGAGGTAACCGTTATTCGAGAAATTCCTCCATCTCCAGCATTAGCAGGAACCGATGAGGAGGTTTGTGGAAGCATTATAAGTCTTAGCGCCACAGCGCCTATTTCGGGCAATGGAATTTGGTCGCTTATCAGCGGTAGCGGAACCTTAACAAGCCCACAAAATGCAATTACTACCGTAAGTGATTTGGGCATTGGGGCAAATATTTTTCAATGGACAACCCTGAGTGGAAATTGCACAGCATCTACCGATCAAGTTACCATTACAAGATTCGACAACCCTTCGAATGCCGATGCGGGAATTGACATTTCAATTTGTGGAAACTCGGTGGTTTTGAGTGCTCAAGAACCTTTGGTTGGAGTGGGCCAATGGAGCATTATTGCAGGAAATGGTACGATTGTCAATCCAACTGCAAACAATTCTGCAATTGAAGATATCTCTGAAGGGCTTTTGTTCCTTAATTGGACTGTGAGCAATGGAGTTTGTCCCGCAAGTTCTGATCAAATGATCGTTAACGCACAAAGTTTGACATTTATAGCCTATGCAGGTCCAGATCAAGAATTTTGTGGAAACGTGGCCGAAATCAATGGAAGTGAACCAGGAACGGCCAACGCCTTGTGGACATTTTTGAATGGAGAAGGCGCATTTGATCAACCTCAATTCCCTTCAGTATTGGCATTTACAACGTTTAACGGGCCTCAGCTCATTGAATATTCAATCTCTAACGGGGCTTGTGTAAGTCGCGATACAATGGTGCTCACCACTTGGCAAGCACTTTCACCCGTTTCTGCCGGCTTGGATACTAGTTTGTGCAATGATGCTTACTTTTTGATCGGATCGGCCGAGGATTTTGCGACTTTAAACTGGAGCACAGCTAGCGCAATTATTGAATCTCCGAACAACGACTCCACTGCAGTAAGTTCATTATTGTCTGGACAAAACAGCTTTACTCTAACAGCTTCAAATGGAACTTGTCCAACACAAACCGACGAAGTAATAGTTACTTTCCTAGCTCCAAGTACGCCGCCAAGCGTAATGGAAGATGCTTTTTTGTGTTCCGACAGTATCCAAATTTCGGCTACGCCAGATGGCGGTGAATGGTCGATTGTAGGACCATTTGGAAGCATTGAAAATCCTACTGACAGTAGCACCAATTTAACCAACGTTTCGCTCGGGAGTACTGAGGTGGTATATACAATTGCGTTGGGAAACTGCATTAGTAGCGACACACTTCGAATTGTTCGCAGCGAAAGTCCAGCATTTGCAGATGCAGGCCCAGATCAACAAATCTGCGGACAAGAGGCCATCCTTGCAGGCAACATACCAGATGTTGGTATTGGAACGTGGATTTTTATCGACAACCTAGCAGAGATCAGCAATGTGAATGACGTCAATGCCAGTTTGTTTGCTGAAGAACCCGGCTTACGTGCAATGGCATGGTCGATCACCAACAATTTCTGCACAGTAAGCGACACTGTAGAGATGATTTTCTTAGAAACGCCAGTAGCGAATGGCGGTCCGAACATTATCACATGTTTGAACGACACGGCATTCTTGCAGGCTGAGATTCCAAATTTTGGTATATCATATTGGAACCTCATTACCAACAATGCCACAATAGAAGATTCTCTTTTCCAAAACACCTCCCTCACGCCGGTTGAAACCGGCAACGCATATCTCTGGTGGACGGTTTCCAATGGCGCTTGCAGAGATTCTGACCTTGTTGTAATCACCATCCTTAGTCCCGACGACCCTGAATGTCTTGCAAACGAGCCTGCAGTATTCATTCCAGAAGGATTTTCTCCTAATGGAGATGGCAAATTCGACCAATTTGTAATTACTGGTCCGTCGATAAAAGCAATTCGTTTGCAGGTGTTCGACAGGTGGGGAAATCTCGTGTATGAAAACCAGAATTACCAAAACGATTGGAGTGGTTTTGCCAATCAGGGCAGTGTACTAAATGGCTCTCAACTAGCTGAAGGAACTTACTATTATTTGGTGGATGTTGAAGGTGAATCGGAGAGCAGGCGTGGGTATTTCACCCTTTGGCGCTAAGGCTTGATGGTGCTATACACTTCAAAATAGGTTCTTCCTTTTTGGGCGTCGATAGTGATTGTGTCAACCCTTTCTTTTTGATCGTCGAAGCGATTTGCTCGCATGATGATTATGTTTTTTCCCTCTTTCAAAGGAAACTTCATGTAGGAAATTGAAGCTGGCAAGGTTGACCAATATCTTGTATCAGCCTGTTCGGTGATGGCATTTGCGATTCCCATCAAGGCACCAACTTCCTTGTTTTCTTTTCGGATTGCGTACTCGGTGGCTTTCTTGATCGCCAAACGTAAAATTGCTAAACCCATCTCGCGCGAAAATCGATCGCTTAGGCTTTTGAAGGCAATTTGTTCTAGTGGTTCGGCCATTTGAAACGATCTTATTTCACCGTTCGATGATGCACTGGCCGTTTTGTAAATCGGTGACCGGCTGATGTACTTTGGAAACGCGATTCTGAAAACTTGGAGACTTGCTAGGTTGTTAGCGTCTTGTTGGCTAATACTTGTAGCTGGAAAAACAAAATTCAACCCTAGGCCAGCATTGTTGAATGAAATAGAACCCGCGTTTTGGGTGATGATAAAATCGATCGACCATTGCTCCTTCACCGGGCCGAGTCCGTTTTGCCAAAAAATGACCGCTTCAGCAAATGGTTTGGGGCGATTTAACTGAGCGGAATCAAGCTTAAATTCTTTTCGATAGAAATCCGCTTCGTTTCTGAAGCCGAGGGCCGAAGCTGTTCTGATTATGTCTTCCTTTAATTGGTTGGGAACGGGAGTTTCAAAAAACGAAGCGTAATCGGAATTGTATATTTCATAAGCATTTCGGTAGGCGATAAAAGCATTGTTGATATCGCCAGATCCTTCGTAGGTAAGGCCCATCAAGAGATGACCGAAAGCATCGTCTTTGTATTTCGGTTTGCTGGAAGATTTAAAATACATGTCCGACAAACTGTTGTTCATTCGGCGACATTCTACCAAAGCCGATTCAAAATTCCGTTGTTTGAGGAAAGCAATCGTATGGAAGTAGTGCATCATGACCACTTCGAAATCTTCGGCTTTGTATGGCTTCACATTGGCGTTTACGAGCAACGAAAGTGCATCGTAGCCAAGTTGTTTGCGGTAATCTTCTGCGAGGCGGTCGGCCTTCATGAGCCACTCCGAACTTTCCGACCACTTGCCTTGTTGAAACGCTGCATATCCCCGATCGAGCACATACAACAGCTTGTGTTTTTCCTTCTTTTTGGCTTTTCTGGAAGATTCTAGTTGGTCTTCAGCAAGTGCAAACTGCTCTTTTTGAATCAATTGAATATACTTCTGTTGCCGAACATGATAAGGGCGGCATGCGTTGAGCGAAAGAAGGAAAAACAAACCTGCAATCCCGAGTAAATTAGCTGATTTCAGCATCAGGAGCAGGTTGTAGAATTAATTTACAATGTATTTTTTGCCTTTATAATCACCGATCCAAACAATCTCGTTGGTTTCGATATTGGTAAGTTCTAAATCTACTTGCCAAAATGTGGTTTTCTCTTTTCCGTAAGAGTCAACGATCGATTTAACAGTGCCTTGCATAATAAAATCGGCGCCAATTTCACGACCGAATTTCTTCATGGTTTCTGCAGATGAGAAATCTTGTTGGTCGGCACGTTCTCCGCGGAGTTCATTGCGCTTCTCTCCGGCAGTAACTAAACGAATCATGGTACTTTTGATGAATGCCTTTTCAACATCCTTGGTGAAGATTTCGGTGTCTAAGTGTTCGTGGCTGTTGTTTCTAACCAAGCCAACTACAACAACTGGTTTCCGTTTTTGAGCATTACTGAAATTGCCTAACCAATCGCCGCCCAAAGCTTGCGAAACGAGACTTTCGGCACACAATCGGGCATCGGTTTCATTCCATCGGCCGCTGAGGTCAATCACTTTATTGGGCTCAACGCGGGTAACAGTTCTTTGTGAACAAGACGCTGCACCAGCAATTAATCCGGCAGCAAGTACAAAAGCAGTGGTATAACGGAGGATATTCATGGGTTCGGAATTTATTTATTTGGAGTAAGTTGCTTTAACGGATTCAGTGGTAGAACCATCATTGGCAGTATAGTTAAGAACAAAAGAGTTTCCTGCAAAAGTGCCAGTACCCGCAATGGAAATTCCCGCAATTGTTTGTGCTGAAATGTCTAAAGTGTTGCCCGCAACTAGCGATTTTATTTTTGCAGTGCTGCCCAAGTTGAAAATATTACCAATTACAATTTGGGTAGTATTTGCCGTGTCGAGCGTAATGGTAGATGGATAGGTTCCTGTTGAAACGCCGGCAGTTTCTTCTGAAACAGTCCAGTTGCCGGTGAATTTGATTCGAGGATCAGTTTCTGCTTCTGGTAGATCTTCCTCGGCGCAGGAAACCATCGCCAAAGGCAAGAACAATGCGATAAAGAATCGTGTAAATCTCATAGATAAATGTGGTTAAGCTAAAAATTCAAATCTAGCCGCCGGCGCTTTGCAAGGAAAGTGCCAAAATTAATTGCCCCAACTTTCGGTAGTGAAATCGCTGAGCACTTCGGCTATTTTTCGGTCGTTACTCAAACGAGGAACCTTGTTCTGACCGCCCAACTTTCCTTGCGACTTCATGTACTTCACAAAAGAATCCTTCTCTAAACTTCTGATAACCAATGGTTGTAGAACGTTTCCTTTGATCAGGTCTTTGTAATAAATGTTCCGGTCTTGAAGCGCTTTGTCGATTTTCGTGCGGAACCTTTCAGGATCGGATGGCTTTTGGTTGAACTCCACAAACCATTCATGGTAAGGCAATCCGCTTTCTGGTGTTACTTGCGGCGCGACGGTGAACTCTACAATCTCTACGTTTTCTCCAAGCGATGCATCCTTCAATGCCTGTTCAACTTCTTCAGCGATAACATGTTCGCCAAAGGCGGATGTGAAATGCTTGATTCGCCCACTTACAACAATTCGGTAAGGATTTTTGGATACGAATTTCACCGTGTCGCCGATGTTGTATGCCCACAAACCAGCGTTGTTGCTCAAGATTAAGGCGTAATTCACACCGAGTTCCACTTCCTCCAAACTGAGGCGCGTTGGATTTTCATCAAAGAATGAATCTGCAGGGATGAATTCGTAGAAAATTCCTGAATCTAAAATCAACAACAAGCCTTCTGATGGCTGTTTGTCTTGGTAAGCAAAGAAGCCTTCCGACGCAGGGAATAACTCCATAGAATCGATCTTTTTGCCTATCAGCTTTTCAAAGCGCGAACGATAAGGTTCATAGTTTACACCTCCATACACAAACACCGAAAATTCCGGGAAGATTTCTTTGATGTCTTTGCCTCCTGTTTTTTCCTGCAGGATTTCAAAATACATCTGCACCCAAGAAGGAATCCCGCTGATCAGCGACATGGGTTTGGTGATCGTTTCATCCGCAATTTTGCGCACCTTGGTTTCCCAATCTTCAATACAATTCGTTTCGTAGCTAGGAAGCTGATTTCTTCTTAAGTATCCGGGAACGTGGTGGTTCACAATGCCACTTAATCGCCCGAGTGGAATACCGCCAATTTCACTCAACACCGAACTTCCAGAAAGAAAAATCAAATTGCCATCTAAAAATTTAGAATTCCCGGTTTCGTGAATATAAAGCAACAGGGCATTTCGGGCCGATTCGATGTGGTTGTGGATTGAATCGCTTGTAATCGGAATGTACTTCGTGCCTGAGGTTGTGCCAGATGTTTTACAGAAATAAATCGGCTTGCCTGGCCAAAGAATATCCTTTTCTCCCATTGTAACTCTATCGATATAAGACTTAAGGCCCTCGTAATCTCTAACGGGCACATGTTTTTTAAAATCTTCATATGTTCGGATCTGATCAAAATGATGGTCCTTTCCGAATTGTGTGTTTTTGCCTTTTCGAATGAGTTCTTGAAAAACATTGCGCTGTGTTTCAAATGGATTTAGGCTCCATTTTTTCACCTTCGATGCAATGAAAGCTGCAATCGGTTTAGCAAGTATTGATTTAATTCCCATAATTCGGCTTCAAAATTACTGTTTATCAGAAGAGCTAAAGAACATTTTTCGCCAAAGAAAAACTACCCTAAACAATTTTTGGTGATCCTTTAAAACACCATCAATTCTCTTGGATCTACAGGATTCCCATCGAACCAAAGTTCAAAATGCAAGTGCGGAGAAGTGCTCAATTCGCCCGAATTTCCAGTAATGGCTATGGCTTCTCCTGCCTTCACAGTTTGCCCTTCCTTCTTCAACAAAACAGCATTGTGCTCATAAACTGAAACCAAGTTGTTGCTGTGTTGAATGTAAATTACATGTCCAAATTCAGAAGTCCAACCGGCAAAAATCACCGTGCCATCCAAGGTTGCTTTCACCGATTCATTTCTAGGCGCAACGATGTCGATACCGTAGTGGCGCTCAGATGGATTAAACACAGTGGTTAGCTTTCCTTTCAAAGGTGGAAAAAAGTAATAGTTGCTGATTTGACTTAAGCGTGTGTTTGACAGTTGTGCATTGATATCGTAGCGATCTGCCTCATCAACGTCCTTACGAAACTTTGCTTCTTCATCGGAAGGCGTAAGCCGAACATTCTTGGCCTGTGTCTTCTCTCCTCCTCTTGCTTCAGGCTTGCTGTTGCGGGTGTTCCCCGTAATTACATTGCGGATATTTTCTAACAATAGCTTCTTGTCGGTTGCGTCTTTTTCTAATGAATCAACTTTCGATGCCAACTCGATGAGATTTCTGCGCATGTTCACATCACTCGAATATCCCGGAATGTACTCTCGAAGTGGGGTAAACGCAATTACCCAAGTAGTAAGGAGGATCAATGCGATGGCAATTAGCCCAATGGCAGTAAAAAGATTCAACTGAGAAAGCTTCAAGGAGTAGCGTTCCTCATAAGTTTCCTCATTCATCACCACCAGTCGATACTTGAACCGAAGGTTTTGAAGGATGCGTTGAATGGCTGTTTCTTTTTTCTTTTCCACCGGCGGCAATTTCGGAATAAATCGGCAATCACACTGTAAAATAAATACACACGGCAGTCGCGATCAATCCCCTTTCGGCTATGGAGAGAGGTGAATCTGTAAACCTCTCCCTAACCCTCTCCACAGGAGAGGGAACAGTCTTGAACTTAACCTGAACATCAAGGTAAACCTTAAAAATCATACTTAAAACCAAATGCTCAGAGAAATCGCGATCAATCCCCTCTCGCCCGTGGAGAGAGGGTTAGGGAGAGAGGTAAAATTTATTCCTTACCTTCGTCGCATGCAGTTTAGCGCAGTAGTTGGCCACGAAGCCATCAAGAAAAAATTAATCTCCAATGCCTCCGAAGGTCGAGTTGCACATACACGGCTTTTTGCAGGGCCTGAAGGATGTGGAGCCCTTCCGCTGGCACTTGCCTATGTGCAATACCTTGCCTGCGCAGCTCCCACTCCAACCGACTCCTGCGGGAAGTGCTCGTCATGCATCAAAATAACCAAATTGGTCCATCCTGATTTGCATCTGTCTTTTCCGATGATCAAGGAAAACACAAAAAGCAAAGGCGTTTCAAACGAATTG
>Ga0247831_1008584_pt1 | contig 10696 bp, 8 predicted proteins | sample LaCruzMarch2015__9_FD_192406 | JGI IMG/M metagenome (GOLD analysis project Ga0247831, IMG submission 192406) | Freshwater microbial communities from meromictic Lake La Cruz, Castile-La Mancha, Spain - LaCruzMarch2015_1m | ecosystem: Environmental > Aquatic > Freshwater > Lake | place: Spain...
GCAGTTGCTGCGATCGATTTTCCCAATCCACCCTGATGGGAAAAAATTGAGTACTTTTTGTCAGACATTTGGTTTAGATACCTGCTAGTATTATAGCAATTTGATGGGGAAGTAAACTGTCAACCCTAACCCGAAGGCGTGGGTCAACTCCCTGAGCTTTCTGAACATTTGTTAGTGGACCTTTGGTGGTTATATACCCTGTAACCATGCACATCCACTTTTCAGAAGTCATTTTCTTAGCCCTCTCTCTTTGTTTTTCCGGCGGCATTTTTTCTTTGCAGGCTTTACCGCCCATGCCGCTCCATTCTTTTTTCTTGTCCCCATACTCTGGAGCAAACATCCCGAACTTTTCTTCGTACGATCGCTGACCTACCTCCGACCTTATGCGATTCATTTCTTCAGGAGATATGGCAAATATTTTTGTCCGTTGCTCAAACGAGTTTTTCCCAGCAACTTGCCCACCTTTCACCCTGTCCTTGATGTATTTATCTGACCGAGTGTAGTCAGGGGAGTGAACTCCGAGTTGATTTTTAACAGCCATTGGCCCGTTGAAGGCCCCGCTTATCGATCCCCCTTTTTTACACATTTCAATAGAAGTGCGTCCACCCCCGTGTTCATTCAAGCATAGGGGGTTATTAAGGTCAGGGTGAATAAGACGTGCTTCTATTTCTCCTGCCTCCTTCCACCCCTCGTCTGTAAATGGGAACAACTCAAGTATCTGCATCTTTGGTGTATAAAACTCCCACATCCACTTGTGAGTCACAGGAGAACCCATGTACCCGTCGTTATACCTTTTTTCCTTGTGCACTCCCCAATACCAATGGGGTAATTCTTCGAACGTAATCTTGTACGTATAAATACGCGGTTGCATAACACTGCCATGCTCCGTGGGTGATTTGTTTTAGTATAGTGAAAAAGGGGGAGGCGAAAACCTCCCCACTGTAAATTAGGCACCGACAGGTACAACAGTAACGATCGCAGAAGGTATGGCAGGGCGAGTGCCAGCAGCCACTGCTGTTAGTTGGGCATTGGCATCGGCGGAGTACCACCAAACCTCAAGGTATTGACCTGCCGTAAGTGACTCAACAAGGTTTAGTGCAAAGAGTTGCTTGGCACCATTACCGTCCAGCTGAATGCTAGTGTTAGAGTTGGCAATATCGGTTCCGTTCTTCTTAAACCACACCTCAACAGCGTCAGTGCCGGCATCTGTCTTCTCAAATTGCAGGGAAAATTGAATGTTGTATACTCCTGCAGTGGTTGCAGTGATCTGAGTGCCAGATACGATGCTAAATCCGTTGGCGGATGCGGTGGTGTTTAGATCTACCGGATTACCGCTTGCTCCACCGGTGTTAGTCTGAGTGGTGGAGTCACTGAATGCTCCGTAGAGAGCAGAACTCCATGCGGGAGCAGCAGCCGTACCAGCCGATTTAAGGACTTGGCCAGCGGTACCAAAGTTGGTGCCGTCGTAGGACCAGGCACCGGAGGAGTTGGCTTGGAAGCGGATCGCTCCAACGCCGTCTGCAAGAACTACATTCCGCGCTAAAGTTGCCGTACCAGTGTAACCACCAACGATTACGTTACAGGAACCGGTGGTGATAATGCTACCTGCGCAACAGCCTACGAGTGTGTTATTAGCGCCGGCCAGCAGGCGCCCTGCCTCAAATCCGATCGCGATGTTACAGGTTGAACCCGCACCAAACGCCATCGCTTGGAACCCGATAGCCGTGTTAGCAGCTCCAGTAGTTGAAGCACCCAAAGAGTTGTATCCAAGGGTGGTGTTATTGCCGCCACCTGAGATGCCTGTGCCCGAGGAAGAGCCGACGAAAGTGTTGTTTGAGCCCGATGTTGCAGCACGACCGGCAAGATACCCGACAGCAACACTGTTACTACCAACAGTGCTGCACAGAGCATTGGCACCCACAGAAACGTTCTGAGCCCCAGCCGCAGCCGCCATCGAACCGGAACCAACCGCCACATTAAGAGAGGTGGTGGTAACTGCGGTGAGGGCATTGAGCCCCAGGGCCACGTTGTTGGTTCCAGAGGTGATGCTGTCGCCAGCGCCGGAACCGAGGGCAGTGTTGAAAGGTGTTGCTGTGCAAGTGTAACCACAAAAAAGGGCACCTTGAGAGGTCAGCCACTTCAAACCACCTGTACAAGCAGTGTCAACGACGAGGATCTGATCGTTTGTGCCAGTTGGAAGAGCAGTGAAAGTGCTTGTCCCAGTACCAGTCAAGAGTTGACCAGAACCAGTGAAAGCAGAGCAAGGGACACAGGCCAGAGACAATGTGCACCAGGTTGGAGCAGCCACCGTTCCGTTGGAGGCAAGGACCTGACCGACTGTGCCGAAGTTGGTGCCGTCAAAGCTGATGGCGCCTGTGGAGTTAGCTTGGAAGCGAATGGTTCCGGCACCATCAGAGAGGACGATGTTATTAGTTAGTGTGGTGGTTCCGGTGTAGTTACCGAGAAGAGTATTGTTAGCCCCTGTCGTAATCGCGCAACCAGCGCCATTGCCGATAAGGGTGTTTCCGCTGACGTTTGTGCCAACATTGGTGCCCGCCTGGTGTCCAATCGCAGTATTTTTTGCGCCAGTAGTTATCAAGTCCAGGGTTTGGTAACCAACTGCAACGTTACCAGCACCCGAAGTCAGAGAACTAAGAGCATTGGAGCCAACCGCAACCTGTCCGGTCCCCGACGTGGCACCACCCATCGCCCCATAACCCACCGCAACAGCGTTGTCAAGAGTTGTAGCGCGATACCCGGCGATTCCACCAATAAAGGTGTTATTACCGCCGCTTGTGAGACCACCACCAGTGCAGTAACCCACAGCCGTGTTATTATTTCCACCTGTGTTACTGAGGGCTCTGGAACCAACAGCCACGTTGTTATCAGAGGAAGTTATCCCATCGCCGGCGTCGAAACCAACAAAAGTGTTGTTGCCACCGCCGGTTATTGCCGTCCCGGAGTTATATCCTAAAGCGGTGTTGTTAACTCCAGTGGTAACGCTATCACCAGCATTTGCTCCGAGGGCGGTGTTAAACGGTGTCGCAGTGCAAGTGTATCCTTGCAGAGAAGCGCCCCATGCAATCGCCCCAGCGGAAACAATCAAAGACTGACCGTTTGTGCCGATGGGCAGCACGTTATAAGTGCCAGCACCGGTTCCATAAAGCAACTGACCCGCAGTCGTGAAAGTCGCCTTCGGAATAGCCGCATCAGCCAGAGCGTAAGCATTCTTAACAGCGGTGCTCGAAGCCGCAACGTCGTTGTTGGTGTTTCCGGTAGCGTCCGAAATAGCGATGATTGAGGAACCACCGCTGAAGACAACACCCTCACCTGCATCTTGGAAGGTGATGTTGCCAGTCATCGTCCCACCGGTTCTCGGTAGAGCGGCATTTGCGGTTGTCTGCGCAGCAACTGCGGCGTCGTTGGCTGCCTTCACGGCAGTTGCAGAAGCAGCAGTGGTGCTGGAAGTGACATTTACGAGGTCGGTTACAGCATTTAAAGAACCTTGAACACCGCCAGCAAACTGCAACGAATACGTACCTTGAACATTAACGTTTTGGGCAGTAATCGTGCCGGTCATTGTTCCACCGGCTTTCGGCAGAGCGTTGTTGGCGGTCGTCTGAGCATTACCTGCAGCAGTGTTAGCAGCAACTGCATTGTCATTGGCAGTTTTGGCCGCTGTGGCCGAAGCAATCTGGCTGCTATTGGCCGTTGTCACCGAATCGATAACGTTGTCTTGCAAAGCCTGTGGAGTGATGGCGGTTGTGTCGGAAGTACCGGCAAGAACAGCAGCGGCATCAGCAAGTTGAACAATACCAGCAACAGTGTAAGAAGCGGAAGCGGGACGAGCACCAACACCGAGTACAACATACTGAGACCCATCTGATAACAGCCAGTCGCCATTATCCATTGCAGAAGGAATGTTTCCGGCTGTGGTACAAATCAGATAGTAATCGGCGTTGCCAGCAGCTGGTGGAGGTGGTGTAGCACCTTCAGCAAATCCAGCAGCAATACCTTGAGAAGTCACTCCATTAACAAGGCCAGTTGTAGCATTGTAACCACCTGCCAAAGTGACGCTGTTTGACAGCAAAAGGGCGTCGATCTGACTCTGAAGCGCATTTCCTTGCGCAGCTGTAAGAGCTTCTGTGGTAGAAGTTGAACCGAGAGTGTTATTTAAGCTAACCGCACCTTTAACAGTTGTTGAAGCATCCGGAACGTTAATAATTCCACCGACGAGAGTCAAATTACCTGTCAATTCGACTTGAACTACGCCAGGAGTGGCAGTTGTTGCCAACTCCACACCAACAATAGGGACTTCAGGGTCTGTGTTATCAACCGTAATTGGGGCAGTGCCAGTTACGCTAGTTACGTCGCCAGGGGCGTCGTCAGTCCAAGCTGGGTTCCCTGCAACAACAGTCAAGACTTGACCTGAGGACCCAATGCCAAGAGGACCGAATGTACCAGCGCCAGTGCCAACAACAATGTCACCTGCGGCAGCATAAGTGGAACGGGGAACTGCGGCATCGGCTAAGTCGTAGGCAGTTTTGGTTGCCAACGGTGTGGAGGCCAACAGTTCAGAGACGCTATTTGTGGCGTTGCTGAGTTGAACTGCACCTGCTGCGGTAGTAGAAGCCGCACTGATGCCAACAACAGGAGTTTGAGGATCAGTATTATTAACAGTTATTGGAGCAGTTCCTGAAACCCCGGTAACATCACCTTGAGAATCATTGATCCAAAGTTGTCCGACACCATCGTAACTCAGGATTTGATTGGGAGTGGGAATATTGGAAGCTTTGTCGAGTTTGCTAGCTTGCAGACCGGTAATATCGGTTTGCGCCGTGGCCATCTGCCCTTGCAGAACGCCAATATTGAGTGAATTACCTGTTACTTGAGTTTGGATACCGTCATCTACTAACTTCAAAGCATTGAGAACAGCTTGAGTTGTTGATGCGGCTAAAGTAGTTGGGTTAGTGGCCGGAACTTGAGTAGCTGTGTTGAACGCATAATGTGCAGCGAATACCCAAATCGTCCCATTGTAGATGTATAAACCTTCGTAGGTTTCACCAGGGTCACCTACAACAATTGCAGTGGCATTAGAGCCGATATAAACAGGACTGCCAATGGCTGAGGTGATTTTTTGGCTAGTAGTTGCCCCAGGAGCAGCAGCAACTGCAGTATTAGTGGTTGCATAGGCAAAACCAGTTCCGGCATCTTGCCATTCAGCTACGCCGAGTGTAGCATTGTATGTGAGAACTTGCTCGTTAGTGGGGGCAGGTCGGCCAGCAGCTTCGGGGTTTTGAACAAAGAAATCGTTGAGGGCAACACGATTGAGTAGCACTTGCACCCAACCTTTACCAGCTGGGGGATTCGGTGTTACGACTGCACCTGAAAAATCTATTTTGGTATCAGCACCGGTGCCCAAATACATGGTGGCATCGGAAACATTGAATGCTACTTGACCCGGATCAAGTTGTGCTGGTTGTGCGCCAGGGATAGCAGAGCGTAAATTCTGAAAAGGAATAGTCATGGGTTAGGCGGGGATAAAAGAACCACAATCGAAGCTGGAAATAAATTTTGTGACCGGATCGATCGAAAGACCGTTGCCAGCACGTAGCATATTGCTTACAAAACCAACAGTTATGGCTTGCTGCAGTGCATTTGGATTAATAGGGGCCGTAAGAAATAGTGGACCATTTACGGTGCCGCCTAAATCACTAATAGTATGTTCGAGAAAATAGCCAAGGGTTACTGGTTGGTTGTCTTCTAGAATTGGTGCTGAAAAGTACGCAGGACCAGTCACTGTCCATCCGCCAAATTCAGTGAGAACACCGTCGGGTAATGGAGCTGCAGTGACCCATTGGCCGCCCCCAGAATCGACGTAAAAAAGCCATAAATTCCCTGTGGATGCTTGATACCACAACGATCCCTGTTTTGCACCGTTGGGAGGGCAGTCACTCACATATACTGGCGCATCATTCGGTGTTGGGAGAGCTTGCGGCGCCCACCCGATGCCATTGTAAATATAGGATACGTTTTTGAAGAGATACGTATCCCCTATTTGCGGATTACTTGGAAAATTCAATGCCATAAAAACCATCCCGAAGAGAGCTAAATTGGGGTTGGCACTTTCCTATTTGTTTCCAACCTCTTGAGTGTCTGTAATGCGTCTACAGAGATTTGGGTTTCACTCGTTTTATTTTTTTAGTTTTACCCTCAGCTGAGAAACTCTTTGTTCAAGCGGGACACCTTGGTTCATCGTCGTAGAAAACTGGGCCACTGGTATTGTTGGGAGTGCCACCGAACCAAGCGCCAGGACCCCCGAATGTATTATCGGAACTTGACGCCTGGAAACCTCCCGCATCCGTAGGTTGGATAGTGATACCCACATTGCCATCTAATCTCTCTAAGGCATAAGGGTCACCCCAACCACCGTAACCATTTGGCTCTGAATTATTCTGCCCAATTGCACCATAGCCTAAACGGTAATCAACTCCCAGGTCACCAGCGGCATCTGTTTGCCAACCTGAGAAACCTTTACCTGTTACACCATTGTAGCGCTGTGGTATACGCCACGAACGCATGATGCCCTGCGGAGTGTCAATGGCACTATCCTGGTTGCCAGCCCGGATATTTGTCATGCGCATTTGCGCATCAAGCAGTTTCAAACAATTTTCATAATCACGATAAACATCTTCGCGACGGCGAACCGTGTCGAGATAATAGCGAGCGATTATGAGAGCTGTGCGTTTTCTGTTAGAAGATATGATAACCTGACCAGCTTTACCAGCCTGTTCAATATGCGAATCGATCAAGGAATTACTATCCTGAATCGCCATCCATAATTTAGCATCATTGACCGAAATAGCAGATGCGTCATCAATATTGGTTAATTGGATTGCCTCCTTGAGGCCGTAAGCCATAATGAAATCATCTGGCGTTGCATTTCGTGGATCGGGGTTTCTATTCTGATAAGGGAAACCGTAGCCACCAATTGTTTGTCCAAGATTAGATTGTTGCCGGAAACCGTTAAGTTTCTCATCGTATTGGACTTTGTTTATTGCCGGAACACGGTGAAAAGCTCGGACTGCGGCTCTCTTGATTGTAGTAGCAGTAGCGCCAGCGGGAGTTGGGCCACGCAAACAAACATTGAGATTTTGCGGTGGCTCGTAAGAAATGAAAATACCATCGTATGTTGACAGATTCTCTGCTAACCCTAGCGCAATGATTAAATCCGACGAATATAGCAGCGTTGCAATTGCAACCTGACCGTAATTTATCTTAAAGGAATCAATTGGAGTTATAACATTCGTGTCTAGTGGCTCTGTAAAATATATGAGAACTGTACGAGTCCCCGTTACTTCAATCTGAGATACTTGGGGTGTTAACATCTACTGCGACCTTATTTAACTCAATTTTACCCCTATTATGGGACCCACTGAGGCGTCCGTACTAGATACGGATCCAAATGGCCGCCCAGTGGTTCGAACCTCTCAGACTGCCAGAAAGCAATCGGATCTTTTACCACTCTAAAAATAGTACCTTGCCCAGGGCGGTAAAGGCAATTTGTCAAATAGTTGAGGCCCAAGCGTATTGGCCACTCGTCACGCCAAATATGTTGCCAAGATACTATCGTGATCAATTTATCCTGTACCTCATACTCAATCGACGCAACCTCATTCCCGAAAAGCTCTCTCCTATTCTCAGGTGGTTCATCAAATAATTTAATTTTCAACGAACGAAACTGTGTCGGTATCGCATCATCTGCCTGTTTTGAATAAAAACCTGCAAGAATACCCTGTGTGACCAGCGGAAAGTCTTCAACGTACGTGTACGCAGGATAATACGCATCCGGGTCGTACACCGCAAACCCGTCGGCAAATTCAGTTACTTCATATTCGAGAGAGTCCTCGTAATACCATTTCTGAGAGTAGCGACTAGGAGTGCGTAAAGCCATTTTTAATTTGGTAGAGGATTAAGACTAGGAATATATGCTAGAACTATTGCGTCTGGTGGTAATCTGCTCAGATAACAAGGAACAAATTCTATCGGAGTTCGAATGTCATTTCCGTCCGCATCCGTTGGTATATAATAAGGAGAAAGGCTATCTCCTAAATTAAAAGGATTGGGGAGCGTAATTGGCGCAACAGCGAGTGCCTCAGCTGCTATTCCTTTAGCCGCATCAATAAGACCGTTAAACGTTGAAGGGGCTGCGGCTGTTGTCAGCGTATTTAAGAAAGTTGCTGGAGCCTCAACAACAAATTGGTTTGATCCAAAGAAAGATCTACCACCGTAAGTGAAACCAGCTGCAGATACAACTCCACCAAAACTACCAGGTCCGCTAACAGCAAGGGATCCTTTGCTCTCTACATTGCCACCAGCAGAAATTCCTCCTTTTACAGTGAGGTTTCCCCCCACAAAGCAATTTTGGTAAACAGAGCAATCTTTATTGATTGCGATCGATTCAATGAACGTACTGGGTTCAGGATTTCCAGTGGTCTGGCCGAATCCAGCAACTTTAACAAAATCAGGATCGTAGCTATTAGGTGTTGTCATGCTGGTGGTGTTGTTGGTGGTTGTGAGGCGTTAAGAATTTGATCAGATAAACCTTGAGTCAACTGACTTAGTTGTTTCTTGGCTTCCTCTTTGAGGAAATTTATTATATTTTGAAGCATTGTATCGAAGTTTATATTGAACCCAGTAAAAGGCAATATAGAGGCAATTGGTTGTGGAACTTGCCCAACTGTTACTGGTGCAGGACTTCCTGGAATTACTGCTGCGAATCCATCGCTGTCCCGAATAAATTGCAAAGCTTCATCTTGGTTGTTTACCGTAGGTGGAACCGTTGGTAATGGTTTGTCCTTACTCATTGGAGAAGGGAACCACTGCGTCTGATCATTGTAAGGATTACCACGTGCTTTAGTACCATATGCACTATACTGAGGCATCTGTGCCGCAGAAGTAGGAAAGACTTGATCATTTATTGTCGCCTGTTTTCCGGGGAAAGGTTTGTCTCCCCCTGTGTCTGCATAGGCAGTAACATCGTTACCACCTGCATGACCGTGTTGCAGATCTACATGCCGTACCCAAATATAGCGTCCGCTGCGTTTCAGACATACACATAACCAGTCATCCCCGAAAGGCCCATCCATTTGAACAACAGAGAGTCCCCTGTTTTTCTCTGATGGGAGTGGTAATTCGTCTTTCTCATACATTGGCAACCTCACCATGGTCCCAGTGTTAGGCTGTTCGGTCTTTTTATTTAAGACATTTTCGTCCCAAATTACATCATCGAGAACAGCATACTGGTATTGACCGTCACTCGCAGCGATTGAAACTCTGAGCCCGATTAAACGTTTGGGTTGTTTGCCATCAAAAGATGGTTTGCAATCAATCCAATGCGATTGACTCTCAACACCTGGCCTTTTCTTACCAAATCCACCAGGGCCAGTAGCACCTTCAATCTGTGGTTTTTCAGGATTCATGTCATCAAAAATGACTTTCACCCTGCCTCTTTTTTCAGGATCATCTACTGATCTTATAGTAGCACGGATACCGCCTTTGGGTCCCCCTGCAATAGCATCAATGGCATCTCTATTGGTTTGCTGCCACGCCATCCCCTGAATCAGTGGATTGCTTTCAAGAGCAGAAAAATCCACTTATTACCCCCGAATATATTTAGGATGACGATTATTGCGCAATAGATACCGTGGATCAGGTTTGATAACTGCTGCTGCTTCCCCACAATCGGGAGCTGGAGGAATAGCTAAGAACTGCTCAGCTACTGCTATATCTTTCAATACTTCAGCCACTTCGTCAACTGTATAGATTTCCACTGGAGTTGGAGTTTCGATGATATCTTCTACGCTAACTGCGGGAACCTCTGCAGGTGCCACGGGTTTAGGTGCGAGTGTGGAGCGACGTCGAGTTGTCATGTCAGTTTTTAAGAATGTATAGGGTTTGATCTTCAACAAGTGGTTCACGCCAGGCTACATCTTTCGTTTGATCGAAGAAACCATCCTCGGAAGCCGAAAGATCTGCTGAAAAATATGCGTATCCTACTTTGTAATTGTTTGGATCTTCAGCATAGGATTCTGCACCAAACTGGCACAATGGCGGATACTTGTAAATTGAAGCATCCCAAACTGGTGCAGGGACGGGGATAACTGATTTTACCCGCAGGTCCTTTTCCAGGAAACCGCTTAATGGCCTGTTACCCGTCGGCTCCACATACACACCCTCCCAATCACCATTTGCAAACACGGTTCTGTTATGCAGTGGGTCGTATTCAGAGAGATCCCCTTCTCGCCATTCGTCATAGATATCGTCGGTAACGAAATCAAAATCTGCATCCTTGAACTCTCCAGTAGAAGTGGTTCTATCGGGGAAGAAACTTGTCAAATTATTGAAACCATCGACATCTGAGTACAAATATGGAGCAGAGAACAATAATGCACCTACTGAGGGATCTTTTTGATAGAAAACTACTTCTTCAAAGATCTGCGGCCTATTGTCAGGATTTGGGCACCTCATTTCTTTTTGATCGCCAGGGGTGCCAAAATACGCAAAATCTTGCATAATCAACTCAGTTTGATTCCAAACTTTGCCTTCTCTCGCATACTCTGAAGGTAATCTTACGAAAGATCGCGTCCAATTTTCATCGCCCGGACCTAGGTTGAGATCCGCTCTAAAATCGTTA
>Ga0247831_1008587_pt1 | contig 10695 bp, 10 predicted proteins | sample LaCruzMarch2015__9_FD_192406 | JGI IMG/M metagenome (GOLD analysis project Ga0247831, IMG submission 192406) | Freshwater microbial communities from meromictic Lake La Cruz, Castile-La Mancha, Spain - LaCruzMarch2015_1m | ecosystem: Environmental > Aquatic > Freshwater > Lake | place: Spain...
CCGGATAGCGGACATGGGCATTGGCCCGCGCCACGACGATCTCGCCGGTTTCCAGTGGCTGGCGCAGGGAATCCAGGGCCTGGGCGCTGTACTCCGGCATTGGGTAGCAAACACACCTAGACCTGGTTTACGGAAAGGGCTGCATTTTCATACACTTGTCATGAGAGCGGCGGCCGATCTCCCCTCTCAGGTCAAGCGACCTTTTCGAGGTTCTGTCTCTGGATATCGGCGCCGGAGGCAACGGATGGGGACATGTCCCGACCGAACGACATCGTGCCGGAGGGGGCTGAGCAACCCAACGTCCTCCATGCACTGACAAAAAAGCGCGCCCAGATCGCAGGCCAGATTGAGCACAATCAACTCAATCTCCGCCACCTTATCGCTGAGCTGGATCACATCGACGGCGCTATCCGCGTGTTCGACCCTACGATCGACATCGGGCTCATCCGTTCGAAACCCGTTCCTCCGCGTCACGCGGCCTTCAAGGGCGAGGTTTCGCGAGTCGTCTTCGAGAGCCTGCGCAACGCATCCGGACCTTTGACCTCCCGTGAGATCGCCCAAATCCTTATGCGGGAACGCGGACTCAATCCGGACGACCGCGAACTGTCCGTGATCATGGTGAAGCGGGTCTGTGCCTGTCTGAGAGTCCAAAAACTCAAGGGCTTGGTTCACCCCGCGCCCATTGTTGGCAACCTTCAAGGTTGGGTCATCAACAATGACTGACGTCATGCACTTTTGGCGCGGGACCCAGATTTATCACATCGCTCAGGCGCGCGAGGGTGATGGCTTCATCGGCCTCTGCAACGGTCGAGTCATCGGCAAAGCTCCCGACCGCCCTTCCTTGATGCGAATGATCTTGATGACAAGTGTCTGGCGGTCAGCAGGCGCGGCAACACCGTCCACCGATCTGGCGTCATGAACTTCGTGATCGCAGACATGGCCGATGAACTCGGCGTGCTAGGCCGTGAAATCGCATCGCACGCTAGTGCAGACGCGCGGTTTCTCGCGACAGTCGCCTTGCTCGTTCATCTGAACAACCGGCGCGATCACTACGGGCTAGTTCTCGGCGTCGACAGCGCTCGCCAGACGCTGCGGCACCTAGGCGGCATGAGCGAAGGGATCGAACTCATCAAGGACACGGGCGGAGCCGTCGTTGGCTTACGGATCGGACCCCATTTCCCTAACGATTGGCATCTTCTGGAACTGGCTCGGGAAGTCTGTGACCTGCAAACAGAGCAAGACCGGCTCGCGGCTGTAAGCACGATGGTCCAAGCGACACTGATGGCGGGAGAAACCCGATGCTGGGAACTACGCCCTGTGATCGCCCGACCGTCGCCCAGCACGTTGCCGACGGTCCAATACGGGGCCGTTATGCATTCACCTGAAGTGTTGTCTAATATCTCCAAAATGATGGGGGCCGAGACCCCCGAAGACCTCGTGGCCGAAGTTCTAAAGTCCTTGACGGCTGTTATCGAACTTGGAACCGAACACGGCGGAACGGTCGAGATAGCCGGGCTTGGTCGTTTCACCGCTACCGTTTATCCGAACGGCGAGGTCGGGTTGCTTTTGCGCAGCAGCGGCTTTTGACCATACGTCGACCCACTGCTGACCAGGAGCGAGGCGTGGGGTTTAAGGACTCTTTTCTTCAGCCAAGGATTACGGCATCATTGGAAGGCCTTTGATCTCGTCGGGGGTGACGCTCAAATGGTTCCATGCGATTCGTTGACCTCTTCGCCGGCCTGGGAGGCTTTCACCAAGCGTTGAGTTCGCTCGGTCACGAGTGCGTTTTCGCGTCCGAGATCGATCCGGCGCTCGCCAGCCTCTACGAGAAAAACTTCAAGGTAAAGCCTGCCGGAGACATACGAGCGGCCCATGAGAAGGTGCCGCCGCATGATATTTTGTGCGCCGGGTTTCCATGTCAACCGTTCTCAAAAGCGGGAAACCAGTTGGGCTTCGATTGTCCGCAGTGGGGCGATCTGTTTGACTACGTAATCATGATCTTAGAGCGCCACAAACCGCGCTTTCTGATTATTGAGAACGTCCCCAACCTAATGCGCCACGACGACGGAAAAACTTGGCGAGCGGTGTGTGACCGCCTGGATCGCACCGGCTATCGTATCGATTCAGCGAAGTTGTCTCCCCACATGCTCGGTGTTCCTCACATCCGAGACAGAGCTCTCCTTGTCGGTGACAGAGAAGGGCTAAGTGGATTTGCTTGGCCCGAGGCGACCCACGATCTAACGTCAACAAGCATTCTTACGGTCCTAGACAAACAACCCGAAGATGCTCGGCAACTGAACCCCCGCTTTGTGCAATACCTCACAGCATGGCAGAGCCTGATTGCTTCGCTGCCCGCCAATGAAGACCTTCCGTCCTTCCCTATGTGGGCGATGGAGTTTGGCGCTACATATCCATTTCAAGACAAGACACCTTACTGTTTGGGTTTTGATAGTATCGGAAGCTTTAAAGGTGTCTTGGGCCAAACACTGCGGAACAAATCTGCGGCAGAGGCCAAGGCGCTGCTCCCCGCCTATGCTCTGGAAGAGGTCGATGAATTTCCTGAATGGAAAAAGAACTTTATCCGCCAGAACCGAGAGTTCTACAAAAAGCACAAGGCAATCATTGATCCGTGGCTCCCTACTATAGAAGGCTTCGCGCCAAGTTTTCAGAAACTTGAATGGAACTGGAAGGGCGGTCCCCGCGACTTGTGGCAGGCCATCATTCAGTTCCGCGCATCAGGCATTCGGGTGAAGCGGGCAAACGCAGCACCGTCTTTGGTAGCTCTTACAACCAGCCAAATCCCCGTCATCGCTTGGGAAAAGCGCTACATGACGATGCGCGAGTGTGCGCGGCTACAGAGCATGGGCGATCTTGAGCATCTGCCTGAAACGCAGGGCGGCGCCTACAAGGCGTTGGGGAACGCGGTGAACGTCGCAGTGATCAAAGCGGTCGCCGAAGCGCTGCTCGAACGCGAACGACCGATAGCCGCCTGTGTCGACGACATCGTGCCTCGGAAGTCCGTCCAACTTGAGGAACATGCAGGGCTGTGACGATCACGGAGGCTAACCCTAAAGCCGATACCGTAAATATACGCCCAGGCGTCAGCGTCCTCAGTGTTCTTCGGCACCTAAACTATAAGGCGTGGTTCGCGCTCGCTGAGTTCGTCGACAACGCGGTGCAAAGCTATCTCGCCAACCAGGATGAGCTACGGCGGCTTCATGGCGACAACTTCAAACTAAAGGTCGCCATCAGCATTGACCCCACGCCACCAGCTCGGATCACGATCCGTGACAACGCCGGTGGAATTCGTATCGCCGACTTTCCCCGCGCGTTTCGTCCTGCGGCGGTGCCTCCTGATCGTTCGGGGCTGTCTGAGTTTGGCATGGGCATGAAGAGTGCTGCTTGTTGGTTCTCCCCCCAGTGGTCAGTTAGGACGAAGGCTCTAGGCGAAGCTCACGAGCGCTTGGTCCGCTTCGATGTTGCAAAGATCGTTAACGACCAGATCGAAGAATTGGAGATCAGCAGCACGCCGGCCGATGTGTCCTGGCACTTCACAGAAGTAACCCTAGAAAATCTCTATCACGTCCCGGTCAAACGCACCGTTTCAAAGATAAAAGAGCATCTTACCGATATTTACCGGGTCTTCATTCGCGAAGGTTGGTTAGAACTGAAGTTTGGAAATGATGTCTTAACGCCGGAAGATCCATCTATACTCTATGCGTCTTACGCAAGGACCCCAGAAGGCGCTTCGAGGCTCTGGACGAAGCCAATAGACTTCGACCTTGGGCATGGGCAGCGAGTGACTGGATTCGCGGCGCTGAGGGAGCCGGGAAACTATGCTCGCGCTGGTTTCGCTCTGTTTCGGCGCGGCCGGCTAATCCAAGGCAGCGGAGATGAGGGCTACAAGCCCGAAGAGATTTTCGGCCAACATGGGTCGTTCCGCTCTCTTCGCCTGTTCGGTGAACTTCACCTGGAAGGGTTCGAGGTCTCTCACACGAAAGACGGGTTCCGATGGGACGAGAATGAGCAACCGTTTTTAGAGCTACTTAAAGAGCATCTAGACGCCGCCACGATGCCGCTTCTGAAGCAGGCCGATAGCTACAGATCGCTTGCGGCGCGAGCAGATCGCGAAAAGTCATCTCGAAACGTGATAGCGCGCACAGCGGACATTTTGGCGCATGAGCTCCCCGAGACAATCGAGTTCGTAGCGAGCCATGCGCCGATCGAGACCGGCCAGGTCCAACTGCCGCAAACCCCCACGCTAGCCAGCCAGGAGATTACGCTCACGTTCCGGGGCGAGCCCTGGCGCATCAAAATTGAGTTAAGCGACGAACCGTCCAACGGTGAATGGCTATCGCTCAGTGATGTGCCCAGCGATGCCGCCACTCGACGCCTGATAGAAATTCGAGTGTCCTACGCTCATCCGTTCATGATCAGGTTCGCCCCTCGCGGGGGTGACGACTTAGAGGCGCTGCTGCGCGTCGCCGCAGCGCTTGCCTTGTCCGAAGTGCTCGCTCGCACGAGCGGCGTGAGGATGGCGGGGACGATCCGCCGCAACCTCAATGAAATACTGCGAGACGTGCTGTCAGCGGCCGACCGGGAGATCGCCGAATGAACGAGTTTGAAGGAACGGCGAAGCCTACTGAACAATCAGCGCCGCCGCCGGGTGCTCTCTGGGCACCCGTTGTGGGTGAGAGAGCAGTGGCTCTCATGGACCGTCAAACCAAGCTGTCCACCACGGCCAGGACGAAAACGCTGAGAATGGCCGCTTCGATCCTTAGCCGGAGCCAGTACCCCACCGAACTGTCTGGGAACCGAACGGGCCTCGTTGTTGGATACGTTCAGAGCGGAAAAACACTGTCTTTCACGACAGTGATAGCAATGGCCCGCGACAACAATATTCCTCTTGTGATCGTTATCGCCGGCACCTCCAAACCACTGTTTCATCAAACTCGTGACCGCTTGGCGGAGGAGTTGAGCATATCGCCTGACGATATTCCCCCCGCGTGGATGCACCTCCCGGACCCTGACGTGAGCAAAGAGGACATCTGCAAAAAGAGACTGAATGACTGGCGGGATGCGGACCGGACTAAGGCGGAGAAGGCGACGTTACTTCTGACGGTTACTAAACAACATCAGCGCCTCCAAAATCTAGACGAATTGCTTTCTCGACTCGATCTCAAAGATACTCCCGCTGTTATTGTTGATGACGAGGCGGATCAGGCGAGCCTCAATACTCTGATAAACAAAGGCGATGAGAGCCCTACTTATCAAAAGATACTCTCTATCAAGGGCCGATTGCCAAATCACACATATCTTCAATACACAGCTACGCCCCAAGCCCCACTGCTTATAAATATCATTGACGCGCTTTCTCCAGATTTCGTGGAGGTGTTGGAGCCTGGAGAAGGCTACGTCGGGGGTATACAATTTTTCGGGGATGATCAGCGCTATGTGAAGATCATCCCTGCGAACGATGTGCCTTCGCGGACAAACCAAATTGTCGGTGCACCACAGAGCCTTGTAGAGGCTATCGCGTTCTTCTTCGTTAGTGTAGCAGCCGGCATCATACAGGGTCAGTCGAAGAGCAATCCCAATCGGTCAATGCTGGTGCACCCATCTCGCACTACGAACGAGCACCTGAATTATTATAACAGCATCGAGGGAATTCGAAAGGATTGGCTGGATGTGCTAAAAAGGCCATCTACTGAACCTGACAGGATCGATCTGATATCGTCTTTCCAGGTTGCATACGACGATTTAGCGACGACGGCGACCGACCTTCCGCCCTTCATAGACATTGAGAAAAGGCTTGTTCGAGCGCTCGACGAGACGCTTGTGCGAGAGATAAATCGGCGAGGCGGCCGCAAGCCGGAGCCAATCGAGTGGAACCAAGCGTATGGCTGGATTCTAGTCGGCGGCCAGGCGATGGACAGAGGGTTCACCGTCCGCGAACTGTCGGTGACGTATATGCCGCGCGGGACCGGAGTCGGCAATGCAGACACCGTCCAGCAACGTGCCCGATTTTTTGGTTATAAGAGGGCATACCTTGGTCACTGCCGGCTTTATTTAGAGTCTGATGCACTCGACGCATTCAGAGCCTACGTAGTTCACGAAGAAGAGATGAGGAAGGAACTCATCGTTCTTCAAACTACCGGCAAACCTCTGTCAAATTGGAAGCGACGGTTCATATTAGACTCTGATCTCAGACCGTGCCGAAAAAATGTGATCGAGCACGACTACGGCCGTGGGAACTTCGCAGACGAGTGGTTCTTCCCTCGGATGGCGAGAATGTCGCAGGACGCGGTATCCGCGAACCGATCATTGGTTAAGGATTATCTAGCCAAGATCGCTTTGGGTCCGGATGCGTCCTATTCCTCCACCCAGCCTGCGCAGCAGCACCTCATGGCCGACAACGTGCCGCTTGCTGAAATGCTCGCAGACTTCATGCTGCCCTACCGGGTGCAAGGTGCGAAAGACACATCTGACCAGCTCGGCCTGCTGTTGCAGCTTGAGAAGGCGCTCAGCGCCGACCCGTCCGAAACCGGCCGAGTTTATCACATGAGGCCGAACTACCGGAGTCGACGGAGCGTCGACGACCAGGGGCGTATTCCGAGCATCCGACGTATCCAACAGGGTCCCACGCGGGCCGCTGGGGGCTACAGCTATCCCGGCGACTTCGCCTTTAAGGACGCGGCCCGCGTCTGCGCACAGGTTCATTTTTTCGACCTCACAGACGGCGACAACGGGCCAGTCGTTCGCGAACAAGTGCCGATCTTAACTGTATGGGTGCCTCGGCGGCTTGAAGCGGACTGGCTAACCCAAGATCAACCTGTCGAATGAGGGGCCTTGACCTCGCGGCGTTGATCCCGGCTCCAAACGCAAGTGTCGACGCTGGCGTTTTTCAAGTCGTGACCATCCCTGCGTTTGGGCACCATCTGCTCGGCCGTGACGATCAGGGACGTGCATGCGTTCTGATCGCGTCGGTGGATGCTGCAACCCGTCCGCCCATCCGTTTGGGCGGCTTGGATGTGCAGTATGCCACCACGTGTGAAGTCAGCTTCGCGGGACGACCAGCGGTTTCTCAAACCTTTACGGTGGTAACGAGCACGGGTGTCTCACCGGAGGCAGAGGACTACTTTCTACACGTCCTCGGCACGGTAATTGAGATAGTGGGGGTGTCGCCCACGCTGAGCGAGGTTGCCGACGCCATCACGCAACTCGCGAGCATCTTCCAGCGCCTCGCGGCCGGCTCGCGTGAGAACGCGGCGGGCGTCATCGGCGAACTGCTCGTGATTGAGCTATCCACGTCACCAGCCGAAGCCCTTGCCGCCTGGCGTAAAGACCCCACTGAGCGATACGATTTCGTATCGGAGGACTTGCGGCTAGAGGTCAAAAGCAGTCTTTCTCGCCGGAGGGAGCACTGGTTTTCCTTCGAACAAACTCAAGTCCCTGAGAGCTGCACCGGGATTGTGGCGTCAGTCTTCGTTGAGCCCTCAAGCGGCGGAATGAGCCTCAAAACGCTAAGCGATCATGTGGCGGCGAAGCTGCGACCAGCCCCCGGTGCCCTCTTTGATTTGGAGGCGACGTTGGCGAGAACGCTTGGTTCTGACCTTCCCCAAGCGCTTTCTTTTTGCTTCGATTACGAGCTGGCGAAATCAAGTCTCCGGTTCTACGCCTTCAACTCGATTCCGCGAATTGAGGGTCCGCTAGCGCCCGAAATTCGAAACGTCCGCTTCACGGCCGATCTCACCTCCAGCGCTCCGGTCGATCCCGGACCGCTGTCTATGTCCGCGTCTCCCTTCGCGCCCTTTCAGCCGCGCGGTGCCGTCTAGCTCAGACCTCGTCTGCGGACCCGACGTCGGGTTGCCTTGCTTCCCATTCGGCCTGACGCTGACGGAACAGGTCGCCACCCACGTTCGCGCGCCCACGCGCCTTAAGCGGTGAGCCGACATCTAGCTGCAACTGTGTGACGCCAATGGCGTCGAGGCATTGCAGCAGGAACGACGCAGAGAAGTTACCCCTACTGATTTTATTGCGAAGGTTCGCTTCGCTTTCGTCGACGCCGATCTCCTTCAGAGCCAGGACGAGTTGGGCGTAAGTGGCACCCCGGCGTTTCAGGGCTCCCTTCAGAATGCCCTTGGCCTCCTCGGAATAGTCTTTCCGTGGCGCATTGGCGTCGACATCCGGCTGCATCTGAACCTCAGCTATGACCTGCCGAGGTTCAAACCTCAGCGCCAGGAGGCATAGCCAAATTAGCAGGCATCTGCATCATTTTTGGTGGTGCATTTGCGCACCATACTGAACTAACAAACGTGCAAATATATCCAAATATGATACTTCATGCTTGCCGGTAGGTCGAAGCTGACATAACGCCAAATCTGACGCTTTCGCATCGGATTTGGATACATTTGTCATCGTTTCGGCATACGGGCCCGGCGCTAGCCGTGACGCCTTATGAAGCCGGACGGTGGACCAACGAGGAGGCGCGCGACCAATTCATCAAGTTTCGTTTTGCGACCAACGGCGGAGAGCCCTTCTGTGTTCATTGCGGCTGTGTCGCTGTGATTACGTTCAAGTGCCGGCCAATCTACAAGTGCAAGGGGTGCGGCAAGCAGTTCTCCGCGACGTCCGGCACCCCTTGGGCTTCGCGAAAAATCCCCTTCTCCAAGCTCATGTATCTGATTGCGTGCTTCGCTCACACCAAGCAGGCGATAAGCGCGGCCGAAATCTGCGACGACCTAAAGGTGGCGTATAAGACGGTGCTGCTGTGGCTGCACAAGCTGCGCCAGGAGATCGAGGCTTGGACGCGACAGCATCGCCTCTCTGGAGAAGTAGAGATCGACGGTGCCTACGTGGGCGGCCACATCCGTCCGAAGAATGTCGCGAAAGACCGCAAGGACCTCCGAAAGATTCCTTGGCGAGCGGTTGACCGCGCGTTTTGCATCGTGGCGGCCCGCCAGCGCGGTGGTGTGACGCGGACGTGGATCACTAAGAACGAAGCGCATGGTGTAACCCTAGTGAAAGCGGCCATCGAACCCAACTCGGTAGTCTACTCCGATAAGGCGCCGCACTGGAACTCGCTGCTCAGCCGGTTTCAACTATTCCAGGTCAATCACAAGGTCTCCTACTACACCCCCGAAGCTTGCACGAACGCAGTCGAGAGTTTGTTCGCCCATCTGCGCACGATGGAAAAGACTCATCGTCACATTACGCAGAACTACCTTGATCTCTATGCAGCCGAGGCTGGCTGGAGGCTGAGCGCGAATAAGCAGAAGCGCGGACTGCCGTTTGCCGATCTTATGGGATGGATGAGCCGGCCGGGCCGGTCGCCCCTCACCGGATACTTCCAAGGCCGCAAACGCGGGTGCCCCGTTTACGATAAGGATGGCGCAGTGAGCCGGTGGCGGCCGGAGTATCGGGGTCGTCGCACTCAAGTGGCTGCTGACGTCGCTCACCTCAGCCCGAAGCGCTCGTCGATCATCAAGACATCGCGTGAGAGGTTCGAGTTCATCGACGCCGCAGCCCTGTTGGCCAACGATCAGGCTGTGCCTGATAAACCAGGTGTCTACGCTTTGTTCGTCCGTGGGGGTGAAGCGTTCCTGCGTGCAGCCGGCTACACCGGCGGTGCCGTTGGTTCTTGGCAGGTGAACGAAGGACTGCATGTCTACACTGGCGAGACCTACGGTCTCCGTTCCCGGCTCCTCACGCATATCAAGGGCGATGAGAACGGATCAAACGTCCGAAGAACGATCTTGGCCTTGGGTCTCGGAAAGCTCAGCATCCCGACTGAAGGCTTCGCCAGCGATGAGGCGGCCTTGTCTGACTGGTTCGCACGTCACGTCAGCGTAGGCTTCTTCCCGTGCGCCTATGTGAAGGATGTAGAGAGGTCGATCCTGATGGAGACGGCAAGTCCTCTAAATATCCAACGTCCAAATGCCGGGCCGTTCGCTGCGGCCCTTCGACTCGCACGGGACGGCCGTCGGGCCTCCTAGGAAGGGTCTGGCGTCGTTAGTTCGGTCGTCAACGTGAAATGGTCAGGGGGGCCCGGAGTGACGATCAACTCGTTGCGATACGTCCGCTTGAGCCCGTTGTTGATGGTGGTGTGAAATCTCTGCCGCTTCTGGCTCGTAGATACGTCGAGGCCGTTGATGTCAGCAACGGCCAGAACCAACTCCATGATCGTCATCGGCCGCTCAGCCGATTTCAAGACCCTGATGGCGGCGCCGAGGAGGCCTTCCGCCGGCAAGTTAGGTGTTCTAGTTCGCGCCCGGATAGGCTTGACTGTCGTCGGCTCCCACTCTGGGTTCAAGAACCAAACGACCTCGCACAGATGAGGCAGAACCTTCTCTAAAGCAGCGACTCGTGCTGCACGCGGCACCGCTGACGCTTCAAGAGCAGCGCGATCGGCTGAAAGCCTTGAGGCACTTTTTGGAAGGTTGTTGTGGCGGTCAAGTTCGCCGATCCAGCGCGCATGAACACGCGCAAGCCTCATGAAAAGCTTCTCCTCGTCATCCATCAGGGCAACCTAGGGGTCTTTGTTATTCGCCTTCAAGACGAAAAACCGCCTTAGGTGTGAATGCTACCCAATGCCGCTGTACTCCGGCAACTCATCCAGAAAGAGCACGCCATTGTGCGCCAGCGACGCCTCGCCCGGTTTGGCACGCAGGCCGCCTCCGGTCAGGGCGGCCATGG
>Ga0247831_1008588_pt1 | contig 10695 bp, 6 predicted proteins | sample LaCruzMarch2015__9_FD_192406 | JGI IMG/M metagenome (GOLD analysis project Ga0247831, IMG submission 192406) | Freshwater microbial communities from meromictic Lake La Cruz, Castile-La Mancha, Spain - LaCruzMarch2015_1m | ecosystem: Environmental > Aquatic > Freshwater > Lake | place: Spain...
GAACCCACCCGCGCGATTCGATCCGTGAACTCCGCCGTGGCCGTGCCGTCTTTCACCTCCACCTCGGTCTCGACCAGAGTCTGGCCGTTGCGGCGCAGGATCAGCGGCACCTTGCCGTCCTCGTTGCCGCGCAAAAGCACGGAGATTAGGAACGGCTCGCCCACCTGCACGCGCTCGGGAAAGGAAAGCCGCGCCAAGCGCAGATCGCGCGTGGTCTCGTCCCGGATCAGGCGGAAATCGAGGGGCACGCCGCGTTTTCCGAGCTGCGCCGCTGCCTCGGTGAGCGGTTCGGTGGAGTAGCCGTCGGTGAAAAGCAGAACGCGCGTCGGGCGTTTCCCGTCCACCTGCGCCATCACGTTGGAGACGGCGAGCCCTGTTTTCGTGAGCTTGCGGGAACCAGTAAATGACGAGCCGTCGATCCCCGCGTCCGCCACCTCCGCCGCAAAGTTCACGAAACGCAGGGTGTCTTTCCTGCCCGGCTTCGCGTTCTCCAACAAGCGCGTCCACTCCGGCAGCCCCTTGTCGATGAGGTCTTCCGTCGATTCGGAGCGATCTAACAGAACGATCAGATCCAGCGAGTTTTCCTGCATCTGGAGCCGCGGCCCCGCAATCATCGTCACCGCAAGAATCGCGATGATCGCCCTCAGCGGACGGAACAAGCCCAGCCGCGGCCAAAACCACCCCAGCAGCGCGAGGATCGGCAGCAGCAGGAAACTTTCCGGATAATCAAAACCCATGCGGGGGAACTCCACACGGTTTCGTGTGGGATGGCAAGGGGTGGCTGATGCCCGTGGCTGGGACTTGCAGTCCCAGTGCGTCCGGGGGACTTCCAGTCGCCCTTTACAATCCAACTGCTAGCGGCGGACATCCCCTTTCCAACCAAGCGCACCTCCGACCGGATCAACTTCATGGCCAAGGTCGAATCAATGTCAGCATGGAGTGCGGCGCGGGCGGGCTGGCAGCATCTTTCCATGCGGCGGGAAACCCGGTGTTGGAAGCAGGAAATCCGTGGCTTGAGGTTCCCGAGGCGGAGCACAACAACATCCTCGTCACGGACTTTCCCCTCTATGCCGCGATGGCGCATTGGCTACTGGAGCACGTCGGCCCTATGCCAGGCGTCTGACGCGCATCCGCTCGGCGGCGATGAGGGATCTGAAGCGTGCGTAATCCTCCTCGCGTGAGCCGGAGAGCAGGCGGTAGGTGTATTCCCGCCAATGGCGCATTTCCTCCAAGGCGTTTGTCATCCGCAGCGCGATGACCTCGGCGCTGTCCGTACCGCGGCCTGACAGGCGGGCATAAAGTTCCTCATCGCTGGCGGGCATCACAAAGAGATCGACGGCGCTGAGGCGGATCTCCTCGTCCGCGCAGCCACGCACTTGGGCTGCTCCCTGCACATCGAGATCCATCACCACATCGGCTCCTTGCGAGAGGCGTCCGGTGACCTCGGATTTCAGCGTGCCGTAAAGATTGCCGTGGACTTCCGCGCTTTCCAGGAACTCCCCGGCAGCGCGTCTTGCGAGAAACGACTCCCGGCTCAGGAAATGGTAATCCCGTCCGTCTACCTCGCCTGGGCGCGCGCTGCGGGTGGTGCAGGAAACGGAATAGGCGGCCTCGCCCTCATCCGACAAGCGCCTGCACAGCGTGGTTTTCCCCGAACCCGACGGTCCGGAGACCACCAGCAAAATCCCTCTGCGTTGCGACATGGCTATTAGGCTGAATCGAAAATCTGAAATTCAAAATCCAAATTTTAAGGAAGACAGGTTCGTCCTGTGGAAAAAACAGCCGCCATACCATTCGACAGAACCGGTTGGCGGAAAACCCGAATCACGGATGTGCGGGGACATCAACACGCCCGGATTGGCGGTGCGGGTTTCGGTTGGATCAAGCCTTAAAATGAGATTTCATCATCGCCGATGATTTTGACTTCGGTTTCGAGGGTTACGCCGCGTTCTTCCTTGGCGGTTTTCGTGATGGATTCGATGAGTTTCAGGATGTCGGCGGCGGTGGCCTTGCCGTTGTTGACGATGAAATTTGCGTGGGCCTCTGAGACGGCGGCCTGACCGATGGTGGTGCCTTTGAGTCCGAGAGAGTCGATGAGGCGGCCGGCGGGGATTACCTCCGGGTTCTTGAAGGTGCAACCGGCGGAGGCGGCGACGGGTTGGGTGTACTTGCGCTTGTCGCGCGATTCCTGCCAACGCTGTTTGATGTTTTCGTGGCTGTCGGGTTTCCCCTTGAAGACGGCCTGCAAGGCGAAGTTCCGGCGCAATACGCGGACATTGCGGTAGTCAGCTACGATTTCCTCGCGCTCTCGGGTGCGAATCACGCCGTCCTCATCAAGGAAGGTGACGCGCACAACTTGATCGAAGGTATCGATACCCATTGCGCCCGCGTTCATCCGCAATGCGCCGCCGACGTTGCCGGGTATGCCCTCCATCCACTCGAAGCCGCCTATCCCATGCGCGCCGGCATAGGAGGCGAGCTTTTTCAAGCGCACTCCGACCCCGGCGGTGACTTGTCCCTTCGCGTCGATGGTCAGCTCGGAAAAAGCGCCGCCGGTGGGATGGATGACGGCGCCGCGGATGCCGCCGTCGCGGACAAGGAGGTTCGATCCGCGGCCGACGACGCGAATGGGTATGCCACGTCCGCGGCAGTAATCGAGGAGGAAGGAGAAGGCGAAGAAGGAATGCGGCTCGATCCAGTATTGCGCGGGGCCACCTACTAAGAGTGTAGTATGTTTGCGCATCGGCTCGTAGAGTTTGCCGTCGATTTCCCCGGGCGGCATGAGGGCGCGCATTTCGTCGAGGATTTTCAGGTCGGCGGCGATGCGGGTGCCGACTTCGTGGACGTTGCCCGCGCCGAGGGTGATGAGGAGGTCGCCGGGTTCGAGGGCGTTGCCGACGGCGTGGTGGGCGGTGGCGAGATCGGGGAGGAATTTCGCGGGGATGTCGCCGTGGGCTTTCATGGCATCGACCAAAGTCTGGCCGGTGATGCCGGGGATGAGCGGCTCGGAGGCCGGATAGACATCGCTGATGAAGACGAGATCGGCGGCTTGCAGGACTTTCCCGAAATCATCGGCGAGCGCCTGGGTGCGGGTGTAGCGGTGAGGTTGGAACAGCACGACAAGGCGCGAGGGTTTCAGGGAACGAGCGGTCTGCAGCGTGGCGGCGAGCTCGGTGGGGTGGTGGCCGTAATCATCGACGATGCGGTATGGGGGTGAAAGATACTTTGTTTCGAAACGGCGCTTGGCCCCGGCGAAGGAGGACAGCGCGCGGGCGATCAGGGAAAACTCCGCGCCGCATTGGTCGGCGATGGCGATGGCGGCGAGGGCGTTGAGGATGTTGTGCTCGCCGGGGATCGCGAGCTCGATGTCGCCGAGAACCTTGCCGTCCTTTTTCACCTCAAAGGCGGACGAGCCTTTGAGGTCGCGGATGCCGGAGGCGGTGTAGTTCGTTTTTTCCGAAGAACTTTCCCAACCGTAGGAAAGCGAGTTCGGTCGCGGGGAGCAGATTTTACGAGCTACGGGATCCTCGGCGCAATATACTATGCTTCCCGTAGTTTGGTCGGCGAGTTTCGTGAAAACCTCCTTGATGTGATCGAGGTCGCGGTAGAAATCGAGGTGCTCGGCCTCGATGTTGAGGATCACGGAATGCTCGGGGCGGTAAAGGGCAAGGGTGCCGTCGGATTCATCGCCCTCGGCGACCATGGAACGACCCTCCTCCTCCCAGCGGGCGTTCGCGCCGAGGATGGGGATTTCCGCGCCGACGTAATACGAAGGCTTTTGCCCACACTCGCGGAGGATATGGGCGGTCATCGAGGATGTGGTGGTTTTCCCGTGAGTGCCGGAAATGACGATGCCCGCCTTGGTGTGGAGGATGGCGGCGAGGCATTCCGCGCGACGGATCATGGTGACACCGGCTTTCACCGCTGCGTCGTAGGCGGAGTTGCCGGGACGGATCGCGGAGGAGTAGACGACGAGATCCGCGCCCGCGCCGGAGTCTTTCGTTTGCGGGCAGGAAAAAAGCAGGCCGAGGCCTTGCATGCGATCAGTTTCCGAAGTGGTGACGCGGTCGCAGCCGGAAACTTTATGCCCCATGCCGAGCAGTAGGAGAGCGAGACCGCTCATGCCGGAGCCCGCGACGCCGATGAGATGGATGTGGAGCGGGTGGGAGCGGTCGGTGAGTTGGGTGGAAAGGTTGGACATTAATGAGCGGGGATTCTTATGCTCCCGCCAAACCAGCGGCAACCCGTAATTTTCGGATCGTAAAACCTAAGCCAATATCCCCTTCACGACCTTCGCGGGTTCCACGCCGGTGGGCTTGTGGTTGAGGCCTTGGAAGCGGAAGGTGAAGCGGTTGTGATCCATGCCGAGGCAATGGAGGATAGTGGCGTTAAGATCGCGGATGTGGACGGGGTTTTCGACGATGTTGTAGGAGTAATCATCGGTCGCGCCGTAGCTGACTCCGCCTTTCACTCCGCCGCCAGCGACCCAGGTGCTGAAGCAGCGCCCGTGGTGATCGCGGCCGGAGCCGAGCTGACCCTGGCTATAGACGGTGCGCCCAAACTCGCCGCCCCAAATGATGAGTGTGTCTTCTAATAATCCGCGCTGTTGGAGGTCGGTGATGAGCGCTGCAGTGGGCTGGTCGGTGTCGCGGCACTGGTTGGCGAGGTGGGTTGGGAGGTTGTCGTGGTTATCCCAGCCACGGTGAAAGAGTTGGGTGAAACGTACGCCGCGCTCGGCCATGCGGCGGGCGAGGAGGCAGTTGTAGGCGAAGGTTCCTGGGGTGCGTGATTCCGGGCCATAAAGATCGAAGACCCAATCCGGCTCATCGGATAGATCTGAAAGCTCTGGGGCGGAAGTCTGCATACGGAAAGCCATTTCGTATTGGCTGATGCGGGTGAGGATTTCTGGATCCGACATTTCGTTGTGGCGGATCTGGTTTAGGGCGGAGAGATCGTCGAGCATCGCGCGTCGGTCGCTGCGGTTCATGCCGGCGGGGTCGTTGAGGTAAAGCACGGGATCTGCACTGCTGCGAAACTGCACGCCTTGATGATTCGATGGCAGGAAGCCGCTGCCCCAGAGGCGGGAGAAAATTGGCTGGCCGGGGTTTTTACCAGTGCCTTGGGAAACGAGGACGACGTAGGACGGTAGGTTTTCGTTCATACTGCCAAGGCCGTAGGAGACCCACGATCCCATGCTGGGGTTACCGGGGAATTGCGAGCCGGTGTTGATGAAGGTGATGCCGGGATCATGGTTGATCGCCTCGGTGTGCATCGAGCGGATCACCGCGATGTGATCAGCCACCTTGCTAGTGTAAGGCAATAGGTCGCTGATCCATTGGCCGCTCTCGCCACGCTGCTCGAAGCGGGCGAGGCTTTTGCATACAGGTAAATTTTTCTGGCCAGAGGTCATACCGGTGAGGCGCTGGCCTTGGCGGACGGAGTCGGGGAGATCTTGGCCGTGGACTTTCTCGAGGTGCGGTTTGTAATCGAAGAGGTCGATGTGTGATGGGCCACCGGATTGGAAAAGGTAGATGACACGCTTCGCACTTGGCGCGAAATGGGAGGGAGCGGGGGCACCGGCGCCTACCAGTGATTTCGCATCGGCGGCGAGCAGGGAACGGGCGGCCATTGCGCCGATGCCGAGTCCGGTGAGGCCGAGAAAACTGCGGCGTGAGTGGGCGTTGCTGTATTGTTCGATAGGGTTCATGGGCGGTTGATGAATTCGTCGAGGTTGATGAGGGTGGAGCCGAGCATGGCGTAGGCGGCTTGTTCTGGGGTGCCGGCGAGGGTTTTCGCATCGGCTTCGCCGGATGTGAATCGGGCGAGGTGGCGGGCGAGGGATTTCTCCAACAGCTCCATCTCCTTCGCCTCCGGATTACGACCGGTGACTAAGCGGAAGCCGTGCGTCAGGCGCGAGGTGGGCGACGCGCCACCTTCCGCGAGCATGCGTTTCCCGAGAGCCACGCCCGCCGCGACGAACTGCGGCTCATTCATCACGACAAGGGCCTGCAAGGGTGTGTTCGTAGCGTTGCGGACGACCGCGCAGGTCTCGCGTGTCGGCGCATCGAAAAGGGCGAGCACCGGCGGTGGTGAGGTGCGTTTCCAGAAGGTGTAAATACTGCGGCGGAGAGTCGATGCGTCGCGTCCCGGTAGGAAAATCTGTGCAGTGAACGGCGGGTTGTAGCCGAAGTGGCTGATCTCGCTCCATAGATCATGCTGCGGCGGATGGACTCCGGGGCCGCCGATGGCGGGGTTGAGCAAGCCGCTTACTGCGAGTGCTTGGTCACGGATGACCTCAGCAGGCAGGCGGGTACGTGGCGAGCGGGCGAGAAGTTCGTTGCGTGGATCTTTCTCCAAGTGCTCCGGCGTGGAGGCTGCGGAGCGGCGATAGGTTTCCGAGGTGAGGATCGTTTTCAACAAATAGCGCATGTCCCAGCCGTGCTCAATGAAATCGACCGCCAACCAATCCAACAGCTCCGGGTGGGTGGGCCATGAGCCTTGGTTTCCGAAATCACTGGCGGTCTCGACGATGCCGCGACCGAAGACCATCTGCCACATGCGGTTCACGGCGACGCGGGCGGTGAGCGGATGATCCGGGCGGGTGATCCATTGGGCGAGATCGAGGCGGGTGGGGCTGGCGTTTCCTCCGAGCGGCGGCAGGACGGCGGGGACTCCGGCGCTTACTTCGTCGCCGTGTTGGTCGTAGGCACCGCGGATGAGGATGTGGGTTTTGCGCAGCTCGGGTTTGTGATCCATCACCATCACAGAGGTGTGGCCGCGGTCGATATCGCGTTTCAGCACCTTGATTTCCACATCGATGGCCTTGGACGCGTTTTCCATCCGCGAGGCGAGCTGCGGCGGCGGGTTTGCCTTAAGGGCTTCGAGTTCCGCAACACGATCCTTTAGTTGCTGCATTCCGCCATCACCGAGCGGCGATTTGTAATCCATCACCGGCGGGGAACTTGCGTTGGTGGCACCTAGGCCAGCTTCCGATGAGGTGTTGAAAAAGGCAAACATCTGGAAATATTCCCTCTGCGAAATCGGATCGTATTTGTGGTCGTGGCACTGGGCGCATTTCATCGTCAGGCCGAGGATGGAGGTGGAGACGGCATCGACCTTATCGACCGTGTAGTTGACGCGGTATTCCTCGGCGATGGTGCCGCCCTCGTGGGTGTTCATGCTGTTGCGGAGGAAACCGGTGGCCGCGATCTGATCCGGTGTCGCTCCGGGGATGAGGTCGCCGGCGATTTGCTCGCGCACGAACTGGTCGTAAGGTTGGTTTTTTTGAAAAGCGTTGATCACCCAATCGCGCCACGCCCACATGTCGCGGTGGTCGTCGATGGAGTAGCCGTGGGTGTCGGAGTAGCGTGCGCCATCGAGCCAAGGCAGAGCCAAGCGCTCCGCGAAATGGGGCGAATCCATCAGGCGGTTGATGAGTTTTTCCCAGCGGTCGGGGGCGGTGTCGGCGAGGTAGGCGTCGATGTCCTGGGGCGCGGGTGGCAGGCCTGTCAGGTCGAGGAAAACGCGGCGGATAAGAGTGTGATCATCCGCGAGCGGAGCGGCTTTAATACCATCCGTTTTGAGGCGTTCTGCGACGAAGTGATCTACGGGATTCGCGGCGGAGGTCTCGGTTTTCCGAGGGGTGACGAATGCCCAGTGCGGTTCGTATTCCGCGCCGTTCTCGATCCATTTCTCCAGCTTGGCAATCTGTGCCGCGCTCATCGCCGCCATATGCGCTTTCGGCTGAGGCATCACCATGTCGGGATCCTTGGAGATGATGCGCTTGATGATCGCGCTGTTCTTCGGATCGCCGGGGATGATGGCGGGGCCTTCATCCCGTGCGGCGATGGCGTCCTCGCGGATGTCGAGGCGGAGGTCGCCGCCGCGGTGCTCGGGATCTTGGCCGTGGCAGAGGAAGCAGTTTTCGGAAAGTATGGGGCGGATGTCTCGGTTGAAGCTGGGGCTTGAGGCGTGCGCAGAGGAAGACAACGTGAATGTCGCCATCGGCAAGACAGCGAAAAGGCAGGCATTTAGCTTATCCATGGTTCCTCGGGAATAAGTGGGCGGGGTTGTGTGTAGGTTCAGATCGAATTTACCATGAGTATTACGTGCAACCATCCGGTTCTTTTCAATCCCGATCATGTTTTTTTAGCACCGTGTCCAATTCGCTGGGTCGGGTTTCGGTCAAGCGTTTATGATTGCCCTTTCCTTAGGCGCGGTGAAGTGCCATGCGACGAGTAGCGCCGCAAGCAGCACAAGCACCCAGATCCTCGAGAAGGGGTCGGGCGCGGTGTGCAGCTCCAGGGTGGCGATGTTGGCTAGGGGTTCGGTTTCTGTGGGGGCGCAGGCGGAGAGATCGGCCTCGCGGGTGTCGGCGAAGTGGACGGCGGCTTGGAGGAGGAGAGTCTCGCCCTGGGAAACGGTTAGGAAACCGGGGAGGGAAGGGGCGCGGCCGGATGGGGGGGCGGGCGTGCTTTTCCCCGAGACATCGGAGGCGGCGGCTTCCACGGTGAGGTCGGGGGCGGCGGCAATGCGGATCGGCTGGCCGGTTTCTAAATTCAGCGCGTGATAAGCGACCTTTCCGGAGCGGATCGTTTCGGCGAAGCGGTGGAGGAGGATGATGAAGGCGGGTTGCTGGGTGGCGTTGGAGAGGCGGAGGTCGAAGTTGAAGCAGAGGATGCGCTTGTCGCCGTTCTCGCGGAGGAAAATGAGCGGGCGTTTCTCCTGCCAGAGGATTACTCGGTCGTTGGGCTGGCGGGGGAGTTGGAGGGTTTCGCGGACAAGCAGGGACTGCCAATTGATGCCTTCCATAAGCGGATGCGCCTCGGCGAGGATGCCGCCTTTCAGGTATTTCCCGACGGAGGTGGGGTCCTCCACAAAAAGGATCGCGTTGCTTTCCGGCAGCGAGGGATCGAGCGGATCGTAGCTGGTGATGGCGAGGTCGGAGGTGGCGGCGTCGTTGCTGGGGCGGGTGGTGGCGAGGGAGCGGAGGAGCTTGTCGGTGAGATCCCGGAAAGGGGCGGAGGTGGCGGTATAAAGCTCCAAGGCTTTCGGACGCGGCGAGATCACGGGCATGGTGTCATCGAGCGTGAAATCATCCGGCGAAAGCGCGATGCGGACGTCCTCCGCGTCCATGGGAAACGCGGCCTGGATCGTGACAAATGACTTCGCTCCGATCTCGAATTCGCGCGGCTCGGTGGCGGAGGTCTTCGTTTTCAGCGACCACGACCGCTTCATTGGCTCATCGCCGTAATTCCGGATGATCGCCTGCCAAATGAGCGCGCCTTCCTTTTCCGCGAAGCTGACCCCCGTGAAACCGACGTTCCCCAGCGGCCTGCCGACGGAGACGAGCTGCGAATCGTAAGGCAGTGCCTCGGCGGGCGTGTCGGTGAGGAAGATCACGATGCCGTCCTTCGAGACGATGGAGCGCGCGAGCCGCAACGAATACGAGGGATCCAGCAGTCCGCCGTCCGGCGTGAAGCCGTCGAGGGCGGCGAGCATTTCCTCCACCGATGTGCCCGCGTAAAGCCTGTCCGCGCCCGGCGTGGAAGGCAGCAGGGTCAGCTCCATCGCGGTCGCGCTGCCCTGGAGCTTCGGCACCATTTCCTTCAGCGCGGCGACGGCCTCCTTCTTGAAAACCGTCATTGATGCGGAGCTGTCCACCACGATGGCGACGCGCTGCACGGAGTTCTCTTTTTTGAAACGCGGCTCGGAAAGCAGCCACGCCAACAGCAACACGGCGAGGAGCTGCATCCACAGAGGGATTGAAGGGATGAGCCGCTCGAAGCGCCGCCCGGAGGTCGCCTCGCGCTGCGTGCGATCTAACAGGAACAGCGTCGAGACCGGCAGGGTGATCGATTTCCGCTGCAGGAAATGGATCGCTAGGATCGCCGGTATGGCGAGCAGGCTGAGGAGACCGAGGGGGTTCGCGAACATGAGTCTAGAAGGAAAAATCGAACCGCGAATGAACGCGAATGGACGCTAATTTTAAGAGACTTATGAAAATCCCGATCAGAACATCTCTTTCTTTATCTGCGTTTATCCTGTTTATCTGTGGTTGGATTTCTGGATTACGTCACTTTGTTGTCTCCAGCGCTTTTACCGGCAGCGCGTGCTGGTAGAGGGCGGCCATGAGCTCAGTGGCGCAGGGGATGCGGGCGAGGGGGGCTTGGTGGCGGATGGCGGCGTCTTTCCAGAGGTTAAAATGTGCGGCGTAGGCCTCGCGGTAGCGGCGGAGGGTGGCGGGCTCGATGCGGTGCGGGTGGCGGGTGTGCAGCTCGGCGTCGATGAAATCGTAGTTGCCTGCCCACTCGGGATTCGCCTCAGTATCGGTGAAAGGAGCGAAGAGGATGGGCTTGCCCTGCTTTTGGCCGAGGGCGCGGAGGATGGGGTTGGGATCGGCGGGGAAAAGCAGGTCGGAGAGAAAGACGCGGAGGGCATGGGAGCGCAACGAAATGCGGTGGATCTCTGGCGGCGAGGAAGGGTTCGTGGGTGTAAGCGCGGCGATATCTGCCTGCCAGCGATTCAACTTCAGGGTCATGGGATCGATGGCGAGCTGCTTGTCGCCGGACATCGCATAGATGCGGACGGAAGCTCCGGCTGTGAGTGAGGAGTGGGTGAGGAAGTTTAGCAACTCCGCCGTTCTACCTGCCTTTTCCGGGGAGAAAAACATCGAGGACGAGGCGTCGAGGATGA
>Ga0247831_1008590_pt1 | contig 10693 bp, 6 predicted proteins | sample LaCruzMarch2015__9_FD_192406 | JGI IMG/M metagenome (GOLD analysis project Ga0247831, IMG submission 192406) | Freshwater microbial communities from meromictic Lake La Cruz, Castile-La Mancha, Spain - LaCruzMarch2015_1m | ecosystem: Environmental > Aquatic > Freshwater > Lake | place: Spain...
GATTGAAAAGCCCAAGCCTGCAGCGCCGAAAGCTCGAAGGATCAAGAGCAATTCCATGAAGAAGCTGTTTATGAGTGTAGGCCTCATCAAAAATCCGTCTAAAAGTAAGGTGACAGGCACTGCTCTTGTGAGCAAATCGAAAGTTGCAGAAGTCAGAGTCTCTGAAGAGACCGTCAAAGAAGATAAAACAGCTACCATTGCTGAGATTACAAGTCTAGTCAAAGTTCTCAGTCTACCCAAAAGTGCCGACAAGATGCTGGAAAAGTACAAAGGTCGGGAGGAGGACCTGTTGGCAAATCTCAAGAAAATGAAAGCTAATCAGGCGGAAGATGATAAACCTAATGCGGGTGAGAATGATGCTACTATTGCCGAAATATTAAGCCTTATTGAGGAACTACGTCTTCCGAAGAGTGGTGACAAGATATTGTCTGAATATGAAGGTCGGGAGGACAATTTGCTGAAGAATCTTCACTTGACTGCTACCGCTGAGATAACAAGTCTGATCACAGATCTGAGTCTACCGAAGAGCGCTGACAAGATGCTGGAAAAGTACAAAGGTCGGGAGGAGGAACTGTTGACAAATCTCAAGAAGATGAAAGCTAAGCAGGCAGAAGATGATATATCTAAGGCAGTTCCAAATGTGGCTACTATCGCCGAAATAACAAGTCTTTTCAAGGAACTGAGTCTTCCGAAGAGTGTGGATGAGATGCTTACTCATTACAAAGGTCGGGAGGACGATTTGTTAAAGAATTTGAAGTTGATAAAAGCCAATCAGCAGGTCGCAGATGGCAATAATGGTGATAATGCCTTTTCGTTTTTATTGGGTGCAACTCAAGACATACTTGGTCAAATCAAGGACGGACTCCAAGGAAAGGATCAGGAGAATGTAGCTGAAGATGATGCTGCAGCCAAGATGCAAGAAGTCGGTGATGATTACACTCTAGATGATACTCATTATTCATCTGTTGTGCCTACAACACGAGACATATTTGGTCGATTTAATTACGTTGAGGTAGGGTCGGAGGTGGATACTCCAAGTAGGTGGCCTTTACTCGAGAACTTACTATTGGCAGAGGTGTCGTCAGCATCAAGAGAGAATATAATCGTGCCTATCATTATAAAGTCGGACGAGGCTATATTGGAGAATAAATTCGAGGAGACGGTAATGATGGAGGAAGCTGAATCCACTTCGCAGGAGTCGCTCGTCCCTCCTGTCGAATCTCAAGTACACCAGCCAACGAGCAACCCTGCTACTGCCACCGTCGTCGGGATGAAGCAAATTGCCTCATCTGATCTTAGCAACGACAGCAACAAGAAGTTGACGATCGAAAGCCAGCCGAGGAAAAAATTCTTCAGCGATCGGAGCAAGAATAAGTCACTCAGCCAAAAGTCTGTGACTTGCCCTCCTCCTCGATCATTAGACTTAGAAGACGAGTCGAACAAGGTCAAAATGATTGTTAATAGCATCATGCGCGAGTTGAAGGACGAAGACGTCCACAAGGACAATACAATGACTGAAGATGAACTTTCTTTGGATAATCAGACCATCCAGAATAGTATTGACACAAATAATCAGACCGGAATGTTAAACAAGGCCAGCTTCGAGGTATCGCAGTCATCCTGGCCTACGTTCTTCACCGCCAGTGTAAAAACCGAGCAGCCAACACAGCAGTTTTTTATTCCAGTGTCTGCTGACGTGATTGATGTCACAGAAGAGAGAGCTGACAGAAGTGCAAACGTTTCGACTGACACAGTGGACTTGAAGGAGCGACTAGAATCGGATTCAGCAGAAAGCAACATTGAACTTTCTTTAATCGAGGAGGCGGTGGAGGGGGGAGAGCGTGAAAAGAGTGAGAAGAAGAAAAACAAATTCAAGCTGAGGCTGTTTGAACAGAGTTCTGTAAGAGATGAATCAGAACATATAATTGAGTATCATGAGTTGAAAGATCTTAATCCAGTTGGGGCAGAGCTTGCCAATGGCATAGTTAAGAAGGCGGAGGATCCAATCTTCAACATGCTGTCGGTAGTCACTGACAAAATGTCCCAACCGTCATCAGTGTCACCCGTATCAAAGCTCTTGTTGTACACTGATTTGGACCCGCTGATAACGAAAGCAGCGCCTGCAGAAAAAGTCGCACCAATCAAGACAGTCAAAGATTTCTCTTTTCGGTCCCCTCGTTCTGGAACTTTACGCAAAGAGGATGAAGGCCTCGAGAAATCGCTCAAGGATGATGATAAAACGCCAAAAATGGGCAGAGTAAGGACGTTTGACAAGCCGTTCAGTAAAAGGTTTGTATTTGACACGGTCAACTCAGTCCATTCCGCTGACAGCATTTTTGAAAGCGGCACCGATCAAGATGCATTCGATCAAGAGTTTGGGATGCGGGGAAAACAGGAGCACTATGCTAACAGCAAGGAGGACAAGAAGAAACTCAAAAAGCTGTCTGAGGATGTAAAGAACGACGAACCTAGTAACGTAGATTCTTGTGAGAGCAATATTGAACTCTCTTTGGTTGAGGATGAGGATGGGATGGATGCGCCAGTAGAGGAGGAAGAGATTTGTAAACGCCCGAAGTTTAATAGATGGGGTAAGAGAATAAAGAAAACCAAGGCCAGCATGAAAGATAAGAAGCGTACAAATCATGAGCCGAAAGGATTTGCCAGTGCAAGTGACAACAAGAATGCCATATTTAAGCCGTCAATTAGAGAATTGCAGAAGAATCTGTCACCGATCAGCAACGATGTGATCAACTCGAACAGAAATAGCCATTCAATTAAGTTGACTGAGGTGCCATATGTTGCCTCTCCAACAGCGAGTAAAAGTGGGACAAAGAAGAAGTTGCTTCGTATCGAGACAAAGTCGACAGATTCGGAACCAATAACTAAGTCAAAAAGAAAAAAGAGGAAAGTTGGCAAGAAGCAACCTTATCCGGCAATCAGCGAAACCTTTTCCTCTGAGTTGTATGATTCCATTGATTCCGATGATCCATTGGATTATATAACTGATTTTTTCTGCTGCGGGGATGACACACTTTAGTAACACTGTCGCATTTGCCATTCTTGCCGTGGAGTTTATTGACATTTGCCTTGGATGGAAGAACAAGGACACCGTCAAGCTCCACACAAAGTCATCATAGATAGAAATGTTTGTGTAAAGAAAAACCCTATTAATTATATTGTTAACACAATACACCATCTGCACAAAACATCTAAATTTATTGACCTCCGTCAATCAATACTTCTGAACTATTATGTGTTTAACTTTCATTTATCTTTTGACAACTATCGTCTAAGTGGCTGCTGTTGGGATGGATGCCGATTTCGCTGTAAGATAGTTTGCCGTCGATACTGCTGCTGTTCCTGCTGTTGATCCTTGGTACCACAATTCCACAATTGTTGCTGATGTTGCACTTGCCGTTGTTTGAATAGCTGTTGATAGTGTGCCTGTCGGTGCTGTTGCTGCAGCTGTGCCTGCATTAGATGCGAGCGTTGTTGTAGCAATGGCTGCTGTGATGAGGGATCTACCAACCTACTCGAGTTTTTAGCTGACTGATCATACTGAAGATTGTCGTTAGGCGGTACAAACATCTGTCTATGTTGTTGTTGTTGTTGTTGTTGTTGGATTGTCATTGGGTGTACGGGCGGTACCTTGATAGACTGATTGCTCACAAACATCATATTGTTTGTGTTCATGTCCGTCAAAGTACATTGACGAGTGTAAAGTTGTTGCTGATTGACTGTCAAAGGTGGGATAACCGAGTTAGTGGATGATGGCGGTGCAGTTGACACAGTTGGATGATTGTGAGTTGATCTCATAACAAGCGTTCCCTTCTGCTTGCGCTGTTTGCTGCTACTTATTCCTATGGAAGGTTGAGTCGTTAGAGGTGGCAGACTTGTTGCACGAGCATACCCTTCAGATCCTTGTCGCCGAGCGATGGTGATGGGATCATGTAGCATATCAGCTCTGTCACCATCCTCGGAGAGCATGCTCTGTCTCAACGTGGCTAGAAAATCTTCTGCTTGCGCCGTCTGTTGTTGTCCTTGCTGTGTCCGTTGCTGTTGTTGATGCTGCATCTGCATTTGCATTTGAAGCTGCTGTTGATGTCGTAGCTGTTGCTTACTTGTCCTCTGACTTGGTTGACTCACTCTATGACACTGTCGTATGAACTGCAATAATCGTTTAATATAAGCGGTCGTCATATCCTTCTCAATATTATTATGTCCGGCACCTTGAGCCCAGAATGGTACACACTTGGTTGTATCTGGCAGTGTTTGGAATAAAGTTTGGCCATGATAGAAAGGCACGATACTGTCATTACTACCATGGATAATGTACACAGGACAAGTAAAGTCACCTACACGATCGACATTTGGGAATAAGTCACCAATGGGTGTAAATCCTACATCTAGGACGACACGTATAACCGATAAGAATGGACTATGCAATACTACACCACCAGGAGCCATTGACGAGGAGGAGGATGGACTTCTCCTAGCACCAGAGGATGATGTAGATCGAAGAAGTTCTGTCGATGGTTCCTCGTCACGACTATCCACCATGACCGAATTGCACATGGCATTATGACATGACATTCTCCATATACCATCATCACCATCCTCATCACTACGACTAGTACTACTAGCACGACGGCACAATTTCTGTGCCAACCAACAGCTAGGGCCGCTCCCTACTGACTTGCCATACAATATCACATTTTGATATGGTACACATGCCACCTTGGTCAAATAGCTATGTGCCGCAGCTATATTCGAATAACAATCAACCTCAGATGACGCTGGGATTGTCCATCCATGACGAGAGAGGAGTTGTTGACGCTGTAATAGTACAGCTGCTGTGGTAGCAGTCTTGCCAGGATCAATCAGCAGCAATGATCCATCATTATTATGAGGATGGAACATGGGTGCAACGAATATATCATTAGCAAAATGACATACGTGTCCATTCCATGTTGTCATTTTCCCACCCAACGCTATTACAGCGTTATCATCACCACCAGCCTGCTTGGTGGTAGTATTGTTATAGCGATTGACAGTACGCCATTCCTGCCATTCACATACCTCTTTACCAAACTGTATATAGAATTCTGATACATATGCCTCGTCAATACTTACGCCGTAGCCAGAGTAATCGTAACATAGGATGTCAATTTGAAGTAATCGTGCTAGATCACATAGAAAAGAGGCAATTAGACCTAAATCTTCAGCATTCCCATGTGAGTATAGGAGTGTATACTTTGATGATGATGATGACGACGACGACGAAGATGAGGATGACCTTGTTGCCTTGTTGGAAGTAGTAGTAGATGCATTGTTAGCATTAGTATTGGATCTATTCGATCGGATAGATGCATTATCATCCTCACCACCACCACCACTATTACTACCACTACCACTACTACTACTATTGTGTGTAATATGAATAGCTGGTATTAAATTCCATCGTTCATCCTTCTCACTTCCACCACCCACTTGACTCTCACTCACATGATCATTTACACTAGAATATAACCATAGATAGGATATTGATATATTATATCGTTCATTTTTTATTATTGTACGTTTCATTGCCTCACGACTTTCACGTTCACGTTCGGTAAGACGAATGCTGGTAGTATCAGCGCCAGTGGCAGTGGCAGTGGCAGTAGTGGTGGTGGTGGTGGTAGATGACATGTTGTTGTGAAACCATAATGGATTGGGTGGGAGTGGTGGTTGGAAGAGTATCCCAGATATAACTGCATTGCCCATGATTATGCGGACCTTAAATGCTCCTAGCTGTGTTGGAACTTTCTCTTCTTGCTCTCTCTCTCTCTCTCCTGCCCTCCTCCTCCTCCTCTATTATAAGATGGCTTTGTTTCTAAAAGCACGTCCAGCGTCCGTTGGTGGCAACAACCAGCACAATATTTGGTATATTCACCTGCTGCCGAATAATATGTCGCGACACAGTAATAATAAGACCAATGTAATATCTTGTTATATATACCCACAAAGTAAAGATTATTAAATTCAGTATAGCAATTGTGAAGTCAGTAATGGAAGAGAGAGTTATTAGCGTCAAGTCACCACTTTGATAGATGTGTACGGGTGATATGAACGAGGGTAGTAGTAGTTGTATGCTGTATGACGAATCGTATGTTACTGTCATTCGATGATCCGGGTGTGGAGGAGTTGTTCTGTGTTGATGATGCAGTGACGAGCCAGCGCAGTGACGAGGAGATCGGGAGTGAAGACTGCCCTCTAGACGACGGTGTCGTTCCTCACTTCAACAAATATATTTTTGAGCTGTGTTGTATTTACATTACTATGAAGAGTTTAAAAAATGATACTCACGACGAAAATGTTCATTGGAATGATCGCGACCACCTCTGACAAAATAGAAATAGTGATGTGAGTAGTACCTGGGTACAACTACTAGGTAAAGAGAGTCAGAAAGCTGAAAAGTTCAAATATCAACCCTTACATCCTTACACAGAGTCGCCCTATTTGTGAGGAAACAAACGCCAAAAAGCAAATTTCTATGTCCCGCCAAAAAAGCGTAGAGAATGCAGCCTCGCGAAGGATGTACCAATCTTGTCCAGAAGAAATATGGTGGTTGTATTACTCTCATGGTGCAATGAATATTAAATAGGATGGTCCTGAGAAAGGAAGGTGTTTGTATTGACACAATGGTGCGCAGGCCAGCAAAGCGAAAACGATGCAGTTTTGTTTGAGTGTTGTGTCACAATGGAGCTATTAAGGGGTGGATTAGTGTGTATATCACTCATGATGCAACGTTGAAGCCGTGCAGCTACGAAGGATGCATCAACCACACAAGTCCAACAGGGGGTGGAGTGTGTGTGTGTGTGTTACGCATGGTGCTAAATAAAGACGCATAAACTTTGTGCAGCCAGGAGGGAGGGATGCATCAACAACAAAGCCTAAAATGGAGGGAAGTATGCATCACATCACACACATGGAGTAAAGGTCAAGCGATGCAGCATACCAGGGGTGTGTACGAGCCATATGGTTTGCAGACATCGCTCAGCAAAAAAAAGCAGTATCAAATGCGATTTAAAACGAACCCCATCGCAAAAAAAAAGCAATCGCCATGCTTCCTTTCCATTCTGGTACTCGATGAGGAGGAACTTATCAAGTTGGATTTGGAGGTCTAGAGTCAAATGCAGAGACATGGTGCATAATGGCATTGTGCCATTTGTTGTTTCGTTTTCATCTAAATATACATGACTAAAGAAATAGAGATTTTTTAATGATAAATGTTTTCTGTACCCAAAAGTAATTTTATTCGGGTGTGCGTAAGAGAATCAAGTAGGTGTTTCAACTAAAGATATGAAGCTTCATTTATTTTATTCAATCATACGTGTTTTACCTTTTACTCGCAGTTTATAATTGTTGGTCATCGATCGTCATTCACACTCCCACGCATTACCAATATACCCCTCTGTTTCATCCTACGCACATGACTACGACTATTATGAGATGACGACAATGATGATGATGATGATGATGATGATGTTGGTGATATTGTTGGATGATTAGGACGCCGTCGTCTCTCGTGTACTAAAAATGCCTCTACACCACCATCGCCCAAACTTGCCGTTGCAATATAATCCACTCGAGATTTATTTGAATGTGCTCTCGAAGATAAACTCCGTCGTCGTCCTTGTTGTCGATCTATGTCATTCGTCGATGTGTTGTTGTACAATATACTACCGTCGTCACGACAGTTCATCTTATTACAGTATTTAACAAATTGTTGCATCCGTTTAATGTATGCCATGGCATACTTCTCTTCAATGTTCCAATGTGTCGCACCTGGGAAGAATATATATATATAGTTTTGTTTAAAGATGTGAGTAAAATATATCGGAGATGGAGCACTTTTAAAACTGAAATACACATCATTACATACAATAGTAATAAAGAAAATACGTACCATCAGCCCAAAATGGGGGGAACGACCTTCGTCGATGTTGCACGACGAATTGATTATATAGTGTAATTGAATGTTGTATTGGAATTACATCGTCCATCGTGCCATGTATTAGATATACTGGCAGATGATTGATATAATCCGAGGAACATGTTGACAATCCGACGTAACCGCCACAGGGATGTGATAAAAAGGCGGAATGTAATACGATTCCACCCAATGGTGGTGACGATTTCCATTTCTCCTTTCTACTACTACTACTTTCCGCGTTGCTCTTCGTCTTCGTCTTCGTCGTCATTGCTACTACTACTGCCTTCTTCTTCTTCTTCTTCTTTTGATAGAGCGAGTCGGCCAACCAACATACGGGTCCACTCCCCGCACTTTTGCCGTAGAGTATAATGTTCGACGGTGGGATATGTCGATTGCGTATTAAATAATGATAACACGTTCGTATATCAGCACGACACCGTTCCTCGAGAGAGAGTAGTGGCTGCTCGGCCTTCTTTACCGTTGTTGGCGTCGTTGCTGGTGTTGTCGTTGTTAATGTTGCGTTGCTACGACTTTGCAACGACAGGCCATGCCCTTCATGCTCGAAGCTCATTACGTCCACATTTAGCAAGGTACCGAGCGTACATAAATGATTGTACACGGATGCTAAATCAACATCGTGTCCGTGACAGTAAAGTATAGTGTACCGACGGTAGCCACCGCTCTTCTTGGAGTCGAACGAGGAGGACGACGAGGAGGAGCGTCGACGATCGTTTTCATCGCTCCTGCTCTCGTTTGCTGCGCCATCATCATCGCCATCATCATCACTACTGCTATTGCCCCTCTCCTCCCTCGACGAGATGTAGACAACTGGAATATCCCTCCTGCTGCTAATCGAAACCCCTCCTCCATTATTGTCGGTGGCCGAGGATGTGATCCAAAAGTACTCGTCAGATGACAATGGGGGCGTCGATGGATCGGGGGATGGTGCGGAGTACAACAACGATGACGCTCCGTGATTATTGTTCCCCATCTTCTGTTACCAAGAAGTGCACTACGCGTTGGAGTGAAGCAAGTGCCAAGTGCAAGAAATAACTTGTCACCTCAATAGCGAGAAGCATACATAACTTGGAAAAGGAGGTGCACACACAACATGAACATGTCAAGATTGTGACCTCTGTGTGAGAGGATCACTTTTTCTCGCAATCAAATTCAATTTTCCCTTTCCTTCGCTTGCAAGAAACGCACCCAATTCGAGTTCCCCCCGACAGAAAGGATAAAGATTTTGTTGACATAACGGAAGTGTCAGAATATTATTATGGGCGAGTTGCTTCTTGCATTCCTGTCGTGATACGAAAGATGGGCGATTTTATTCTTGTCGTTTAACGGAAGATGCTTTTCACGTTATTTGTGTGTGTTAAAGCATGTGCCTGAAACACATGTTCATTATATATAACCACTAGACTCACATTTTGACCACGACGTATATTAATATGAAGGTGTCAATCCTCCTTACAAGCATTGTACTCGTCTCCTCCATTGCAAGTTCGTCCGCAAGGGAGGAGGAGGAGGAGGGGAATCCAACATCGCCGACCATATGCTCTTGCTCGCCGACTGAATTTGAGTTTGTATTAAATCTCGATCAGGAATGCACTATTGTTACCAAGTATAGAGAATCAATCAATGGTGTACGGCAAAAACAACAAGGCAATGATGTTATATTCGAATCCAATCCTGGACTTGCAGGGAGTTTCTGCACCGTAGATCAGAATGTTGTCGTCCCAACGGCCACCTCTGAAGGTGACGAGGACGAAGATGATGCTGAAGACGAACCACTCAGGCGAAGGTCGCTGCAGGGACAAAGGACATATACACCCACCTACTCACCCACCCCCGAGGTAGTGGGTCAGGGGGAGGAGGACATACCCACTCCCGTGCTCGTCGGTGACGAGGATGGCGAGGAGGAGGAAGACGACGACGATCCCGTAATCGAGGTAGTATCTATTCAATTCCTTGAATTCGACACCTCGGATGATCTCACGGTTATCAATCAGGACAATACCTATGCCAATGTATCACTTGCGAGCGGAAAACGAATAAAGTTCACCAGTGTATCAAGTTTCCTCGACACGACGATGCCAATTGACAGTCAAATGGACTCGCCTTCACTTGTGCCAGGAGGTGCATCACTTATATTGTATGGCAAGACTGAAAGTGGCAGGGTAGTTCGTAATCGTTTTTTCTGGTCGTATACTATGGATTGTGAAAATGTACCAGTAACTGTTGGTAACAAGCTTGGCTGGGTTGAAGTGGTAAGTAGTGTCCGTCCCTTCTTCTCGAAGTTACCTCGATCGTCTTCGATGTCACTTCTTAAGCAGATTGCTTGCCTTTGCTCTCTCTTGATTTATATATTATTTTATTCTTCATTGCATGGAACCCCCATTCATCCGTGCACACAAAAACACAGACTGAAGTATCCAATGCCTGGCCAGTATTCTGCCCCGCTCTCCCTCCCGATTCGCCCACCATCACACCCCGAACGATCGAACCGACGATGACACCAACGAACATGCCCAATGGGTTGTATCAAGACACCACCAAGTCCCCGACAGTGTCTGACAGTAGCACGGGACCTGACAGTAAGGGAAGTAAGTCTAACGACAGTAAGGTGAGCAAACCTGCTGGCTACTATCATTCTCACATGCATGAACATGAACTCGAACGAGAATACTTCTGGAGTAAGAGTGGCAAGGGGAG
>Ga0247831_1008593_pt1 | contig 10687 bp, 5 predicted proteins | sample LaCruzMarch2015__9_FD_192406 | JGI IMG/M metagenome (GOLD analysis project Ga0247831, IMG submission 192406) | Freshwater microbial communities from meromictic Lake La Cruz, Castile-La Mancha, Spain - LaCruzMarch2015_1m | ecosystem: Environmental > Aquatic > Freshwater > Lake | place: Spain...
AATGAGAATGTCATTCCATTGGAGACCTTTCCCGAAAAGCCCCTTGGCCTCGATCAGGCCAATCGCTTCGTTGGTATCGATTTCCGGGCCTTGCGGCAGAGATTTCAGGTACTGGATCATCACACTCCTTTCCGGAAGGTTGCCAACGCAGAGTTCGCCGATCACGCACGAGTGTGTTGACACCCTTCCCTCGTCGATGAGCGGGGAAAGTGGATGGATTCCTTCTTTATTCCGGAAAAACCGAATCCAAACTTTCGTATCCACAAGTACGAGAGGCTGGAATCTAGACATCGGATTTCGGATCTTTTTTCTTGAGAAGAACCTCACGTCCCATCCGTGGTTCGCGCTTGGAATACTCCAGATTCGGCAAGCTGCCCTCCAATGCCAGAACGCGGCTCTTCAGCTCATTGGCCACCAATCGCCTCATCGCCTCATTCATCAGCCGAGATTTTTCCTTTATGCCTGAATATTTCATCGCCTCCTTAAGAAGCTCATCGTCCAATGTAACTGTCGTTCTCATGCATCATAAATCACATCAAGTGATGCCCAAGTAAAGCATTTCTTCCAAAAATCATCTAACAACCACCAAACCAACTATGAAAAAGGAAATCCGCATCGGACTCATCGGCTACGGCTTCATGGGTCGCACTCACTCGAACGCCTACTCGCAGCTCAGCCACTTTTTTGACACGCAGCACGTGCCCGTCCGTCAGGCAGTCTGTGGCCGTGATGAGGAGAAGGTGAAAGCCTTCGCCGAAAAATGGGGCTATACCTCCTACGAAACGGATTGGCGCGAACTCGTGAAACGCGAGGACATCGACGCCGTCGATATCTGCACGCCCAACGACTCCCACGCCGAAATCGCTCTTGAGTGCATCAAGCACGGCAAGATGATCCTCTGCGAAAAACCCCTCGCCCTCAACGGCGAGCAGGGCGAGAAAATGGTCGAGGCCGTCGAGAAATCCGGGCTGCCCAACCTCGTCTGGTACAACTACCGCTTCCTCCCCGCCGTAACACTCGCGAAGAACATCGTCGATGCGGGCGAACTCGGACGCATCTTCCACTACCGCGCGAATTTCCTCCAGGACTGGACGATTTCCGAGGAACTCCCGCAAGGCGGCGCCGGCCTCTGGCGTCTCGATGCCGCTGCCGCCGGCTCCGGTGTCACCGGCGATCTTCTCGCCCACTGCATCGATACCGCCCGCTGGATCAACGGCGACATCGTTTCCGTTTCCGCGATGACCGAAACCTTCATCAAGGAGCGTATCCACACCGCCACCGGCGAGAAGCACCCAGTCACCATCGACGACGCCTGTGCCTTCCTTGCACGTTTTGAAAACGGTTCGCTCGCGATCTTCGAGTCCACCCGCTACGCCCGCGGCCACAAGGCACTCAATACCTTCGAGATAAACGGCGCGAAGAAATCCCTCTCCTGGGATCTCCACGATATGAACTACCTCGAATACTTCGACCACGGCGTCCCCGGCGACCGCCGCGGCTGGACGAAAATTCACTGCTCCGACGGCGACCATCCCTACGCCGGCAACTGGTGGGTGCCCGGCCTCTGTCTCGGCTACGAGCATTCCTTCACCCACGAACTGGCGGAATTCTTCAGGTCCCTCGACAACCCCTCCGCCGAAAAACGCTACCCGGACTTCCGCCACGCCCTCGGCACCCAATATGTCTGCGACGCCGTCCTAGAGTCCGCCAAGACCAAGCAATGGGTCGATATTAAAAAGGCCTGACCACTTATACCGTTTGGCAAGAGTCCTTGGGTGTAAAGTCGAGCAAATGAGTGGCGAGTCAAAGGCAAAGATCACCTTGCCCTTTGAGACGGTTCAGCACACCGGGCACTGATTGATTGTCCGGAAGAAGTCGTTGCCCTTGTTGTCCACGAGGATGAACGCCGGGAAATTCTCCACGGTGATTTTCCAGACCGCCTCCATGCCGAGCTCGGGGAAATCGACGACTTCCTGAGAGCGGATGTGTTCCTGTGCGAGCAAGGCCGCCGGGCCGCCTGCGGAGCCGAGGTAGAATCCGCCGTGTTTCTTGCACGCGTCGGTGACCTGTTGGGAACGATTTCCCTTCGCGAGCATGACCATGGATGCACCGTGGGCTTGGAAGAGATCGACGTATCCGTCCATGCGACCGGCGGTGGTGGGGCCAAAGGAACCGGAGGGCATCCCCGCCGGGGTCTTGGCAGGGCCGGCGTAATAGACGGGATACTTCTTGAAATACTCGGGTAGGTCGCCGGTTTCATCGAGGATCTCCTTGAGCTTCGCATGGGCGGAATCGCGGGCGACGATGATCGTCCCGCTGAGCGAGAGGGCGGTGGTGACGGGGTATTTGGATAGTGTTTCGAGCGTTTTCTCCATGCCTTGGTCGAGGTCGATCGCCACGCCCTTAAATTTCCAATCGCGGTATTTCTCCGGTATGAAACGGCCGGGATCTCTCTCCAACTTCTCCAGGAAAATCCCTTGCCGCGTGATCTTCGCCTTCGCCTGCCGGTCGGCGGAGCAGGATACGCCGATGCCGACCGGGCACGAGGCACCGTGGCGCGGCAAGCGGATCACGCGGACATCGAGCGCGAAATATTTACCACCGAACTGCGCGCCGATGCCGATCTCGCGCGCCAGCCCTAACAGTTCCTTCTCAAGCTCCAGGTCGCGGAATGCCTGGCCGTGCTCGTTGCCGGTGGCTGGCAGCGAATCGTAATAGCGGGTGGTCGCCATTTTTACGGTCTTGAGGTTGTTCTCCGCCGAGGTGCCGCCGATCACGAACGCGAGGTGGTACGGCGGGCACGCCGCAGTGCCGAGCGAGCGCATTTTCTCAACGCAGAATTCCTTGAGCCGGTTTGGGTTGAGCAGCGCTTTCGTTTCCTGATAGAGAAAGGTCTTGTTCGCCGAGCCGCCGCCCTTGCTGACAAAGAGAAAATTGTATTCGTCGCCTTGCGTGGCGTAGAGGTCGATCTGCGCGGGAAGGTTCGTCTTCGTGTTCACCTCGTCATACATCGTCAGCGGCGCGGTCTGCGAGTAGCGGAGATTTTCCTTGGTGTAGGTCTGGTGGATGCCTTTGGAAAGGAACTCCGCATCATCGCCCTCCGTCCAGACGTCCTGACCTTTTTTCCCGATGACTGTGGCGGTTCCCGTGTCCTGGCAGGATGGTAAAATGCCGTGCGCGGCGATCTCCGCGTTCTTCAGCAACATCAGCGCGACCATGCGGTCGTTCTGAGAGGCTTCCGGGTCATCGAGGATGGCGGCGACCTGTGCGAGGTGGCTGGCGCGGAGGGTGAAATTGATCGCCCTGATCGCCTCGGCAGCGAGGAAAGTGAGCGCCTCGGGATCGACTTTTAGGATTTCCCTTCCGCCGAGATCCACGACCTCCACGCCGCCCTCGCGGATGCATTCGTATTCCGTCTCGTCCGGGCCCAAGGGGAACGGATCCTGGTAGTGAAATTGCTTTTCGCTCATCGCGGCAACAGCCTAACGCCTCCGTCCGGCGATTGAAGCCAAGATTTCGATTTATCGCGGTCCGAGGTCGTAGAGTTCGCGGTTCGCGCGGCCGAGAAGGCGTTCGATGTCGCTGAGGTGGCGGCGCATGCGCGGGAGATCGCGGGGTTTTGCTTGGCGGCGCATTTCCGGAATCATCGCACGGTTCTGTTCGGCGAGTTCCTTGTTTAAAAGCTCTGTCTTCGTTCGCGCCTCGGCAACTGTGTCCGCTTTGGATTTAAGGAGCTCCACCACCGCCTCACTGCCCATGATGTAAGTCCGAGTCCGGTCGGCGCGTGCCATGGTGATACCGACCACGTGGCCCTGTAGATCGACGACCGGCCCGCCGATCTGGTTGGACTTGATTTTCATATCCGACTGCACGACTTGGGAAAAACTATCGCGGATGCTGCTCAACTCGCCGCCCATGCGTTCCATCGCATTGAGCCTACCACCCGCGAACTGGCCGAGCACGGGGCGGTTGGAAAGCAGCACCTCGACGTCGCGCTCCTTACCGGCGGTCTCGATGCGCAAGCTCACCTTATCACCGGGCCTCTTTCCACTGAGTGCGTTCTTGAGCTCCTGCAGGCCGGAAATATCACGGTCGTTCACACTCAGGATCAGATCGCCCGCGCGGAGACCCGCCTCCGCAGCGCCGTATTCGGGCTGCACATTCGCGATCCTGACCCCTTCCCCGCGATATTGGAAATCCGCCATGATCCCGAGGTGTGCCTTGTCTGTTTCACGAAGATTCCTTTCCAACACGCCGACCACTCCGAACGCCCCCGGCTTGCCATCGGGTCTGGTGGCGACGAGGAAACGCCCGAGCGAAAGATCTGAAATATGAAATTTCACCGGGGTGATGTTTTCCGATTCGACGGCTTTTTTAGGAATCGAGAGTAGCACGAGATCCTCATCGGTGAAAACGCCCGTGACCTCTGCCTGCACGCCTTCGCCGGATGCCCCATTTAGAAAAAGATAATCGGCGAAAGGTGCGATCTCGCTCCATTTCGTGAGGATGCTTGTGCCGTTGCCGATGACAGTCCCATAAGCTAGCTTGCGGGGCTGCCCGTTTTCGCGGCCCCAGATGGTCACGGTGGATTTTGCGGCGTCGGCAACGATGGGCTGCAACGCCTTGTTGAACTCCAGCGATTGCGCGTCAACGATCCTGAGTTCATCCGGCCGCATGAGCGGCACCTCATCTTCTGTGATCTGCGCCAGAGATGACAAGCTAGCGCAAAGCAGAAGCGCGCTGATGGTCGGAAATTTGTATGTTCTCATCTTGTCCTGAAAAGTTCCTCCCGTTTCACTAGCTCCACCTCGATCCCGACCTCCGTCTCACCACGGACGATGCCGAGCTTTACTTTGTCCCCGACCTCGCGCTTCACCAGCACCTGCTGGAGCTCCGCCCCCTCGCGGACGCGGTCGCCATCCACGGAGCGGATCACATCCCCCACCCTCACGCCCGCCGCGGCGGCTGGGGAATTCGGCTCGACCTTGTAAACGAGCACACCGTCGGCGCCTTCGTTCATGCCCATGCCGATTCCGAGCACGGGGGTCTCTGGATTCGCCATCGGGTTCATCTGGAGCGTGCCCCAGGTCTCGCCCTTTAGTAACCGATCCCAATCCTCGCGAAAGCCATCCACGCCCGCGTGATTGTTGTTTTTCCATGACTCTCCGATCGAGGAATTGATCCCAACAAGCTTTGCATCAAGATCGAAGAGCGGCCCTCCCGAATCGCCGCCGATCAGGGTGCAGTCGGTAGTGAAATAATTTCCCGGCCCATCTGACATCAACCGACCGAATCGAATGGGAGGAGTCCTCGCCGGATCGAAGCCCGCCGAGTGCCCGAGCGCGACGACCCAGTCCCCCGCCTCCAGCGGTTTCGACTCGCCGATCTTCACGAACGGCCATGGCCCAGCCTCTACCATTTTCACCATACCGATGTCCTTGGAAAAATTCGCGCCCAGCACCTTGCCAAGCCATTTCTTGCCGTCGGCGAAATAGATATCCACCTCCTTCATGCCCTGCACCACGTGAGCGGCGGTCAGGATCAAGCCATCCTCGGAAACAAGGACACCAGAACCCGACGACCCAGTTTTCTCTGAAACCAGCGCAACCGTGGCCGGCATCGTTTTCACAGAAACCGCCGCCACCTTCTTTTCCAAATTCACAAGATCGGCAACGGAGGCCGCCGGCTCGTAGGCAAAGGCTGTCCCCGCCGCCGCGAACATGATCCACACAATGGTTTTGACATTCATCACTACCCACAATCGACACCATGACAGTCATTCGTCTAGCGATTTGTGATGGGCGATGTCCGGAAAAAATTTCACGGTTTCAAGTTTCCCGCCTCTCCCGCTCTCCGCCGTCCGCCCTCCCGAGCCCTTCGTTAGGCGCGTCATTTTGGCTTGATAGCTGATTATGACTCGATCCGTGAAATGCATATCAACCTTGTGATGCGTAATATTTCACACGTGACGAAATCTTCATTCAATATCATTAGATTTTCCGCGAATTCCTAATTTTAGTTTAGTCGTAACTCGTGCCAATGAAACATATATGAAACATATACCCACACTCCGCTCCCTCCTAGTCGCCCTCTTCAGTCTCGCCATCGTCCAGACGGGGTGGGGGCAGCTGAACATTCCAACGCCAAACACGTTCGTCACCACGAGCTGGGACGGGTGGAATGGAACAGCTCCTACGGGCTTCACGCAAAGCGGGATCTACAAGAGCACTACCGCCAGCTCGACGGGCGGAACCTATGCCATTGCAAATAGCGGCCTCGGTTGGCAGCCCTCGGGCAGCGCAACCAGTCTGTCGGTCGTCGGCACCTTCAAGAATACCACCGGCTCTACCCAGACCTCCGTAACCATCGAGTACGACGCCTTCCAAATTGTTAATCGCACCTCTCGGACACCGGGATGGGCAGTCACCAGCACCCTGGGAAATGTCTCGGCCTTAAACTGGACCTTTGACAGCTCTAAATCGGCCGCCAGCCCGGCCGTCCAAACGGTCACCCTTACGGGTCTCAACATCCCGAATGATGGGACCCTTACTGTCACCTGGGCCTCGGGTCGCGGGGACGGTTCAAACAGTAGCCCTCTGATCGGTTTGCGGAATGTCAAAGTAAGGTTTAACGCGGCGACAGCCCCCACCGTCACCACCACCACGCCGGCGACGAGCGTGACCGTGAATTCTGCTACCGCGGGCGGCAACATCACAGACACCGGTGGAGCCGATGCGACGGTGCGCGGGATTGAATACAGCACGACCAATGGGTTTGCGAATGGCGCTGGCACCCAGGTGACGGAGACACCGGGTCCCTACGGCACGGGGAGCTTCACCCGTTCCCTCACCGGCCTGATTGCGGGCACGACGTATTATTTCAAAGCCTTCGCAACGAACACGGCGGGGACTTCCTATGGTGGGCAGCAGAGTTTCCTCACCTTGCCCGCCGCGCCTGCCACGCCGACTGCCTCCGCGGTTGGTCCGACCGGGTTCACGGTGAACTGGGGTTCCGTGACCGGGGCGTCGAGCTACCGTCTCGATGTGGCGACGGACTCCGGTTTCACCAACTTGGTGGCCGGCTATGATGATCGAACCGTGGCAGGCACCAGCGAGGCGGTGACCGGACTGGCACCTGAAACCACCTACCATGCCCGCGTGCATGCGGTGAACGCCACCGGCACCGGAGCGAATTCCGGCACCCTCACCCAGGCCACCAATGCTGCCGTCAATCCCACGGTCACCGTGACGGGGTCCGCTTCCGCGCTCTCGACCGTCGTCGGTTCGCCTTCTTCCTCGACATCGGTTTCCGTGACGGGCGTGAACCTCACGGCCAACATCACGGCCACCGCGCCGTCCTCGGATTTCCAGGTTTCCTCGAACGACTCGAGCTGGGGTAACACCGCCACCTTCACCCAAATCGGCGGGAACGCCTCCGGCACCCTCTACATCCGCCTCTCCGCCGCCGCGCCGGTGAGTTCTCCCTCGGGGAATGTCGCACTCACTAGCACGGGTGCCACAAAACAGAACGTTGCCGTCACCGGTTCCGTGCTTAAGGCGGAGCCCGCCAACCACGCCACCGGCTTTGCCGCCGGGACCATCACCACCAGCAACATCCCCGCCGCGTGGACCGCCGCCTCCCCGTCCCCGGATGGCTACTTGCTCAAGGTCAGCAGCAGCACGATCGCCGATCCCGTCGATGGCACGGATCCCGTTGATGACACCGACGTGTCCGACGGTTCCGCCCAGGTGAAAGTGACGCCCGGTTCCGCCACGTCCTACAGCGGGTTCACCGGGTTTGATGCGGATGAGACCTACACCTTCGCCCTCTTCCCCTACAACAACTCCGGCAGCGGGATCGACTACAAGATCGCCTCCGCCCCCACCTTCAGCGACGTCCTGCTTCCCGATGCCCCGGCCACGCCCACCTTTGCTGCCGTAACCTCCACGGGCTTCACCGTGAACTGGGGAGTTGTCCCCGGAGCGGCCGATTACCGCCTGGACGTGGCCACCGACAGCGGGTTCACTAGCTTCGTGAGCGGCTACAACGACCTCACGGTCGCCGGGCTCAGCCAAGCCGTCACCGGCCTGGCCGCGAACACCACCTACCACGCCCGCGTGCGCGCCGTGAACGCCACCGGCACCAGCGCCAACTCGCCCACCGCCAACCAAACCACCGACAATCTCCCCGCCCCAGTCACGGCCGCCCCTACGGACATTGGTTCGAATGGCTTCACCGCCAACTGGGACGCCGTCAGCGGGGCTACGGGGTATCGGTTGGATGTGTATAGTGGAGGAAGTAGCGTCGTCAGCGATCTGATCATCAGTCAATACGTTGAAACCGATAGTGGCAACTTCCCCAAGGGGATAGAGCTTTGGAACGTGTCGGGAGAGACTATCGATTTCGCGGACACCAACCTTGTTGTTCGCAAGGGAACAAATGGCGGCGCCCTTTCCGATATTTTGACGGTGAGTAGCGGCACCTTGGCAGCGGGAGGTGTTATTGTCCTCGGGAGCGATGCTGACTCATCGGGACCACTGGCAGCGCACCTTATCGCCAACGCACCCGGGGTCACCTACATTCAAGATAGCGACTTTAATCACAACGGAGATGACGCATTCCAGATCGTTTTGGATAGTGTTGTGCAGGATACCTTCGGAGATCCCGGAACCGGCGATCCAGGCGACGATTGGTCTGGGAGTGGGGTTTCAACTGCGAATTCCAACATCTCCTTGAAGAGCCCCATCATCGACGGTTATATCGACGGCTGGACCGATCCGAGCCAACGCTTTGAAACCACTGCGGCGGGGACTGATCTGACCGGTTTCGGAATCGCGCCCGACTGGCTGTCGACCATCTTGGTAGATGACCTGGACATCGGCAATTTCACGACCTATGTCGTCACCGGCGCCTCCCCGGAAACCGAATACAGTTACGTTGTCCGTGCCACCAGCGCCACGAGCACCAGTGCCGATTCCGATGTGCGGACGGTAACAACCACCGCCCTAACCCCCATCATCGCCGTAGCCCCAACAAGCACGGCAGCCTTCACCACAACCTACGGCACGCCCTCGGCATCGCAGGAGTTTGATGTTACGGGCACGGATATGACAACGGATCTTGTTGTGACGGCACCAGCGGGCTTTGAGGTTTCCACGGATGATGCCGTCTGGTCCACCTCGGTCAATTATTCCCCATCCTCCGGTAGCGTAACTGCCGACTTGTTTGTTCGGCTGGCCGGCACGGCAGCGGCGGGCGCTTACAACGGCCTCAACGTGACGCTCTCGAGCGACGGCTTCGCCAACGTGACGGTCGAGATTCCCGCGAGCACCGTCGCACAGAAGCAGCTCACGATCACCGGGGCCTCGGCCACCGGCCGCGCCTATAACGGCACGACCACCGTCGCGGTCTCCGGCGGCACGCTCTCCGGGATCGAGTTCGGCGACGACGTCACGCTCGATGGCAGCGCAGCGACGGGCTCGGTCGAGTCGGCCAACGTCGGCGGCGGCAAGGCCGTCACCGTGACGGGCTTCGCGCTCTCGGGCACGGCGGCGGCAAACTACACCGTCGCCCAGCCGACGGGCGTCACCGTCACGATCACGCAGAAGGCGCTCACCGTCTCGGGTGCTACCGCAACGGGCCGGGCCTACAACGGCACGACCGTGGTGGCCGTCAGCGGCGGTGCGCTCGAGGGCGTGGTGGGCTCCGAGGACGTGTCGCTCGTCGCCTCCCCCTCCGGCACGCTTGCCGACGCCAATGCGGGCTCGAACAAGAGCGTGGATGTCACTGGCTTCTCGATCAGCGGCACCGATGCAGGCAACTACAGCATCGCCCAGCCCACCGGATTGACGGTGGACATCACGGCCAAGGGCCTAACCGTGTCTGCTCCGACATTGACCAGCAGCAAGGCCTACGACGGCAACACCACCGCGGCAGTCACGGCCGGAACGCTCTCCGGCGTGGAAAGCGGAGACACGGTCACGGTTAGTGCCTCGGCAGCTTATGACAACGCGAGCGTGGGCACGGGCAAGACGATCACCGTGACTTACACGCTTGGCGGCGCGAGCCTCGCCAACTACTCGGCTCCGACCAACGATGAGGATACGAATGGCGTGATCACGGCTAAGGCTTTGACGGTTACAAGTGCGGCCGCTTCCAACAAGGCATACGACGGCACTACCGCGGCCACGATCACCGGGACGCTGTCCGGAGTGGTGGGCAGTGAAGATGTTGCACTGGTCGGCACCGGGACATTTGACTCGGCCAATGTGGATACAGGTATCGATGTCACTTCCACCTCCACCCTGACCGGGGCGGCTGCGGGCAACTACAGCCTGACCCAGCCGACAAGTCTGACGGCGAATATCACGAGCAAGGCCCTCACCGGATCCTTCACCGCCTCGAACAAAGTTTACGACGGCACCACGGTGGCCACGGTGGCTACCCGTGCGGTGTCCGGCGTGGTGGGCAGCGATGATGTCAACCACACCGGCGGCACAGCGACCTTCAGCGATGCCAATGCGGGCGATGGCAAGACGGTGACCCTTACCGACGCGACCCTAACCGGCGCCGCGGCCGGTAACTACACGCTGAGCTCGGTCTCTACGACGACGGCAAATATCACCAAGGCCACCCCGACCATCACGGCGGCGCCGACGGCCATTGCGATCACCGAAGGCCAGGCCTT